>OCTW013368671.1_pt1 | contig 18770 bp, 17 predicted proteins | sample 1539671 | NCBI WGS metagenome assembly OCTW01 (sample SAMN02144230, study PRJEB22623) | gut metagenome | biome: sheep rumen | host: Ovis aries | place: New Zealand
GCTCACCTATCGCTACAAGTCGAACTTCTCCTGGCGTATCTTCTGTGACTACGACTACACCCGCAAAGAGTTTACGGCAACGTACGATCCCTTCCACTTTGTACAAAAGGGGTTGACCTCTGGTGCCGGTTTCCTGATGGACGCCGCACTGATGACGTCGACCGAGAGCTATGCCGACGGTCAGGGTGTGGAGGCCAGGGAGTACCGCACCCGCAAGAACATGAACTACGTGACGCTGGGCCTCTCGTTCCTGGTAAACTTTTAAAAATGCTCAATGCTCAATGCTCAATGCTCAAAGCTCAAAGCTCAATTTTGGCATATCGTGCCCTCGTCATCATGGCCATGACTCTCCCCGGTAGTCTGGTGTCGGCACAAACCGGCGTGCAAGGACTGCTGAAGAAGGTGGGCACGCTGATAGACTCAATGTCGGTCAGGGGAGTAGACCGGCGCTATATCGATGCGCCGGAGAGGCCGTGGCAGCTGCTCGTAAAGGGTAATATCAGCCAGACTATTGTAAGTATGAAAACCCAGGGTAACATGGCGGGCGAAACGTATAGCGCCCGACCGTACCTGAAGACCACCCCCTCGCAGTATGTCGGACTGTGGGCGGGCTACAGAGGCTACGGCCTGGGCTATACGGTGAACGTGGGCGGCGACAAGGGTAGCTACTTTACGATCGGTGCCACAGGAGGTTCCTTCGGCATCAACGTGCGCATTCACTCGTTCAAGAACAGTACCCCGGAGTTCAACCTGAACAGCGACCTGATTCCAGAGGAGTACAAGGACACCTGGGACAAAGTACAACTGACAGACCCCATCCGTGTGAATACAGTCATCGCCGACGGATACTACTTGTTCAACGGCAAGCGTTTCTCCTACGCCGCCGCCTACGACCAGTCGGTGATACAGAAGCGATCGGCTGGTTCGCTGATGGCAGGACTCATGTACAACTATACGCATATCAATTATGCCTCCGACACGAATGGCGACATGATATACGCGATGGATGGCCTGGGCCAGGTGAAGCTGTGGCAAGGCAGTGCGGGCGTGGGCTATGCCTACAACTGGGTGCCGGCGCGTGGACTGCTTGTCAACGTCTTGGCCATGCCGATGCTAACCTTTGTCAATAAGCTAAAGGCATACGCCTATGCCACCAACGTTGAGCAGCTGATGGAAGACCCCGCCTTCTGGGATCCCTATTCGAGCGGCGAAGAGTGGGACAAATGGTTCTACGGCAATCTGCACATCACCCCCTTAGGTGACCAGACGTTTAACAGTGGTGTCAGCATAGGTTTCGATGGCCGAGTGTCCGTGACTTACAACTTCGGGCGGTGCTTCGTCAATGCCTACGGCCAGTTCAACAACATCCGCTATCATCACAATGAGACTCATGGGTATCTGAACGACTGGTTCGTCAACACCTCTTTCGGCTTGCGGCTTTAAGTGAATCATGGGGACAGGTTGCTTGACCCAAGCCTGGGTCATGAACCTGCCCCCATGATTCTCTTTCGTAGTATTGTAAACTATTATCATTTTTATGTGATAGTGTTCCATTTATATTTGACTAATTTGTTCAAAAATGGGTTAAGCCGTCATATTCGTAGTTAATCTATTGTATATCAATGAAATATACTATGACGGCTTGTTCTATTAGCCGTCATATAGCCGTCACAAATGCTTGAAATTATGATAAAATATATACAAAAGCGAGTTAAAATGGCACTTAAACTGTTGATATACAGGGCAGTTTGTGATAACACGGATAGTCTGAACTGACAGTTTAGGCTGGGTAAACTGACAGTTTAGACTGGGTAAACTGTCAGTTTGCCCTATCTGAACTATGATAAACTACTATCCTTTATCTGACTTTGCCAGTCTGAAATGTTAGGAAATAATCATATAGTGACGGCCGAGTGATGGCTAAAACAATAAGCCGTCATAGTATATTTCATTGATATACAATAGATTAACTACGAATATGACGGCTTAACCATATTTTTGTAACTCAATAATTTACATGAATGGGTGCGACGCTTTGACAGATTTTTCCCCCATGCCTTCCTGTTTCAGAGTTGAGCGTTGGGCCTAAGTGGGAACATCGCTTCCTTTCTATTTGACTGGCCATAGGCTTCCGAAAATAATCTAAATCTGTTTCAAAATCAACAAAAAGAGTATCAAAATATGCAAAAACCGATGCTACGGTCAAATATTTCTTGGTTGTTTAGAGGAAAATGCTTAACTTTGTAGCCAAACAGCCGAAGAATGCAAGGAAATAAAATATTAACTAACAAAACAAAAAAATGAAAAAGATGATTCAGTGGGTGATGGCCGCCACCCTCATTTGCGGCACAAGTGTATTCACTTCTTGTACAAACAGTGCTAATGACAACCCCGTTCTGCCACAGAACTCCTTCTCCGTCACAGTCAAGGAGGGTGGGGAGGTGACACCTAAGGTGACCGTCAGTCCGAGCGAAGCCGCAGAAGGCCAGACCGTGACGCTCACCGCCGCAAAGGGCTACAAGTTCCGCAGAGTAGAGGCGGATAACGCCCCTGTCACTTTTGAGGATAACGGCAGTCTGGTAATCAACAAGACCAAGTTGAGCGTGCCTGCTATCTGGGGTCAAGAAGACGAGGCCTATCTGGAGGCTGACGAACTGCCCGGTTTCAAGCCTGTCACGGCAGAGGAAGCCGCCAAGTGGGTTGCTACCGAATCGGATAAGGAAGAGGGGGCATACTTGATTTACGGATTCGACAAAGATGGCAACGTCTTGTATTATGCTACTCTTCTCGGGCTTGACGCCAGGGCAGGTGAGCCAGGCAGATTACCCCATAACAATATGAGTGCTCTGAGTAACGATGCAAATTCGGATTTCAGATTCTATTATACCAGTAGCGCAACCGTTATTGACGACAAGACCGTGGCAACATTCCGGATGCCTGCCAATAACGTCATCGCCGACTGTGATATGGTGCGCGACATGAGCGTGGATGTCACCGCCAAAATGAAAGCCACCGAGTTCAGCCTGAAGAAGGAGGGTGAAGGCTTCGTGCTCACCGAGGGCGAGGGCATGACGGCTATCCAGCCCGAAGTCTGCGACGAGTTTGGCGCGCCGCTCGTGGAGTTGCAGGAATCAATCGACTACGTGTTGCGGCTGCAGAAGCAGGATAAATACTCTCCTGACAAGTGGTCTGATGTCGGGATATTGAGCGAAGGCACTTTCCGCTGGCGTATTCTGGGTATCAGCACCTACGACGGCACCGTCATCTCAGTTCCCTTCACCCTCGTTGTAAAGAGCGAATAATAGAATAATGATCATGATGAAACAGAAATCCATGACCGCATGAACCCCACCGACCGCCAGAACTACGAGGCCCTGTTGAAGGGTTTCGACGAGCCGTTAATGGCCGTCAATGCCCTGCTGAAGGCCTTCCAGGACAAGGGTGTGGAGCTGAAGGAGTTCAATCCTTTTAAATAATAAGATGTAGAGATAATGAAAAAGATGATTCAGTGGGTGCTGGCCGCCATCCTGACAATTTGCGGCATAATGAATGCACAGGCAGAGACCTTGCGGGGAACCGTGAAAGATGCTGTTACTGGTGAGGCGCTGATAGGCGCAACGGTGAAAATCTTAGAGGCGGATAATGCTGCGGCTGCTGGTATCATCGATGGTACACCTATTTATAAAAAGGGAGAGGAATTCTCGGAACACTTCGACCTTGGCACACGGGATGTGCGTAACTACGAGAGCAGTATCTCACTGCCAAATATCTTCTACCGTCTGGATTTCTAAGGTAGGTGTTTTTTTGTTTACGGTTTACAGTTTACGGTTTACAGATGATTACACTTGCGGATGACACTCGCCTATAGTCATTTCAACTGTAAACCGTAAACCGTAAACTGTAAACCGTAAACTATTTCTTAGTTCTCCTTCCAGAAGCTGCGTGTGAAGAGCACGAGCACGGTCATGATTTCCAAACGTCCCATGAGCATGAGCAGCGAGAGTATCCATTTGACGTAGTCGGGCATCCCCGACCATGTGATGTTCGCCCCGATGTCATTACTCAGCGACGGTCCGATATTGCTGACACAGCTCAGGGCGATGACGATGCTGTTGATCAAGTCGATACCCGAGAGCAACATGATGGCCGCAGTTGCGAGGATCATCAGCACGAAGAGGGTGAAGAAGGCGAACAGCGACACCATCCTTGCTTGGGGGATGCTCTGACCGTTGATCTTCACTGGCAGCACGGCGTTGGGATGGAGGATCTGACGGAAGTTGTTGCGGAGTGTCTTCAAGGTCATCACGGCACGGATACATTTGAATCCGCCGCTGGTGCTGCCTGCACAGGCACCGACGAACATTAAGGCACCGAGGATGATCCATGTGATGTGGGGCCACTTTGCTACGTCGTCGTTGAACAGACCCGTGGTGGTCATGAACGACACCACATGGAACAGACTGCTGCGGATGGCTGGCTCCCAGTCGTAGCCCGACTGTAAGAAGAGTACGGTGGCAATGCCTGCTGTCGACAGTAGCATGAGGGAGATATAGAGCTTGAACTCAGAGTTCTGGAACAGTGCAGAGAACTTTGCCTTGAAGATTGAGGCGTAGAGCAGCGTGAAGTTGATGCCCGCCAAGAACTGGGAGGCGATGGCGATATAGTCGATGGCTGGATCGTGGAAGTAGGCCAAAGAGTCGTTGTGTACGGAGAAGCCGCCAGTGGCGGTGGTCGTCATCGAATAGTTCGTGGCGTCGAACCAGTTCATTCCAGCCAGCCAGAATCCGATGCCGCAGCCTAAGGTCAGCAGCAAATAGATAGACCATATCCACTTTGCCGTTGTCGTCAGTCGGGGGTGCATCTTCGCCTTCACCGGACCGGTAGCCTCTGCAGCAAACACCTTCACGCTACCGCCTACCAACGACGGCAGGATGGCGATGGTGAAGAACACGATTCCCAGTCCGCCAATCCACTGCATCAGTGATCGCCAGAACAGGATGCCATGGGGTAATATCTCTACGTCGTCGATGATGGAGGCCCCTGTCGTGGTGAAGCCCGACATTGTCTCGAAGTAGGCGTCGGTGAGGTTGGTGATGCTGCCGTGGATGAGGAAGGGGAACATGCCGAATACGGAGAAGATGGCCCAGACGGCGGTTACCAACAGATAGGCGTCTTTACGGCTCAGTGCGTTCTCGGCATTCCTTCCCCACATAAGGAAGAGGAATCCGCTTCCGAAGGTGATCAGCAGCGACATGAGGAAGGCTATCTGGTCGTCCTCATGGAAATAGATAGCCATCGCTGCGCACCAGGTCATGAAGAAGGCCTCGATGAACAGCAGGGAGCCGATGATCTTGCTGATGATACGGAAGTTGATCATATAAAATTAAAAAGGTAAGAAGGTAAACTTAAAAGAAGGATGATTTCTTGAAGAATTTCTCAATCTGGTTGATATTCTGTTCGTGGCAGAACACCATGACGCTGTCGCCCGCCTCGATGCGGGAGTTACCATTGACGAGCATGCCTGTGCCTTTGCGTACCAGACCGCCGATGGTGGCACCGAAGGGCAGGCCAAGGTCTTTGACGGGCTTTTTCGTCACCTTCGACCCTTCAGCAGCCGTGAACTCTGCCACGTCGGCATCGACGAGCATCAGCGATCGCAGGTTGTCGACATCGGCCTCGAGCATCATCTGGAATATGTGGCTGGCGGCGATGGTCTTCTTGTTGATGATGGTGCCGATATCCAGCCCCTCGGCCATACTGACATAGTCGAGGTTCTCCACCATGGCCACGGTCTTGCGTACACCGAGTTTCTTCGCCGTCAGACAGGCGAGGATGTTTGTCTCGGCATTCCCCGTCAAGGCCACGAAGGCCTGCGTGTTGCGGATGCCCTCCTCCTCGAGGAGCCCGAGGTCACGGCCGTCCCCGTGGATAACCATCGCCTCCTCCCGCTCGAGCAGCTCGTTGAGCTTGTCGCAGCGCTGGGCGTCCTTCTCGATGATCTTCAGCTGCATGTAGTTGGGAATGGCCAGTGCCGCACGGACGGCTGTCTTGCCGCCTCCCATGACGATCACGTTCTTCACGTCAGCATAGTGCTCCTTGCCCACGATCTTACGGATGTAGGGGATATACTCGCGAGTGGTCATGAAATAGACGAGGTCGTTGACGTGCAACTCGTCGAGACCGCCAGGTATCAGGGTGTCGCCGCCTCGTTTGATGGCTACGACGTGATACGGGTCGTCGGGGCCGCAGAGATCTTTTAGTGGCTGGTTCAGAATCTCGGCTGTCTCACGGAGCTTCACGCCTAAGAGGATGAGGGCTCCGCCGTGAACGTCCCAGCGCTGACGCACCCACGACAGTTTCAGACTGTTGGTGATGTCGGTGGCCACGAGCACTTCGGGGTAGATGAGCGAGTCGATGCCCAGATTCTTGAAGAACGGCTGTAACTCCTGTGACAGGTATTCGTAGTTGTCGATGCGTGCCACGGTCTTCTTCGCCCCAAGGGCATGAGCCAGTATGCACGCATTCATGTTGATGCTCTCCTCGGGGGTTACCCCGACGAAGAGGTCTGCATGCTGTGCTCCGGCCTCTTTGAGGGCCTTGATACTGGTAGGTGATGCCTGATAGGTCATCACGTCATACTCGCTGAGTGCAGCCAGTCGCTCCTCATTGTCGTCGATGAGTACACAATCCTGATGCTCTCTCGACAATAGCTTGGAGAGATGGGTCCCCACAGCGCCTGCTCCGGCAATGACTATCTTCATACTGTTTTCTGCTTGTTGTTAAGTATTCCTCACTCCCCGAGTATCCCCCGGGCGATGGCCTCAGGGTCGAGGCCAACAATCTTCTGCAACTCACATACCTTACCATGCTCCACGAACTTGTCGGGCAGTCCCAGGCGTACCACCTCTGGGTGGTAGCCGTGGTCGCTCATCCATTCCAGTACGGCAGAGCCCAGGCCTCCCTTTCTTACGCCGTTCTCCACGGTGACGATGCGTTTGAACTTGCGACCTACCTCGTCGAGGATCTGCTCGTCGAGGGGTTTCAGGAATCGCATGTCGTAGTGGGCCACGGAAAGGGAGGGACGCTCTTTTATTGAGTCGATGGCTTCTGTCACGTTGTTGCCGATGGGTCCGATGGAAAGTACGGCCACATCGCTGCCGTCTTTCAGTTTGCGGCCTGTGCCCACCTTGACTTCCTCAAGGGGACAGCGCCAGTCTTGCAGCACGCCGCCGCCACGGGGATAGCGGATCACGAACGGTCCTTTGTCAGGCAGCTGGGCCGTGTACATCAGTCTGCGCAGCTCGTGCTCATCCATCGGCGAGGCGATGGTGAGGTTTGGGATGGGCCGCAGGGCAGCGAGGTCGAAGGCGCCGTGGTGTGTAGGACCGTCTTCGCCTACCAGTCCGGCGCGGTCGAAACAGAACACGACGTTCAGGTTCAGCAGCGCCACGTCGTGGATGATATTGTCGAAAGCCCGTTGTGCGAAGGCGCTGTAGATATTACAGAAGGGCAGGAGCCCGTCTTTGGCCATACCTCCCGAGAATGTGACGGCATGGCCCTCGGCGATACCTACGTCGAAGGTGCGCTCCGGCATTTCCTTCATCATGATGTTCATCGAACAGCCAGATGGCATGGCGGGCGTCACACCAACAATCTTCGGGTTCTGCTGGGCCAGTTCCAGAAGGGTATGTCCGAACACATCCTGGTATTTCTGGGGCTTGTTGGGGTCGTTGTCTACGAGGCGTTCGCCCGTGTCGGGATTGAATTTTCCTGGAGCGTGCCAGGTGGTGACATCCTTCTCTGCGGGGGCATAGCCGTGGCCTTTCTGGGTGTGCAGGTGTAGTAACTTCGGCCCTTTCATGTCTTTAATCTGTCGGAGTATGCGCACCAGCTCCTTCACGTTGTGGCCGTCGAAGGGCCCGAAGTAGCGGATGTTCAGTCCCTCAAAGATATTCTGCTGGTGGGCGATGGCACTCTTCAGCGCGTTCGACAGGCGGATGAGCCCTTTGCGGCGGTCGTCGCCGAGCATGCCCTTGCGGTTCATCCAGCGTGAGGCCTTGAAGCGCAGGGCGTTGTAGGTCTCGTTGGTGCTGAGGTTGAGCAGGTATTGCTTCATGCCGCCCACACTGCGGTCGATAGACATGTTGTTGTCGTTGAGGATGATGAGCAGGTCGTTAGGGCTCGACGATACGTTGTTCAGGCCCTCGAAGGCCAGTCCGCCGCTCATGGCCCCGTCGCCGATGACGGCCACCACGTGGCGGTCCTTCTTATCTTCGAGCTTTGCTGCCACTGCCATTCCTAAGGCTGCCGACACGGAGTTGCTGGCATGGCCGCAGGCGAAGGTGTCGTAGGGGCTCTCCTCTGGCGAGGGGAAGGGCTTGATGCCCCCCAGCTTCCTGTTGGTACAGAACTTGTCGCGCCGTCCTGTCAGGATCTTGTGGCCGTAGGCCTGATGCCCCACGTCCCAGACGATGCGGTCTTCTGGCGTGTTGTAGACGTAGTGCAGCGCGACCGTAATCTCTGCCACGCCGAGGCTCGATGCCAGATGGCCGGGGTTCACGGCCACCTCTTCTACGATGTCCTGTCGTAACTCATGGCATAGCTGAGGCAGTTCGTCTACAGACAACTTGCGTAAATCCTCAGGGTATTGGATCTTATTGAGTAGTGTAAATTCTGTTTTTTCCACTATGATAAAGTTATTTTGCTGCAAAGATATGAAATTTTTATCAATATACAAAAAAAATCACTAATTTTGCACGCGGAAACTGAAAATAGTATTTAATATGGTTTACGGAATAGTAGGTGTTGGTGCCATTGGAGGCTTTTATGGCGGCAAGTTGGCACATAGTGGACTGGATGTGCATTTCCTGTCGCATTCAGACTATCAGTTTGTCAAGGAGCGTGGGCTCCAGATCGATTCGTGCGATGGCTCGTTCCATCTCGACAAGGTCAACGTGTATCAGAATGCCGGGGATATGCCCAAGTGCGACGTCGTGGTGGTAGGCTTGAAAACTACGAACAATCATCTGCTGCGAGAGCTCCTTCCGCCGCTGCTCCACGAACGGACTGTCGTGATACTCATACAGAATGGCATTGGCGTTGAGGCCGACGTGCAGGCGATGTTCCCTGAAACGCAGCTGGTAGGCGGACTGGCCTTTATCTGCTCAGCCAAGACGGAGCCGGGTCGCGTACGCCATCAGTGCTATGGCAGCGTCAATCTGGCCAATTACTCCTGCCGTGACGAGGCGCTGTTCACGTCAGTATTAAATGATTTTACAAATGCTGGCATCGCCGCAGCCTCTGTGCCATACGAGGAGGCGCGCTGGAAGAAGGCCGTGTGGAACATGCCTTTCAACGGCATGACCGTCGCCCTCAACACCCGGACAGACCTTCTGCTGAAGAATCCCGCTACGCGTCAGCTTATCCGTGACCTGATGATGGAGGTGGTCGAGGCCTCACGGGCACTGGGCGTTACGGGCGTCGACGAGGCTTTCGTGGAGAAGATGATCGACATGACGGACAATATGACACCTTACAGTCCGTCGATGAAGCTCGACTTCGACTTCCACCGCCCGATGGAGATCCATTACCTCTATACCCGTCCCATAGAGATTGCCCGTGCCGCTGGTTATCGTATGCGTAAGCTCGAGATGCTTGAGGCAGAACTCCGCTTCCTTCAGAACAACGGCTGACATGGAGTCGGCGGGTTGGTTGACTAGTAGTCGGCAGACCGGTTGACTGGAGTCGGCAGGTTGGTTGACTGGAGTCGGCAACAACTTTCCCCTATCTTCTCTATGAGTTTCCCTTATCCTTTCTGCCAGTTTCCCCTATCCTTTATGATGGTTTGGGGCAGGGGCTGCTGACTGCCTCCCCGTGTCGCCCCGCCGAAAATACGATGCGGATGGATAATAATCCTTAAATTGTTTGGCGGTTACATAAAAACTTCATAAATTTGCAGAAAGTTTCGACCACGCAATCATACAGTCATAAAGTACCGGCGTAGAATGAAGTATGTCGTATTGCCAACGGATGAAGTGCATCGCCTCGATTTCTACCTGGCGATGGAGGAATACGTGGCGCGACAGGTCGACGAGGCCGACTGCTTCTTCATGTGGCAGGTGGAGCCGAGCGTGATCTATGGCCGCAATCAGGTGGTGGAGAACGAGGTGAACCTGAACTACTGCCGTGAGAACGGCATCCGGGTATATCAGCGCAAAAGCGGCGGAGGCTGCGTGTATGCTGATAAGGACAACCTGATGCTGTCGTTCGTGACCCGTGAGGAGAATGTGGGCTTCGCCTTCAACCGTTTCGTGACGATGGTGCTGCTGGTGCTCAGGAAGATGGGCGTCGAGGCGACAGGCACCACCCACAACGACATCATGATCGGCGACAGGAAGGTGTGTGGCACGGCTTGTAGGAAGACGGCCAGCGGCTGTGTCGTGCATTCGACGATGCTTTACGACACCAACATGGCGCACATGCAGAACGCCATCACCCCGGGCCCTGAGAAACTGCAGAAGAAAGGTATAGAGAGCGTTCGCCAGCGTATCACCCTGCTGAAAGATTACACGCCGCTGAGCCTTGGACAGGTGAAGACGCTCATCAGGGAGACGCTCTGCCAGGGGGAGCACCGACTCTCCGCCGCCGATGTGGCAGAGATAGAACGCCTGGCGCAGGCATACAGAAGAATGGAATAACTAACAAATAATAGAAGAGATGGCTATCAAACAAGAACTGGAAAAGAAAGACAAGGTGACTTGCCTGCACGACAAACACCTGTCGCTGGGAGCGACGATGGTGTCGTTCGGAGGCTTCGACATGCCGCTGCTCTATCAGAATGGCGGCATCGCCCAGGAGCACATGGCAGTACGGGAGCATGTGGGACTCTTCGACGTGTCTCACATGGGTGAGGTCACCGTCAAGGGAAAGGATGCTGAGCGCTACGTGCAGCACATCTTCACCAACGACGTGGCTGGCGCCCCCGTGGGGAAAATATTCTATGGCATGATGTGCTACGAGGATGGCGGCACTGTCGACGACCTCTTAGTATATAAAATAGGTGAGGAAGACTTCTTCCTCGTCATCAATGCCGCTAACATCGATAAGGACTGGGCGTGGATGCAGCAGCAGGCTGAGAGCCTCCAGGCAGAGGCCAAGGCAGCGGGAACAGCGCTCGACTTCGACCTGCAGAACCGTTCTGACTACTATGGACAGATTGCCGTGCAGGGGCCGGAGGCGGAGCACGTCGTAGAGACGGTGCTGGGCATCCCGTGCGCAGAAATGGCGTTCTATACATGTAAGACTTTCGAAAGTAATCTCACTCCACCCTCCACCCTCCTCACTCCTCAAGAAATCATCATCTCCCGCACAGGCTATACGGGTGAGGACGGCTTTGAGATCTATGCCGCTCACGACTACATCCGCGACTGCTGGGACAAGCTCATTGGCGCAGGCGTGCAAGCCTGTGGCTTAGGCTGTCGCGACACGTTGCGCTTCGAGGTGGGACTGCCGCTCTATGGCGACGAACTCTCGGAGAGCATCTCGCCCATCATGGCAGGGCTGGGTATGTTCGTGAAACTCGACAAGCCCGCATTCGTGGGCAAGGAAGCCCTCGCCAGGCAGAAGGCCGAGGGGACAGCCAGGAGGCTCGTGGGTATCGAACTCATGGACAGGGCCATCCCCCGTCATGGCTATGCCGTGCTGAATATGTCGGGCGAGACCATTGGTGAGGTGACCACTGGCTATCACACCCTCTCTACAGACAAGAGCGTCTGCATGGCCCTCGTCGACAGCCAGTATGCCAAGCTCGACACCCCCGTGCAGATCCAGATCCGCAAGAAGGTGTTCCCAGGTAAGGTCGTTAAGAAACAGTTCTACAACAAGAATTATAAGAAATAGTAATCAAAATATGGCAAAGGTAATTGAAGGACTCTACTACTCGGAGTCGCACGAATTTGTAAGAGTAGAAGGTGACTATGGTTTCGTGGGTATCACAGACTATGCGCAGAACGCCCTTGGTAATGTGGTGTATGTTGACATGCCCGAGGTCGACGATGAGGTGGAGGCCGGCGAGGAGTTTGGCGCCGTGGAGAGCGTGAAGGCTGCCTCAGACCTGATCTCTCCTGTCAGCGGAACCGTCGTGGAAATCAATGAGGCCCTCGACGATCAGCCTGAGCTCGTCAATCAGGATGCTTTCGAGAACTGGATCATCAAGGTGCAGCTCTCTGACAAGAGTGAGCTCGACAACCTCATGGACGCCAAGGCTTACGAGGCTTTCTGCGAGAAGTAAAACGAATGGTTTATGGTTTAATGTTTATAGTTTATAGATGATTAGTTCTATAGGCAGAGATTTACACTATCGCCAGAATGGCTTGCCAGGTTATCATCTATAAACTATAAACAATAAACTATAAACAATAAACAGTAAACAAAAAAAATGACTATGGACTATAAGTATTTCCCACATACTCAGGAAGACCTTCAGGCGATGCTCGAGAGGGTGGGGGTGAAGTCGCTCGACGACCTCTACGCCCAAATCCCTGACGATATCCGCTTCCGTGGCGACTACGAACTGCCTCTGTCGCAGAGCGAGATGGAAATCCGTGAGGCCTACGATATGCTGGGTAAGGAGAATCGACAGCTCACCTGCTTTGCAGGCATGGGTGTCTACGACCATTACACACCCTCCGTCATACCCAGCCTGCTCTCGCGCTCTGAGTTCCTGACCTCCTACACCCCGTATCAGGCAGAGATCTCGCAGGGCACGCTCCACTATATCTTCGAGTATCAGTCGATGATGGCTGAACTGACGGGCATGGACATCTCCAATGCCTCGATGTACGACGGCGCGACGGCTGCTGCTGAGGCGATGATGATGGCTGTGGCAGCAGGGAAGAAGGTAAACAAGCTGCTGGTGGCAGGTAATTCCAATCCGCTGACCTTCAAGGTGCTGGAGACCTACGCGCTGCATCATGGCATCGAGTTGGAGGTGCTCTCGATTAGGAATGGCGTCACCAGCCTCGACGAGGTGAAGGCCAAGCTTGCTGAAGGCGGCTATGCCGGCCTGCTGGTACAGCAACCTAACGTCTATGGCATCGTGGAGGATTTCACAGGCTTCGCTGAGGCTTGTCACGACCAGAAGGCCCTCTTCATCATTGATAGTGTCGCTGCCGACCTTGCCGTGCTGAAGACGCCAGGCGAGTGGGGAGCCGACATCGCCGTGGGCGATGGTCAGAGTCTTGGCATCCCCATGGCCTATGGCGGGCCATACGTGGGTTATATGTGCTGTACGGAGAAACTCATCCGCAAGATGCCAGGCCGCATTGTGGGCATGACGAAAGACTCACGCGGCCAGCGTGCCTTCGTCCTCACCCTCCAGGCCCGCGAGCAGCATATCCGTCGCCAAAAGGCCACTTCGAATATCTGTAGCAACCAGTCGCTGATGGCACTCTGGGTCACGGTCTATATGTCGGTGATGGGTCGTCAGGGGCTCCGTGAGGCCGCTGAGCGTTCCTATGCAGGTGCTCACTACCTCTGCGACGAACTGCTGAAGACAGGCCACTTCACGCTCTTTTACGACAAACCGTTCTTCAACGAGTTCTATGCCGTTTACGACGGTGACCCCGATGCGCTCTACAAGCGTTTCATCGACGCAGGCATCCTCGGAGGCGTCCGCTTCGAGAAGGGCTTCCTCTTTGCCGTCACGGAGAAGCGCACGAAGGAAGAGATAGACAAACTCGTAAGTTTAATTTAGTGCCCCAAAGATAGAATATGAACAACCGACTATACGGAAACCTGATTTTTGAGCTCTCGAAGCCAGGGCGCAAGGGTTATAGCCTGCCTCGTAATAATTTCGGCGAGTATAAGATCCCTGACGAGATCTGTCGTAAGGAGGAAGCGGCCCTGCCCGAGTGCGACGAGCTGACAGTAGTTCGCCACTATACGAACCTCTCGAACAACAACTTTGGTGTCGATACGGGCTTCTATCCCCTCGGCTCCTGTACGATGAAGTATAACCCGAAGATCAATGAGGAGATCGCTGCCCTGCCGGCATTCCAGAACCTGCACCCGCTGCAGCCGGATAAGACCGCTCTCGGTGCCCAGGCGCTGATCATCATGCTCGACAAGGCCCTCTGTGCCCTCACAGGACTGGCCCATTTCACCTTCAAGCCCTACGCTGGTGCCCATGGTGAGCTGACGGGCCTGATGACCATCGACAACTATCATCGTTCGCGGGGCGACCTGCAACGGAAGAAAGTCATCGTGCCCGACTCCGCCCATGGCACGAATCCCGCTTCGGCCGCCGTCTGTGGCCTCGAGATCCTCGAGGTGAAGTCCGATCCCCGAGGACTCGTTGATATAGCCGATCTGGAACGACTGGTCAGTCAGGAAGGCCCCAACATCGCCGCCATGATGATGACCAATCCCAATACCCTCGGACTCTTCGAGGAACATATCCCGGAGATCGCAAAACTCATCCATGGTTGTGGTGGTCTGATGTACTACGACGGGGCCAACCTCAATCCGATGCTTGGAGCCTGCCGCCCTGGCGATATGGGCTTCGACGTGATGCACATCAATCTCCATAAGACCTTCTCCACCCCTCACGGTGGCGGCGGTCCAGGGGCTGGGCCTGTCGGTGTGCGTGAGGGACTGCAGGAGTTCTTCCCGTTCGTCTCTCCCTATCAGGGCAACTTCGCTGTGATGCTGCGTGCCTATACCTATATTCTCTCACTCGGGCGCGACCAGATCAAGCACGTTGGTCCTCTTGCCACACTTAATGCCAACTATGTCAAGGAGTCGCTCAAGGATGTCTATGAACTGCCTATCGACGGCCTTTGCTGTCATGAGTTCGTCTTTGATGGCCTGAAGGATAAGTCTACGGGTGTCACCACGATGGATGTGGCCAAGCGCCTGCTCGACTACGGCTATCATGCTCCCACCATCTACTTCCCGTTGCTCTTCCACGAGAGTCTGATGATCGAGCCTACGGAGAACGAGTCGAAGGAGACGCTCGATGGCTTCATCGCCGTGATGCGCCAGATCGCCGAGGAGGCCAAGACCGATCCCGAACTGGTGAAGTCGGCGCCCCACACGACCCCCATCGGACGTGTCGATGACGTACAGGCCGCCAAGCACCCCATCACGACCTACCGGCAAATGATGTCAGACAGATGATTAGACAGATGTTTTTTGACAGAAGAACATAAGAACATAATTGCTGCGCATACGAACAGTATATAAATATGTCCTTATGTTCTTATGTCAGGAAAAGGTTCTTCTGTCTGAAGAAAGTCTTTCTGTCTCAAAATATGTACTTATGTCAAATACAACAGATCTGATTATCGTTGGTGCGGGGCCTGGTGGCTACCGCGCCGCTGAATATGCCGCCCGACAGGGTCTGAAGGTCACGATCTTCGAGGCTGGCGAGGTGGGCGGCACGTGCCTCAATGTGGGCTGCATCCCCACCAAGACCTATGTCCATGCCGCCACCTTCGACGAGGCCCGCAGTCGCATGGCGCAGGTCGTCCCCCAGCTCCGTCAGGGGGTCGAGTCCATCCTTGCCCATCCTAATATCACCCTCGTCCGTGGCCGCGCCGCCTTCATGACCCCCACAGCCCCTAACATCATCATTGCCACCGGCTCCGAGACGAAATGGCTCCCCATCGAGGGCGCCAGGACCGATCCCCGTGTCGTTGATTCCACGGGATTGCTCCAGCTCGACCGCCTCCCTCGTCGCCTGGCCATCATCGGTGCCGGGGTCATCGGCATGGAGTTCGCCTCGGTGTTCCGCCGCTTCGGCTCCGAGGTCACGGTCATCGAGTACCTTAGGGAGTGCCTGCCGGCGCTCGACAGCGACATTGCCAAGCGCCTGCGGAAATATCTTGAACGGCAGGGCATCACCTTCCGCATGAAGACTGCCGTGGAGAATCTGGCAGACATCGATGCCGACGTCATCTTGATGGCTACGGGTCGCAAACCCCGCACGGAGGGACTCGATCTGGAAGCGCTCGGCATCACGCTCGCTCCCAACGGTGCCATCCCCGTCGATGACAACTTCCAAGTCATTTCTCCACACTCCTCGCTCCACGAAAAGACTCCTCCATCCGCCCTCTACGCCATCGGCGACGTCAATGGCCGTCAGATGCTCGCCCATGCCGCAGAGATGCAGGCCGTGCGGGCCGTCAACCATATTTTAGGAAAGTCGGACGGCATCCGCTTCGACATCATGCCTGCCGCCATCTTCACGGCGCCCGAGGCAGCCTGTGTCGGTCTGACGGAAGACCAGCTCAAGGCTGCCGGTACGCCCTACGTCTGCAAGAAATCCTTCTGGCGGGCCAACGGCAAGGCGCTCGCTATGGGCGAGACCGAGGGCATGCTCAAGCTCTTTGCCTCGGCAGACGACGGCGTCATCCTCGGCTGTCATGCCTACGGTGCCCATGCCGCCGACATCGTGCAGGAGGTAAGCGTACTGATGTGCAAAAACACCACGCTCAGCGAACTCGCCGACATGGTGCATATCCATCCGACCCTCTCAGAGATCCTTAAATCCGCTGCTGAGTGATTCACTTGACCCAAGCCTGGGTCATGAGAGGATGTCTTCTATGACTTTGGGAAAGTGCTGCATCTCCAGCTGGTGCTCCTTCTCCGCGATGTCCTCGACGGAGTCCTCGGGCGAGAGTGCCACCTTAAACTGAGCGATGATCTCGCCGGCATCGCAGACGGGCGTGACCCAATGGACGGTCATGCCCGTTTCCGTCTCCCCGGCAGCCTTCACGGCCTCGTGTACATGGTGCCCCCACATGCCCTTGCCACCGTATTTCGGCAGCAGGGCAGGGTGGATATTGATAATCTTATGGGGATAGGCATCGATGAGGAAGTTGGGTATCAGCGGCAGCCATCCTGCGAGCACGATGAAGTCGATGCCGTACTTCTTCAGTAACGGTAGCATCACGTCAGGATTATTGAGGTCGGCCTTGGGCGTAATGGCCGTGGGCACACCTAAGCGCTCCGCCCTGACGAGGGCATAGGCGTCAGCCTTGTTGCTGACCACGAGCGCAGGATGAATAGACTCATGGCCGGCAAAGTACTTGATGAGATTCTCGCAGTTTGTGCCGCTGCCTGATACGAAAATGGCGATGTTCATTTGCTTTGTTTACAGTTTACAGTTTACGGTTTACAGATGATTACATGGGAGGACTGTGTGTTTACAGTTTACAGTTTACAGTTTACGGTTTACGGTTTACAGTTTACGGTTTACAGTTAAACAGTTGATTACCCTGCATGCCCTTCTGCCAGCAAATGTAATCATCTGTAAACCGTAAACTGTAAACCGTAAACTAGATATCACACTAAGTGCTCTATCAGGTCGGCGCGCTCGCCAGGCAGCATGTCGATGACGGGTATCTCCACCATCGTATAGCAGCCGGGCTGCAGGCGCATCGAGGCGCGGGCCACGTTGACCAGCACCTGACCCGTCAGGGCGGGGTTGTTGATACTCATGTTAAACTCCAGGCGCTGGTTCTGCGTCTTGCCGCTTACACCCTTGCGCACCAGGTTCACGCCGTGGCCCATGTCGCGCACGTCGTCGACGCTCTCCACCTGGAACACGTGCGTCTCGTCTGAGGCGAAGTAGGGGTCGGCCTTGATGGCTGCCGTCACCTCGTCGAGCTTCGCGCCCTCCTCCAGTTCCACGTACACCATGCGGCGGTGGATGCCTTCACCCAGGGGGATGGTCATCGAGAGCGCGTTCTTCACGCCGGCCTTCGAGCGCACACACACACTGTGGCCCATCGACATGCCGGGGCCGAAGTTCGTATAGCTGAGGCCCTTTGGTGCGAGGCTCTGCATGAGGGTGCGCACGATGCTGTCTGAGCCCGGATCCCATCCTGCGGCAATCACGCTGACGGTATTCGTCTCCTGGTTCAGCTTCATCAGTCGCTCGCGGTAGCCGCGTATCTGTGTGTGGATGTCAAACGAGTCGACGGTGTTGATGCCCAGCGGCAGTATCTGGTTGGCGTAGTCTTCGCACGAGCGGGTGGGGGTGGCGAGGATGGCCACGTCGACGTCCTTCAGTTCGCGGATGTCGCTCACCACGTCATACTGGGCCAGTTCTGCGGGTTTGTCCTTGGCACCCTGACGGCGCACGATGCCTGCCACTTCCATATCGGGAGCTGTCTCTAATGCCTCGAGGGCATACTTTCCAATGTTGCCGTAGCCTACTACGGCGGCTCTGATTTTCTTCATACTTTTAAAGTCTTTTGTTGGTAATTCAGTCTTTTCGCGTGCAAAAGTACATCATTTTTCTGAATTACGTGACGTTTTGCCCGATTTTTTATTATTTTCCTGTCATTACTTGCTTAACATGTGTAAAGAAAGATTGCGAATTCTTCCAAAGTTAAGAAAAAAACAGAGAATAGTATATACTTTTGCAAGAAATACAATAAGAAAGTAAAAAAGTGTTTTATTGATTGGTTTGCGACAAAAGCATTATGATTGAATATATTAAAGGAGAACTGACAGAGCTGATGCCCGCACAGGCCACGCAGCGAGAGCGTCTGCTGCGGTGAGTACGTCTGTCCGTACCACTTGCCGAATGCGGTGCTGTCATTGTTGGAGTTCTGCTCCAGCGCGATTTGGAATGGAAGTTTGTTTTCTGCCATAACATTACATATTAAAAACACTAATGTCCACTAAATAAAATTAAGAGTCAATTGACCATCATCTGCAACATACTCAGGTCCCTTGGTAAAGAGTTCCTTGATAGGAGT
>OCTW013398090.1_pt1 | contig 18757 bp, 16 predicted proteins | sample 1539671 | NCBI WGS metagenome assembly OCTW01 (sample SAMN02144230, study PRJEB22623) | gut metagenome | biome: sheep rumen | host: Ovis aries | place: New Zealand
ACTTAACCAGACCGACGAATGGATTCCCATCCCGGAGCCGGTCCGCGAGCAGTATGCCGCCTACCGCTGCACCCCGCTGGTGAGGGCCTATGAACTGGAGGCCGCTTTGGGAACCCCCGCCCACATCTATTTCAAGAATGAAAGTGTGAGCCCCGCCGGCAGCCACAAGCTGAATTCCGCTATTGCCCAGGCCTACTACGCCAAGGAGCAGGGTATCACCAACCTCACCACCGAAACCGGTGCCGGCCAGTGGGGCGGTGCGCTCAGCTATGCCACCAAGAAGTTCGGCATTGACTGCGCTGTCTATATGGTAAAGGTGAGCTACGAGCAGAAGCCTTTCCGCCGTTCCATCATGCAGGCCTTCGGTGCCACCGTTACGCCCTCCCCTTCCATGAGCACCCGTGCCGGCAAGGACATCATCACCCGTAACCCCAACGACCAGGGTTCCCTGGGCTGCGCCATCTCCGAAGCCATCGAGCTTGCCGTGAATACCCCTAACTGCAAGTACGCCCTGGGTTCCGTGCTGAACCACGTTTGCCTGCACCAGACGGTCATCGGCTTGGAAGCCGAGAAACAAATGGCCCTGGCCGGTGAGTATCCGGATATCGTGATTGCCTGCTTCGGCGGCGGCTCCAACTTCTGCGGTATCGCCCTCCCGTTCATGCGCCACAACATCCTGGATGGCAAGAAGACCCGTTTCATCGCGGCCGAACCGTACTCCTGCCCCAAACTCACCAAGGGCAAGTTTGAATATGACTTCGGTGACGAATCCGGCATGACCCCGCTCCTGCCCATGTTCACCCTGGGCCATACCTTCAAGCCCGCCGCCATCCACGCCGGAGGCCTGCGTTACCACGGTGCCGGCGTTATCCTCTCCCAGCTCATGAAGGACGGTTACATGGAAGCCGTTGATATCGAACAAATTGACGCCTTCAAGGCCGGTGTGCTCTTCGCCCGCACCGAGGGTATCATCCCTGCCCCGGAAAGCTGCCACGCCATTGCCGCCACCGTTACCGAAGCCCTCAAGTGCAAGGAGACCGGCGAACAGAAGACCATCCTCTTCAACCTCTCCGGCCACGGATTCGTGGACATGAGCGCCTACGACCAGTATTTCTCCGGCGAAATGCAGAACTACCATGTCTCCGATGCAGACCTGGCCAAATACATCGCCAGCGCCGACGCCCTGAACAAATAATCCTGAACGACCTTTCATCGAATATGCTTTTCAGAGACAGAATCTACGCAGTCCGCGACCTCATGCGCACACACGGCTGGGATGCCGTTATCATCCCCGAGAGTCTGGTTTCCTGGCTTTCGGGATTTACCGGTGAAGGCGAAATGGTCATCACACAGGACCATGCCGGTCTTTGGACCGACAGCCGTTACTTTATCCAGGCCGACCAGCAGCTGGCCGGAACCGGCGTGGAAATGCACAAAAGGCCGGTGTTGGATGTGGTGAGCATCCCCCAATGGCTCCGGAAAAACTTTGCAGAAACCTATCGCGACATCGTCATAACGGTGGATGGTCAGTTGCAAAGCTTTGCTTCGGTCGATGCCATCCGGGAAGCCCTCCTGGACGGGGGCCGCGAGGAGGGAGAAGACTTCCACATCGTCAACGCCCCGGAATGGATAAACGCCATCTGGCAGGATCGGCCAGCCGCCCCGCATGGTCCGGTAATGCTGCTGGATACCGTCTATACCGGCTGGACCCGCGAGCAGAAGCTATCCTGGCTTCGTGGGCAATTGGATGCCAAAGGCTGCGATGCCATCCTGCTTACCGCCCTGGACGAAGTGGCGTGGATGCTGAATGTACGGGGCAGCGATGTGCCCTTTGTCCCCGTTGTCCGTTCGTATCTGATCGTTACCCGGAAAGAAGTCCTTTGGTTTGTGCGCAAAGAAGGCATGCCGGACGACGGTCTGGATACCCTGCAACAAGAAGGAATCGAAATTCTGGATTATGACGACGTGAGACTGGCCCTGGCGGGCGGCCTGTCCGACCGGGGCGTCCTTTCGCTCTGGTTCGATCCCGACACCTTGAATTACGACCTTTACGACGCCTTGATGACCCACTCGCTGGCAGACGGCGCCCTGGCAGGCCGCTCGCCGGTAACCCTGCGCAAGGCCGTCAAGAACGAGGTCGAGATAGCCGGAATGAAAAAAGCCCACCTGGTAGATGGCCTGGCCCTGGAAAAATTCTTCTACTGGCTGGAGCGATCCCTGGCGGCCGGCACGGACATCACCGAATGGGAGGCTGCCGAAAAACTGGCGGAGATCCGCGGACAAGTGTCCGGTTATCAAGGAGACAGTTTTCTCACCATTTCTGCGTACGGTCCCTCCGCCGCCCTGCCGCACTATGTCACACAGGAATTGAACGCGGCGCGCCTGGCACCGGAGGGCCTGTACCTCCTTGATTCCGGCGGCCAGTACCTGTATGGCACCACCGATTGCACCCGGACCCTGCCCCTGGGACCCGTCACCGACCTGGAACGGGAAGATTATACCCTGGTCCTGAAAGGCCATATCGCCCTGGCGCGCGCCGTCTTTCCCAAGGGGACGGCCGGTTGCCAGATCGATGTCCTGGCCCGCAATCCCCTGTGGCAGAGCAAACGCAATTTCGGGCATGGAACCGGACACGGCGTGGGTTCCTTCCTGAATGTCCACGAAGGGCCCCAGAGCATCCGGCAGGACTTCAACAAACAGGCGCTGCTACCGGGCATGGTCATTTCCGATGAACCCGGTATCTACCGTGAAAACCGGCACGGAGTCCGGCACGAAAACCTGCTCCTGTGTGTAGAGGACGGCTCCAATGGCTTTGGCACCTGGCTCCGCTTCGAACCGCTCACCCTTTGTCACTTTGACACCACGGCCCTGGCGTACAACCTGCTCAACGCCGACGAAAAAGACTGGATCAACGACTACAACGAACGCGTCTTCCAGACCCTTTCGCCCCACCTCGGCCCCGAAATCTCCGCCTGGCTGCGCGACAAGACCCGCGCCATCTAGAAATACTTTTTCTCCTGCCGGTACAGGGCGATAAAGATAAAGAGCAGCAGGGTAAAGGCCCAGAGGGAAGAACCGCCGTAACTGAGCAACGGCAACGGGATGCCGATTACCGGCATCAACCCGATGGTCATGCCGATATTGATAAACAGGTGCATGAAGATGCAGGATGCCACACAATAGCCGTAAATGCGGGTAAACTGTTCGCGGCATTGCTCGGCATCGTGGATCAGCCGATAAATCAGAAAAACATACAAGAGCACCACCAGCGCACTCCCGAAGAAGCCCCACTCCTCGCCCACCGTACAGAAAATAAAGTCCGTACTCTGTTCCGGAACGAAACCGTAGGTGGTCTGCGTCCCGTTCAGGAAGCCCTTCCCGACAAATCCACCCGACCCGATGGCAATCAAACTCTGGTTCACGTTGTAGCCCACGCCGGCGGGATCGTCCTTCATGCCCAACAGCACCTCTATCCGCTTCCGCTGGTGATCCTGCAGCACATTGTTAAAGATAAAATCCGTGGAATACACCAGCAGGACACCCGCCACCAGCACGCCCGCAGATAGGATCAGGAAGCTGTTCCGTTTCCGATAACCATAAACCACCGCCCACGGAATCAGGCCGGCGCACAGCAGCAGCAATATGTATATCGGTTTGATTTTCAACACAATAACCGACGGAAAGAAGGCAAACACCACCAGCAGCGGCAGGCTCACCGTCAACCACCACCGGATGCCGTCGCGGAACCGGAGGGCATTCACCAGGGAAACGAGGCCCATCAGGACCAGGATGGACGCGTAAGGAGAGGCCGTGAGCGTCAGGATAAACAACAGGATCACCAGGCCGATGCCCGCCAGCACCCAGCCGGACATTCCCTCCCGGTACAGGACAAAGAGGAAACCCACATAGACCAGGGCAGAGCCCGTTTCGCTTTCGGCCAGGATGATCAGCATCGGGACGCCCACCACCAGGGCGGCCTGCCAGAAGTCCCGTAGCCGGGATAAACGGAAGCCCTGCCGGCTCATCAAGCTGGCCAGCAGCAGCGACGTGGAAATCTTGGAAATCTCGGCCGGCTGAAACTTGACCGGTCCCAATTCGAACCAGGAATGGGAGCCTTTTACATCCTTGGACACAAAAATCACCAGCACCAAAAGGAAGGCAACCCCCAGGTAGAACAACAGGGAGCCGCTTTCCCAGGTCTGTGCCGGGATGACAAACAACACCAGGCCCGCCAAGCCGAAGGCAGTCAGGATCCAGATGAACTGTTTCCCGCTGCGGAAGCTCCAGTCAAAAATGGAAGAGGGCCCCGACGAATGGATGGAGGCATAGATATTCACCCAGCCGATCAGCACCAGCGCCAGATAGACCCCTATCAGATGCCAGTCGATCGACTGCTTCAAGCCTCTTTCGTGGGTACCCTGCCGCATATCAGTCCGTCTTTACACGTGCCATCAAATCTCCTTCCAGCACCCGTTTCTCCATGTCCGGACGGCTGATGGAACCCTTCAGATACCGTTCGATGAGCAGCGACGCAATCGGACAGGCCCAGGTAGCGCCGAAGCCCGCATTCTCGATATAGGCCGCCACCGCAATCCGCGGATTGTCCTTGGGAGCAAAGCAGATGAACACCGAATTGTCGGCGCCGCGGGGGTTCTGGGCCGTTCCCGTCTTGCCGCAGATATCCAGGCCGTCCACATGGGCCACCCAGGCGGTTCCACCCATGCCGGCGCCGCTGTTTACCGCCCGCCACATGCCCTGCACCGCTCTCGGAAAGTGTTTTTGCTCCACCATGGTATATTGGCGCTCCTTGTATTTCTCGTCAATTTCCACCTCCTCATATTCCTTGATGATATGCGGGATGATGTACCAGCCCCGGTTGGCCATGATGGCGGCCAGGTTGGCAATCTGGAGCGGCGTCACCCCCACTTCACCCTGTCCGATGGAGATGGATTTGATGGTGGCGAATTTCCATCCGCCCAGCCGGGCCGGATAACGCTTGTCATAGAGTTTGGAAGAAGGCAGGGTGCCCCCCAGTTCGGCGGGGAAATCGCTGCCCAGGGGGTGTCCGAAGCCAAAACTCTGCACATACTCGTTCCATTTGTCCAGGGCCGCGCCAATCGAGGGATATTTCCGGTTCTCCAACACGTCCCGCAACGCAAAGGTAAAATAGGAATTGCACGACATCATGATGGCCTCTTCCAGGTCCAGGGGCGATTTGTGGCCGTGGCAGCCCGGACGATGGTCGCCCAGGGTATATCCGTGGGCACAGGGAAACATCATCTCCGGACGGAGCGTCCCTTCCTCCAGGCCGATCAGCCCGTTCACCAATTTGAACACCGAGCCGGGCGGATAGGGTGCCTGAACGGCCCGGTTGAACATGGGTTTATACGGATTGGAAGAGATTTCTTTGTAATGACGGCCGATATCGGCCAGCATGTCCACATCGATACCGGGACTGGACACCATGGCCAGGATTTCCCCCGAGGACGGTTCAATGGCCACCAGCGAGCCCACCTTGTTCTGCATCAGCAACTGTCCGTATTGCTGGAGATCGGCATCGATCGTGGTCATGATATCCCGGCCGGGAACGGCCTCCTTGTCCATTTCCCCGTCGCGGTAGTGATCTTCAATCTGGTTATGGGCGTTCCGCAGGTAAATGTGATACCCTTTCTCGCCCCGCAAGTCCTTTTCGCGGGCCGCTTCGATGCCGGTCTTGCCGGCATAATCCCCGCTGCGATACTCGTCCCCATGCGTTTTCAGGAAGGCGGCATCCACTTCGGAAACATAGCCCAGCAGGTTCCCACCCGCATTTACCGGATAGTCCCGGATGCTTCGGGCCTGCCCCTTGAAACCCGGGAACTTGTATTTCAATTCATCGAACCGCATGAAGGTTTCCGGTGGAATCTGCTTCAGCAACACCACGCTCTGCCAGCCGATCTTGCGGCGGAAGCGTTTGTATTCGGCCATCTTCTCGCGGATAAAATCCGCCTCGACCCCCAGGGACGATGCCAGCAGCAGGGTGTCGAACGCCTCCACCTCGCGCGGGGTGCACAGGATATCGTACGCCACCTTGTTGCCCACGATGATCTTGCCGTTGCGGTCATAAATGACGCCCCGGGTAGGATAGATGATATCATAGACCATCGAGTTATTCTGGGCGCTGGTCTTGTATTTGTCGTCCAGGATCTGGATGGAGAATAGTTTCACCAGCAGAATGGCCGCCGCCACCCCCAACCCGATCAGCAACCGGACCATCCGGGTATTCAGTTTGTCATCGGTCATTGATGGAGAAATAAACGATGGCCAGGAGAGAAAGCGCGTAACTGACCGGCAGGGAAGCGAAGAATCTTGCAAAGAAAAACCAGGCCGGTCTCATTCCGGAGCCGTCCAGCCAGATATAGGTTAACAGGAAAAGCGCCAGGCAAAGAAGAATCACCAGGGATACTTTTCCCAATCCGTTTTTGTGGATGGAAAAATCCTCTCCGCGGGCAAAGAGGCCGGTACCGAACACCCAGCGGATGACGGTTTTGCGGACCAGGGCCACCGGCAGGAGGGCCACCACATTCAAGCCCGGAACGCCATCGGCCAGGAAATCCACCGCCAGAGCCGTCACGAACGATATCAACAACACCTGCGGGGTCGCATAACGAAGGGGAATGCTCAGGACCATGACGGGCAGGAGGGTAAACAGGATATAGGGGGACAACATAAAATAATTACACAACAAAAGTTGCATAATCAGCAGCAAGATGTACCTGCCGAAGAAACCCGGTCCCCTGGACATCATCTGATGTGCCTCCTACTCATTTTCCAATAAATCCATTTCCTGCCGGCCCCGGTTTTCCACCACCGTCACATAACGGAGAGAGGAGAAATCCTGGAACAGGGTCACCTCGATTTCATGCATGGCACCGTTTACGATGCGCGAATCGCCCGTTACTCCCAGGGGAATGTCGGGCGGAAAGACGGACGAGAAGCCGCTGGTATAGACCGTATCGCCTTTTTCGAACTTGAAATGCAGGGGAATCTCTTTCAACAAGGCACCATCTGCCGAATGGCCGTCCCACACCAGCGGGCCCATGGCACCTTCCGAGCCCAGCCGGGCGCTGACACTGACTTCCGCATTCTGGAAAGAAAGCCCATACGCATAATGGCGGTGAACCGCATCCACGATTCCCACCACTCCTTTGCTGGTGATAATGGCGGAACGCTGTTCCACCCCGTCGTCCGAGCCTTTGTCGATAATGAAATAATTGTGCTGCCGGTTGCGGCTGATTTTTACGATACTGGCAGGCAGGTAAGAAAAGGCCTGGCTCTGCTGCAGTTCCCGCGCCCGCTGCTCGCCCGTGAGGTCCGAAAGCGCTTTCTGACTGGCCTGCAGCCGGACCAGGAGTTCATGGTTGTCTGCCGCCAGGCGGTCGTTTTCTTTCTTGAGCGAAAAATAACGGCCCATCTGCTGGTTGGCACCCCAGACCCCTGCCATGAAATGATGCGTTACCCGGGACACCCAAAGACCTTGCAGCGTGGAGCTCTTCCGGAGCATGACGAACCCGGCCCCCTCCAGGATCAGGAAAAGGACCAGGCTGACCACCATGGGAAGGATTTCTCGGCTGCGGGGCATCGGATCAGCGCATCAGGAAGGGATAATTCTCGGTATTCTTCAAGGCCAGGCAGGTTCCGCGGGCCACGGCACGGAGGGGATCTTCGGCCACATAGAACGGGATGTTCACTTTCTCCGTAAACCGTTGGGCCAGACCGCGCAACAAGGCGCCGCCGCCGGACAGATGGATGCCGTTTTCCACGATATCGGAATACAGTTCCGGAGGCGTCTGTTCCAGCACGTGCATGATGGCGGCCTCGATCTTGGCAATGGATTTATCCAGACAATGGGCGATTTCCTGATACGTGATGCTCGCCTCGACGGGATGGCCGGTCATGAGGTTCGGACCGCGGACAATGAAGGGTTCGGGTTCCTCGTCCAATTCGGGCAGGACGGCCCCCACGGCGATCTTGGTCTTCTCGGCCGTAATCTCCCCCACCTTGATGTTGTGCTGCTGGCGCAGGTAATACTGAATGTCATTGGTAAGCTCGTCCCCGGCCGTCTTGATGCTCTCCTGCACCACGATACCGCCCAGGGAGATCACGGCGATTTCCGCCGTACCGCCTCCGATATCCACCACCATGTTGCCCTTCGGGGCCTCCACGTCCAGGCCGATACCGAGGGCGGCCGCCATCGGCTCGAAAATAAGGTAGACATCGCGTCCTCCCGCGTGCTCCGTGGAATCACGGACCGCACGGATTTCCACTTCCGTACTGCCGGAAGGGATACCCACCACCACTTTCAGGCTGGGGGCGAACAGGCTCTTGTGCTTGCTGTTCACCTGTTTGATGAAACCGCGGATCATCATCTCGGCCGCGTTGAAGTCCGCGATCACGCCGTCTTTCAACGGACGGACGGTCTTGATGCCCGGGTTGGTCCGCTCATGCATCAATTTGGCCTTCTGGCCCAGGGCGATGCAGGAACCGGACTGGTTATCGATGGCCACGATACTCGGCTCGTCCAATACGATCTGGTCATTCTGGAAGATCACGGTATTGGCCGTTCCAAGGTCAATGGCGAGCTCTTGTGACAAAAAAGAAAATGCCATATTCGGTTAATTTTTGCTTTCTGACAGTATGTTTTCAAAACAACTTGTAAAAGTACGATTTTTATCGCAATTTTGCAATATGATTCCCAGATATGCCATCATCGTAGCCGGCGGCAGCGGTACCCGGATGGGGACCGACATTCCCAAGCAATTCCTCGACCTGGATGGAAAATCCATCCTGCGCCGCAGCATAGAACGCTTCACGGAAGCCCTGGAAGGCGTTCACATCATTACGGTCCTTCCCAAAGAACACATCGATCTTTGGAAGGTCCGCTGCCTGCAAGATAATTTTATTGTTCCGCAAATCCTGGTGGCAGGCGGAATCACCCGTTTTCACTCCGTCAAAAATGCCCTCGCCAAAGTCCCCGGCCATGCGGTGGTCGGCGTTCATGACGGGGTGCGTCCCTTCGTATCGGCCGGCCTCCTCCGGCGGATGTACGATCAGGTATCGGGCGGATGCCCGGCCCTCATCCCGGTGCTCCCCTGCACCGATACCCTCAAGGCCCTGCAGCGCGTGACCGGCGAAGACGGCCTTTCCCGCCTGGAGACGATTCCCGGTATCGAACCGGACCGGAGCATCCTCTATGGGGCGCAGACACCCCAGGTTTTCCGCGCCGACGTGCTCAAAGCCGCTTATTCCCAGCCGTTTAACACCGCTTTTACCGATGACGCATCGGTGGTTGCGCACAACGGTACGCCGCTTTCCTACACCGAAGGAGAACGGCTCAACCTGAAAATAACGACCCCGGACGACCTCGTCCTGGCCCGCGGGATCCTCGCTATTTGAGCGTACCGTTCTCCGCGGCCCGGATCATCTTCTCATTGGCAGAGACATAGACCTCGACCCGGCGGTTCTGGGCGCGTCCTTCCTTGGTGGCATTGTCGGCCACCGGCATGGTGTAGGACTTTCCCTCGGCCTTGATCCGGCTGGAAGCGATTCCGCAGGACTGGAGATAGCCGGCCACGGCGTTGGCCCGCTGGGTGGACAGTTTCTCGTTCACCTCGGCCGAACCCGTATTGTCGGTGTGGCCGTACACGGTCACGTCGGTATCGGGCATATCGGCCATCTTGGCGGCGAATTCCTTCAGTTCTTTCTGGGACTGGGCCGAAAGGGTGGCTTTGTTCGTAGCGAAGAGGATGCCGTTGTCAAAGGTAACCTTGATGGCCTCCAGGCCGTTTGCGTCGGTAACCGTTTCGACCTTGGCGTTGAGGGCGGCCAGTTCTTCGGCTTTCTTGTCCATCTTGCGGCCGATCAGGGCACCCGCTCCACCGCCGACAGCCGTTCCGATGGCGGCGCCAATAGCGGCACTCTTGCCATCATGGCCGATGAGACCTCCGATAACGGCGCCCAGGGCGGCGCCTGCACCGGCACCCGCGACGGTTCCGGTCGCGGTTTTGTTCCAGGAGGAACAGGCTCCCAGCACAAATACGCTGAGAAGGAAAACAGGGATAAATTTTCTCATTATTTTAGTTTTTTAGTTATATACAAAAATAAAGAATAATTCTTGAGGATGCAAAAATAATTGCTACCTTTGAATCTTATGATACGTATTGCCATCCAATCGAAAGGGCGACTGAGTGAAGAGAGCCTCGCCCTACTGGCCGAAATCGGCATTAAAATCGATGATTCGAAACGGAAATTCCTGGCCCAGACGCCTGATTTTCCGCTGGAACTTTTGTATATGCGCGACGATGACATCCCGCAGGTAGTGGCCGCCGGAACGGCCGACCTGGGCATCGTCGGCCTGAACGAAGTGGAAGAGCGGGGTTTTCCCCTGCAGGTGGTCCGCAAACTGGGATTCGGAGCCTGCCGCATCTCCCTCGCCATTCCCAAGGCGGCCGAATACGACGGACCGGCCTGGTTCGAGGGAAAACGCATTGCCACCTCCTACCCCGGCATTCTGAAGCAGTATCTGGCCGAGCATCACATCAACGCCAAGGTGGAAGTCATTACCGGCTCGGTGGAGATTGCCCCCGCCGCCGGCATCGCGGACGCCATCTTCGATATCGTTTCCTCCGGCGGCACCCTGGTGTCCAACGGATTGAAGGAAGTGGAGAAGGTATTCTTCTCGGAAGCCGTCCTGGTATCGGCCGGGCCGCTTGCCGATGAAAAACAGGCCCTGCTGGACGAGATCCTGTTCCGGCTGGATTCGGCCGTCGTGAGCCGCAAGAAGAAATACCTGCTGATGAACATTCCCGAAAGCTCCCTCGACGAGGCCGTGCGCATCCTGCCGGCCATGCGCAGCCCGACCCTGATGCCGCTTACCGCCAAAGGCTGGTATTCGATGCATTCGGTGGTGGAGGAAAGCCAGCTGTGGGAGAAGATCCGCCAGCTGAAAGCCATTGGTGCAGAGGGAATTCTGGTTCTGAATATCGACAAAATCATTCCGTAAGATGAAGATTTTCGATCACCCCGCCCAATCCCAATGGGCGGAGCTTTGCGCGCGCACGCGGAAAGACGATCCGCAGGTAGCCGCCCGGGTGGATGCCATCCTGGAGCGGGTCCGCACGGAAGGCGATGCCGCCCTGCAGGCCCTCTCGCTGGAGATTGACCGGCGGCCGCTGGCTGTGCAGCCCGGCGAGGAAGGCCTCCCGCTGGAGGTTCCCGCCTCCGATATCGCGGCAGCGGCCGCCCGGGTCCGTCCCGAGGTCCGCGCCGCCATCGCCACGGCCGCCGGCCACATCCGCGCCTTCCACGAAGCCCAACTGCCCCGCGAAATCGTGGTGGAAACGGCTCCCGGCGTGCGTTGCATCCAGCGTCCGGTGCCGATTGAACGCGTGGGTCTCTATATTCCGGGCGGCACTGCCCCCCTGTTTTCAACCGTGCTGATGCTGGCCATCCCGGCCGCCATCGCCGGTTGTCCGGAGGTGATCCTGTGTACGCCGGCCGGTCCGGACGGCAACATCGCCCCGGAAGTGCTGTACGCCGCCTCGTATTGCGGCATCCGGCGCATTTTCTGCCTGGGAGGCGCCCAGGCTGTCGCCGCCATGGCTTTCGGCACCCGCACCGTTCCCAAAGTGGATAAGATTTTCGGACCCGGCAACCGCTACGTGACCACTGCCAAACAGCGGGTTGCGGGCAGCACCGTGGCCATCGATATGCCGGCCGGTCCGTCCGAGGTGATGGTCATTGCCGATGAGCAGGCCCAGCCCGCCTTCGTGGCGGCCGACCTGCTGTCACAGGCCGAGCACGGCGTGGACAGCCAGGTCATGCTGGTGTGTCCCTCGCGCCGGATGGCCGAGGCCGTCGTGGCCGAGGTGGAGCGCCAACGGGCGCTGCTGCCGCGGGCCGACTTCGCCGCCAAGGCCCTGGAGAACAGCCGGGCCGTGATTCTGGACAACCTGGACGACGTGGTCGCCTTTGCCGATACCTATGCCCCCGAGCACCTGATCGTGAACACCCGTGAACCCTGGACCATTGCCGACCGCGTCCGTGCGGCGGGCAGTGTCTTCGTGGGCGCCTGGACGCCGGAGAGTGCCGGAGACTATGCCTCGGGTACGAACCATACCCTGCCCACCAGCGGCTGGGCCCGGTCGTTCAGCGGGGTGAACCTGGACAGCTTCCTCCGCAAGATGACCTTGCAGGAGATTTCCCGCGAGGGTTTGCAGGGCCTGGCCCCGACCATCACGGCGATGGCCGACGCCGAAGGCCTCGACGCGCACGCACGTGCGGTGACAACCCGCCTGGAGGCCGCCGGGAGCCACGCGGACAAAATCTGTGCGGCCGGGGGACAGCCCTCCGGTTCGTTCGCAGAAACGGGGGAATATACTCTCTCACCGGAGGGCTGTTCCCCGGCGGATGCCCTTTCGGCTGGTTCCGCGGAGGAACAGGCGGCGATACGACGGGTGGTGAACCTCGTGCGGGAGAATATCGCCCGGATGGCCCCCTATTCCACCGCGCGCGACGAATATTCCGGACCGGTGGGCATCTTCCTCGATGCAAACGAAAGCCCCTACCCTACCGGCTGGAACCGCTACCCCGACCCGCACCAGAAGGTCCTCAAGGAAAAGATTTCCGCCATCAAGGGCGTACCGGTCCAGAGCATCTTCCTGGGCAACGGCAGCGACGAAGCCATCGACCTGGTATTCCGGGTGTTCTGCACCCCCGGGCGCGACAACGTCGTAGCCATCGCCCCCAGTTACGGCATGTATTCCGTGGCAGCGGCCACCAACGACATCAGCCTGCACACGGTGCTGCTCGGAAAAGATTTTTCCCTGCCGGTCGAGGCCCTTGCCGCCGCCACCGACAGCCGTTCGAAGATCCTCTTCCTCTGCAGCCCGAACAACCCTTCGGGCAACGCCTACGACCTGGAGGAACTGGTCGCGTTGATCCGCCGCTTCCCCGGAATGGTGGTGGTGGACGAGGCTTATGCCGATTTCAGCACCAAGGGTTCCCTGCTGCCGAGGCTGGCCGAACTGCCCAACCTGATTGTGCTGCAAACCTTCTCGAAGGCTTACGGACTGGCAGGTCTGCGGCTCGGACTGGCCTATGCCCACCCGTACGTGATCCGGCTGATGAGCCAGGTCAAATACCCCTACAACATCAACCAGAGCACCCAACTGCTGGCGATGAAGGCCCTCGAGACCCCCATCGAACCGTATGTCCGGGAGATTCTGGCCCAGCGGGAGCGGCTGGTCGAGGAACTGCCGAAACTGCCCTGCGTGCGGAAGGTCTGGCCCAGCGATGCAAACTTCCTGCTGGTGGAATTCAGCGATGCCGATGCAACCTATGCCCACCTGCTGGCCGACGGGATCATCGTCCGAAACCGCAGCCGTGTGCCCCTGTGCGCGGGCTGCCTGCGCCTGACGGTGGGTTTGCCGGAGGAAAACGACCGCCTGCTCGCTTCGCTCCAGCGGCTCTGTCATTTGCAAAAGACTGAATAGCAATATGTTACCGGAAAGCCGGTTCTCTGTTTCGGGGAACCAGCTTTCCTTTAAGTGATTGATATAATGGGAGATACGATTGCACCCAAAAAAGTCATCTTCGTTGACCGCGACGGGACGCTGCTCGCCGAACCGGCCGATGAACAGATTGACCGCCTGGAGAAGTGCCGCTTCGTGAGCGGCGCCATCTCGGGGATGAAGGCCATCGCCGGGCTGGGCTACGAGCTGGTGATGGTAACGAACCAGGACGGCCTGGGCACGCCCGCCTTTCCGGAAGAGACCTTCTGGCCGTATCAGCATTTGCTGCTGGACACCCTGGAAGGCGAAGGCGTCGTTTTTGACAACATCCTCATAGACAGGAGTTTCCCGGAAGATAACGCCCCTACGCGCAAGCCGCGGACCGGGCTGTTGGGAGCCTACCTGGACGGCTCGTACGACCTGGCCGCCAGTTTTGTCATCGGCGACCGGGACTCCGACGTGCAGTTGGCGGCCAACCTGGGCGCAACCGCCTTGCAGGTGGGTCCGATGACCTGGGCGGAGATTGCCGAACGCATCCGCCGGACGGTCCGCCGCGCCACCGTGGCACGCAAGACGGCCGAGACCGACATCGCCGTGACGGTGGACCTGGACGGCGTGGGAGAATCGACGGTCGATACCGGGCTGAAGTTTTTCGACCACATGCTTACCCAGCTGGTGCATCATGGCGGAATCGCCCTCTCGCTTACCTGCAAAGGTGATCTGGAGGTGGACGAGCATCACACCATGGAAGACTGCGCCATTGCCCTGGGCGAGGCGCTGCGCGAGGCCCTGGGCGACAAACGGGGCATCGGCCGCTATGGCTTTGCCCTTCCGATGGACGAAAGCCGCGCCCTGGTGCTGCTGGATTTCGGCGGCCGGAGCGAACTGGTCTGGGACGTGCAGTTTACCCGCGAATACGTAGGCGACACCCCTACCGAGATGTTCCGACACTTCTTTAAATCCCTCTCGGATGCCATGCACGCCAACCTGTACGTGCAGGCACGCGGGGAGAACAACCACCACCTGGCCGAGGGCATCTTCAAGGCCTTCGCCCGGTCGTTGCGCCAGGCCGTGGCCCGCAACGTTTTTTCGTATGAACTTCCATCCAGCAAAGGATTGTTATGATAGCGATTGTCGATTATGATGCGGGCAATATCCGCTCGGTGGCCGGGGCCTTGGAACGCCTGGGCCAGCAGTATGAACTGACGGCCGATCCCGAGCGCCTGCTGGCCGCCGACCGGGTCATCCTGCCCGGTGTAGGCAACGCAGCCCACGCTTTAGAAAGCCTGCGCCAGAAAGGGCTCTGTGAGGTGATCCGTTCACTGCGCCGCCCCGTGTTGGGGATCTGTGTGGGTCTTCAAATTCTCTGTCGGGATTCCGAAGAAGGTCCGGTGGAGGGCCTGGGCGTGTTTGACGCCCATGTGCGCCGTTTCCCGGACGAGCCCCAGATCAAGGTACCCCACATGGGGTGGAATGCCCTGGGAAATCTGGACGGAAAGCTGATGAAGGGGCTGCAGAGCGGCACCTTCGTGTACTTTGTCCACTCTTACTATCCCTCGCTGTGCCAGGATACCGTGGCCACCTGCCGGCACGGTTCCACGCTGTTCAGCGCCGCCCTGCGGTACGAGAACTTCTACGGCACCCAGTTCCATCCCGAGAAAAGCGGAGATGCCGGCAGCCGTATCCTCCAGAATTTCATCGACTTATGATCCGGATTGTTCCTGCCATCGACCTGATCGGAGGCCGCTGCGTGCGGCTTACGCGGGGCGATTATGCTACGAAAAAGGTCTATGATGCATCGCCCGTTGAGACGGCCCGCCGGTATGCGGACTGCGGGGTGCAGCGCATCCACCTGGTGGATCTGGACGGAGCGAAAGCCTCCCGGCCCTGCAACCTGTCGGTGCTGGAGCAGATTGCTGCCGCCGTTTCGTGCGAATTGGAATGGGGCGGCGGGATCGCCTCGTCCGAGGACCTTGCGCAGGTGTTCGATGCCGGTGCGTCGCACGCCATCATCGGCAGCGTGGCAGCCTTGCAGCCGGAGCGTTTCGAGGAGTGGCTGAGCCGCTGGGGTTCCCGCATGATCCTGGGGGCCGATGTCCGGCAGACGGAGGGCCGGCCGGTCCCGTCTAAGGACCTTTCGTCCCTATCAGAGGACCTTCCGGTCCCTCCTTCGTCGCAGGGAAGTAGGGGATATGCTCCTCAGGGGGGACCGGAAGGTCCTCAACGGTCCATTGAGACAGTAGAGACGGCAACAGCAGCGGAGGCTACAAAGGCTGCAGGGGCAGCGGGGCTGGAAGGATGGCGGGTGGCCGTGAAGGGCTGGCAGGAGGAAGCGCCGCTGTCGCTTGCCGCCATCCTGAGGCGCTTTGCGGGCCGGGAACTGCGCGAAGCCATCGTCACCGACATTGGCCGGGACGGCATGCTGCAGGGGCCCACGACCGGACTGTATGTCCGGTTGCAGGCAGCCTTCCCGCAGGTGACCTTTACCGTGAGCGGCGGCGTGTCTTCCATGGACGACATCCGCGCGCTGGATGCCGCCGGCTTGCAGAAAGCCATTGTGGGAAAAGCCTTGTATGAAAATCGTATCACATTGAAAGATATTGCGTTATGGTCGCAAAAAGAATCATACCCTGCCTCGATGTAAAAGACGGACAGGTGGTTAAAGGCATCCATTTCGAAGGGCTTCGCGAGGTTGGCGACGCCGTGGGAATGGGCGTGCGCTATGCCCGCGAGGGCGCCGATGAACTGGTGTACCTTGACATCAGCGCCACCCAGGAGGGGCGCAGCACCTTCGTGGACCTGGTGCGCGAGATTGCCCGCGGCATCGACATTCCCTTTACCGTGGGCGGCGGCATATCGACCCTCGATCATGCAGCCCGCCTGCTGGATGCCGGTGCCGACAAGATTTCGCTAAATTCATCGGCCATTGCCGATCCGTCGCTGATCACGCGCATTGCTTCGCAGTACGGCAGCCAGTTTGTGGTGGTGGCCATCGATGCGCGCACCATCCCCGCCGGCAGCGGAAACTGGCGTTGCACGACGCATGGCGGCAAGGTGCAGACCGATCACGAACTCTTCTCCTGGGCGCACGAAGCGCAGGAGCGGGGTGCCGGCGAAATCCTCTTTACCTCCATGGACCACGACGGCACGTGCAAGGGCTACGCCTGCGAGGTGTATGCCCGCCTGCACGAGGAACTGAAGATTCCGGTCATCGCATCGGGCGGAGCCGGGAGCATTGCCGATATCGTGGAGGTGCTCACCACCGGACAGGCCGATGCCGCCCTGGCCGCCAGCATCTTCCACTACGGGCAGATCTCCATTCCCGACCTGAAGAAAGCCCTCGCCGAAGCAGGCGTAAACGTAAGACCAATAGACATTTAACCCTATCCAATACGATGGATTTCAACGATTTCGACTTGAGCAAGAATGAGGGCGGGCTGCTGCCGGCCATCATCCAGGATGCCCGCACGCGCAAAGTTCTGATGCTGGGCTACATGAACCGCGAGGCCTTTGAAAAGAGCGCCGCCGAAGGGCTGGTGACCTTCTATTCCCGCACCCGAGGCTGCCTCTGGACCAAGGGAGAAACCAGCGGCAACTTCCTGCATATCAAGAAGATGTACAAGGATTGCGACAGCGACACCCTGCTGATTGAGGCCATCCCCGACGGGCCCACCTGCCACCGCGGCACGCTGAGCTGTTTCGATACACCCGATTCGGAAGGTTTCCTGGGCGAGCTGGCCGAGGTCATCCGCGGCCGCCACGAGCAGATGCCCGAGGGTTCCTACACCACGAAACTCTTCATCAAGGGAGTGAAAACCATCGCCAAGAAAGTGGGAGAAGAAGCGGCGGAAGCCGTGATCGAAGCGGTGGACGGCAACCGCGACCGTTTCATCTACGAGACCGGCGACCTGCTCTACCACCTGCTGGTTCTCATGGAGCAGATGGGCGTAAGCCTCGCCGACGTGGAAGGCGAACTGGCCCTCCGGCACCGGTAAACCCTTGCTAACCAGATATTTTTACACCCTGTTATATGAAAAAGTTGTTATTCTTGGCTGCTCTTTGTCTGGCAGCGTTTGCCTGCGGCTCAAAAGAAGACCCGAAGGAAGAACAGCCCGCCACCATCACCCTTCCGGAAGGTCTGGCGGACACCGGCGTGGACCTGGGCTTTGACGGAATGCCCGTCAAATTTGTCATTACCTCCACGGCCGACTGGACCCTTGAAACGGAAGATGTCAAGTCTTCCTCCTGGCTGAAACTCGATCCCCTGTCCGGAAAAGGCGGGCAACCCGTAACCGTGACGGTATCGGCCTCGGAAAACACCACGGAGAAAGAACGCCTGGCCAAGGTTACCGTCAAATCCGTCAAAAACAGCAAGACCTTCACCGTCAAGCAGGCCTTCAAACAACCCGCGGTCCAGGGCGTGAAAGCCGGATACAACGACTTCCTGGGCAACTGGCTGGTTACCGGAACCGAGCACGTCTGGTTCTACTCCTTCGAAGAGGTAAAGAACCCAAAAACCTACACCTACGACATCCAGATCGAGGCGGACGAAACTGGAAAGACCTACCGCATCCTCAACTGGGAAACCGGCGCCACCGCCGAGGACAGGAAGAACCTGTACTACGGGTCAAAAGTGGAGCAGTCCCTCTACGATTATCTGCGCAACGTAGCCAAGGTTCCCGCCGCCGTCAAGGCCTGGTACGATGCGGATCTGGGGCAGATGCACATTGACATGCAGGTGCTGTATACGAATCCGAGCAAACCCCAAACGGTTGAGTTCCTGGGCGATACCGTCGACCCGGACGGTCACATGTGCATCGGATCCTTCAATTCCAAGCCCGGCGATACCGACCGCGCCTATACCATCTGCGATTTTATCTTACTGAAAGACGGAACGGTGCATATCGACAAGAGCACGCTGGAGGGGAAGACCTACTCGCCCTATATGGCTTTCATGGGCTACGCCCGGTACGACGGCTTCCTTCAGGAAATGCACTTCAACAAGCATTTCGCCTTCCCGTTCTCCATGAAGCACAAACAGTAGCGATTTCCAGGAATGCAGGTACGAAAAAGCAAGAAAAAGCGAAAAAAATTTGCAAACATAAAAATTGTTCGTACCTTTGTGGTCCCAACGCGGAAATAGCTCAGTTGGTAGAGCACGACCTTGCCAAGGTCGGGGTCGCGAGTTCGAGTCTCGTTTTCCGCTC
>OCTW011585127.1_pt1 | contig 18743 bp, 14 predicted proteins | sample 1539671 | NCBI WGS metagenome assembly OCTW01 (sample SAMN02144230, study PRJEB22623) | gut metagenome | biome: sheep rumen | host: Ovis aries | place: New Zealand
ATGGCGCCCACCGAATCCACACCGTTGGTATTGGAAATATCGTAGGATTCCACCCGGTAAGGCTTCCCTTCCCGTTCCGGATCCCGGTGAAATCCTCCTGCCTGCATCAGGCTCTCCATTTCCCGGTACACGGCTTCTTCCTGCTCCCGGTGGGTCTCCGCCCGCACCTGAAGCGTCTTCGTCATTTCCACCAGATCCCGCCGGGTCAGATCCATCAGCGCCCGCTTGCTGCCCCGCTTCGGCACATTGATATGCACCTTCCGGCCCTCCCGGCTCAGAAATTCTTCCAGCAGTTCCTTCTCCTCCGGTTCCTCGTCCACCAGGATTTCCCCGGGAACCCGGGCCCACTGACTGTAGTACTGTTTCAAAAACTCCCGGACCATATCCCCCCGGGTGTCCCCCTCATCCGACTGAATCGGGAATGTCTCCCGGCCGCTGAGCTTGCCGTCCCGCACCGGAAACAGCACGATGAACGAGCGGTCCCGGTCCTTCACCGCATGGACGATGTCCAGGTCCTGATCGCTGATCATGGTGACCCGCTGGGTTTCTTTCAGAGACTTCACCGCCTGAATCATGTCCCGCCAGCGGGCAGCCTCTTCATACGCCATCTTCGCCGAGGCGTCCTGCATCCGCTTCGTGAGCAGGTCCACCAGGGGCTTGTCCTTTCCGGACAAAAATTGACTGATCTTCGCGATCGATTCATAATATTGATCTTTGTCCACATGGCCCAGGCAGACCCCCCGGCAGGCGCCGATATGATAGTTCAGACAAGGCCGGTGGTTTGGCGGAAACTCCGTCATGGAGCACCGCTTCAGGGAAAAGAGCTGATTCAGCAGGTCCACAATCTGATTCACGGCGCCGGCATCGCTGAAGGGACCGAAATAGCGGTTTCCGTCCCGGCTGATGCGGCGGGTCTTCACCACCCGGGGGTAGTCTTCACTGGTGGTGATCATGATGTACGGATAGGTCTTGTCATCCCGGAGCAGAACATTGTACTTCGGCATGTACTTCTTGATCAGATTGCACTCCAGAATGAGGGCCTCCATCTCACTGCCGCAGGTGATGTATTCAAACTCTGCGATGTGCCCCACCATCGCCTTCACTTTCGGACTGCTGTTCTGGTAGGAGGTCTGAAAGTACTGCCGCACCCGGTTGCGAAGGGAGATAGCCTTCCCGACGTAAATGACCTGTCCCAGTCTGTCCTTATGTAGATAAACTCCCGGGGAGTCCGGGAGTTTCTTCAGATTTTCCTGTATATCAAACATATCAGAATCGCCAGCCCCGCTGGTTCCGTTCCTCCTCTTCCATCATTTTCTGACGGGCGAGACGCTCGATCTTCCGCTGCCGGGCCAGCCGTCTCCGCCGCCGGTTCCGGGCCCGGATCGAAGCAATCCAGAGCAGGACGGCGACCACCGCCAGGAGCAGGAGGAAAATGACCACAGTTGCGAAATTGGAAATGCCCAGGTAGGACGGAAGCCAGCCCGGCAGCACATTCTCCCGCACCACGATCGGCACACTGTTCACCTGTTCGCCGCTGACGTAGATCCGGTAGGTGCCCACCCGCTGGCCGCTGACCAGAGGTGCCTTCACATTACTGTACAGGTCCGTCTTCGTGCTCACCAGCCGGGAAGATCCCTCCTTCGGCAGATAAGCGTACCCGGTTTCCCCGGTGTAGACATCCACGGAAGTCCTGGCTCCGTGACGCACATGGACTTTCCCCACATGGGTCCCCGCTTTCACCGCCACGATCCCCTGCACACTCTTCTTCGCATACTGAATGAGTGCCAGCAGATCCTTCTCCCGTTCCTTCTTCGTGTCCCCCAGCAGGATGATGAACAGCTGCAGGCCGTCCTTCCGGTATGCCACCGCCGTGCTGCAGTCATCATCTGACCAGAACCCGTTCTTCGCAGCATATACCCCGGAACCGGATTTGTTAATCAGTTCCGCCGTGTTCTTCATGGTGCGGGCGCCCGACTTGTTGGTGGGTCCCATATGGTAGACCTTCGTGCCGGCGATCTTCCGAATCGTGGGGTTGGAATAGGCCACCCGGGCGATCTGAAGGAAATCCGCCGCGGTGGTGTAATTGTTCCGGTCGCTGATGCCGCTGGGATTGTCGAAATGGGTGTGCCGGCACTCGATGTTCTTCGCCGTCTCATTCATCATGGCCACGAAATCCTTCATCTTTCCGGTGCCGCTCACCGCTTCTCCCAGAGCGTAAGCCGCGTCATTTCCAGAAAGAATCAATGCGCCATAGAGCAGCTGTTCCACCGTCACCTGCTCCCCTTCCTTCAGTCCCATGCTGGTGTCCTTCTGGGAAGCCGCTTCCCGGGAGACAGTCACTTTCTGATCCAGCGGAGCGTTCTGCACCGCCAGCATAGCCGTCATCAGCTTCGTGATGCTGTAGGGGAAAAGCTTGTCATTCTTCCCCTTGGCGAATACGATCTCGTCTGTGTTTTCGCAGTAGACCACCGCCCCCTTCGCCGTCAGTTCCGGCTGATCCTGGGCATATACCCGACCGCCCGGCCCCGGAACCGGCAGCAGCCCCGCTGCCAGAACCACTGTGAGGATGACAATCCAAAAACGGCCGAAGAAGCCGGACCGCCTCCGCTTCCCGGCTTCTTCGACCTGATATGCAGTTATATTCCGGCGGCCCGGTTCCCGGGCCGCTTTCCGTCCAAATTCTCTGATTCCCTTCACCGGTATGGATCTCCTTCTATCGCACCTTGCCGATCAGGATCCGGAGAAGGAAAGCCCGATCAGCGGTTCTTCGCCTCGAACTGTTTCATGAATTCGATCAGCTTGTCTACACCTTCCGGCGGCATCGCATTGAAGATGCTGGCACGGATTCCGCCCACACTCCGGTGTCCCTTCAGATTGATCATGCCCTGTTCCTTCGCTTCGGCCACGAACTTCGCATCCAGTTCCGGATTACCGGTTACGAAGGTCACATTCATCAGAGAACGGTCCTCCGGTTCGATGCCGGTCCGGTAGAAGTCTGTGGAGTCCAGATAGTCATAGAGTTTTCCGGCCTTCTTCACATCGATCTCGTGGATGGCCTTCACACCGCCGATAGACTTCAGATACTGGAAAACCAGCCCTGCCATGTAGATTGTGAAGCAAGGCGGCGTATTGTACATACTCCCCTTCTTCGCATGTGTGGCATAGTCCAGATAGATCGGGGTCTTCTCGTCAGCGAAGCCCAGCAGATCCTCCCGGACGATGACGATGGTCACCCCGGCCGGCGCCACATTCTTCTGGGCCCCCGCATAGATCAGACCAAACTTCGACACATCAACCTCTTCGCTCAGGAAACTGGAGGACATATCCGCCACCAGCGGAATGTCTCCGGTATCCGGGATGTAGTTAAAATGCGAACCATAGATTGTATTATTATAGCATATATAGACGTAATCCACATCCTCCCGGAAGTCGTCCCGGCCGCATTTCGGAATGTAGCTGTAATGGTCCGGCTCCGAAGTGGCGGCAATCCGGATATCGCCGAACTTCGTAGCCTCCTCATAGGCCTTCTTCGCCCAGTTGCCGGTGATGATATAATCCGCCTTCTTCGACTTCCGGAGCAGATTCATCGGTACCATGGAAAACTGCAGCGTGCCGCCGCCCTGGAGGAACAGAACCTTGTAATTGTCCGGAATCTTCAGCAGGTCTCTGAGATCCGCCTCCGCCCGGTCGATGATTTCCTGGTATTCCGCAGATCGGTGACTCATCTCCATAACGGACTCTCCGGTGCCGTGATAGTTCAGCAGTTCATCTCTGGCTTTCTCCAGAACCGGAACCGGCAGCATGGACGGTCCCGCAGAGAAATTGTACACACGATCATACTTACTCATGACTTACTCCCCTCTGTCAGAAAAAACAATTTTTATGGAAAGTATAGCACGCTTCTTCATCACTGTAAACAATTAACGTCTTAGATTCTCGCCACACCGGACTGCCGGGCCGCTTCCGCCACGGCCTTCGCCACCGCCGGTCCCACCGCCGGATCGAAGGCCTTCGGAATGATGTTGTCCGCATTCAGTTCTTCCGGCGGGATCAGGTCCGCCAGCGCCTTCGCCGCAGCCATCTTCATCTCCTCATTGATATCCTTCGCCCGGACATCGAAGGCGCCCCGGAAGATGCCCGGGAAGGCCAGCACGTTGTTAATCTGATTCGGGAAATCAGAACGGCCGGTGGAGATCACCGCCGCGCCGGCGGCCTTCGCCTCATCCGGGAAGATTTCCGGTGTCGGGTTGGCACAGGCGAAAATGATCGCATCCCGGTTCATGCTTCTGACCATTTCCTGGGTCACCAGCCCCGGAGCGGAGACACCGATGAAGACGTCCGCCCCCTTCATCACATCGGCCAGAGATCCCTTCTCTCCCTGCAGATTGGTCACTTCCGCCATCTCTTCCTTGATCCAGTTCATACCTTCCTTCCGGCCCCGGTAGATGGCACCGTGCCGGTCCGTCATGACGATATGCTTCACACCGGCAGAGAGCAGCAGCTTCGTGATGGAAATCGCCGCTGCGCCGGCGCCGGAAGTCACCACCTTGATTTCATCCATTTTCTTGCCTACCACCTTCAGGGCATTGGTGAGCCCCGCCAGGGTGATGACCGCCGTGCCGTGCTGGTCGTCATGGAAAATCGGAATGTCACACTTCTCCTTCAATTTTCGCTCGATTTCGAAGCAGCGGGGAGCGGAGATATCCTCCAGATTCACACCGCCGAAGGAACCGGAAATCATGTAGATTGTATTCACGATTTCGTCCACATCGTTGGACCGGATGCAGAGCGGGAAGGCGTCCACATCGGCAAACTCCTTGAACAGCACGCATTTCCCTTCCATAACCGGCATCCCTGCCACCGGACCGATATTGCCGAGGCCCAGAACGGCGGAACCGTCCGTGATCACTGCACACATATTCCATCTTCTGGTCAGTTCGTAGCTCTTATCCGGGTCCTTCTGAATCTCCAGGCAAGGCTGCGCAACCCCCGGCGTATAGGCCAGAGACAGATCATCCTTGTCCTTCACCGGAACCCGGGAGATCACCTCGATCTTTCCATTCCATTCGCCATGCAGTCTGAGCGATTCCTTCGCATAATCCATTGTTCTGTTCCTCCTGTGTATCCGAATATTTCGGCTGTGAATTCAGTTCACCGGCTTCGACCGGAAGCCTCATACATCCTATAGCAATTCCGTTGAAAATGCAAGAAAAAGCCCGGGGGCTGCGCTCTTCTGCGCAGCCCCCGGGGACGATCGACATGTCTGTTATCTGTCAGAGGACGGTCCTCCGTTCTACTTCGTTACAAATCTCGTGGCGCTGTACGGACGACCTGTGTAGTACATGGACGTCAGCCGGATGCCGATTCTCGGATTCACCGCATGAACCACCATGCCGTTTCCGGCGTAGATGGCCACATGGCCCGGATAATGCAGCTCGTCTCCCGGCTTCAGATTACGCAGGGAAACTCTCTTTCCCACAGCACTCTGTCCGACCCGCGGCAGGTTGACACCGAAGTGACGGTATACCGAGTATACGAATCCGCTGCAGTCCGCACCGTGCTTCAGGCTGGTGCCGCCCCAGCGGTACGGATTGCCGATCCAGTTGGTTGCAAAATCCACAACCTTGTGTCCGGAAGTGCCCCGAACCAGGTACCCTCTCCGGGAACGAACCGAACCGGTTCCCACATAGGTCACCTTCGTCTTCGGCTTCTGCACCAGCTCTGTGGAAAGCTTCTCAGAAGAAGCGGTGGCGCCGTTCTTCTTCACCAGCCGGTAGGAAGTAACCCGCTTGCCGTAGACACCGCCCTTCACCTTCTTCGTGGTCTTCCGAAGAGAGTCGGTCTTCACAGTTCTCTTCCGGTACTGCAGAAGATCCGTCTTCTGGTAGTTCTCCACGGTGGTAATGTCAATATAATGATTATCTACAATCTGCTTCAGGAATTCCGTGTAGGAATACACCGTTCCGTTGCCCGCTTCCGTCTTCTCGGAATCGGTGCGGATTCCCTCCCGGGAAGAAACATCGACTGACTCTACGCCGGATCCTGTCTCCTTCACATAGGATGCCAGATCGGTTCTGATCTCCGCCGGTGTCTTCGCGGTATCGGTATATAAAGACACTGTCTTACCGGTGGACGGATCAGTGATCTGCACCTGATAGCCCATGCTCTCCTGCGCCTTCACGCGGGAATAGCCCGTCAGGCCCAGCGCTGCCGCTGCCATCGCCACTGCGATGATCACAACTGCAATCCGCCGCCCTGCCGCATGCTGTTTCAGATGTTTCTGACTGCTGCCCATCATAAATTCAATATCCTTTCGTCCGGAAATAACTCGTTTAACTGTTACCCATAGTAGCAGTTAATTCTTAAGATGTCAACGCATTTCTTAAGAATTGGACGGTGCTGTGCAACGGTTACTCCCGTTCAGACATTGAATTTTCAACGTTTATAATTCTTTAGACTCTCTTGATTTTCTTAAGAAACTTTCTTTAAACGACCTGGTTGAACGGATCCATCAGGCGGTGAACCGGCGCACCGGGTTTCTCATGATCATTCACCAGAATCGACACCGCACTGAAGTGGTTCACAATGTCGATATCCCGGGCGCCGGCCTGGTACTCCCCGTCCAGCGTCCACGGCATATCCGGGTCCGCCGTGATCTCCAGATGGCTGGTGCTGAAGAAATCAATCAGCGGACAATTGTCGTAATTCTGGCTGGTCAGCGCCATCAGAATCTGCTGCAGCTCAATGATGTTGGACGGGCTCTTGATCAGCAGTACTTCGAACACCCCGTCATTCATGTTCACCAGATCCGCTCTGAGGGTCAGCACCCCGCCCATGGAGGTGGAATTGCAGATCGCACCGAAAAGGTACTTTCCGGCATAGATATGTCCGTCCTCATTCATGAACTTCATTTCCACGGAGCGGATGGTCAGCACGTCCCGGATGCCTCCCAGAATATACGCCAGGTGGCCCAGCGAATTCTTCAGACCCTGGGGCACGTCATAGGAAGTGTTCGTGAATGCGCCGAAGGAAGCTACATAGGAGAAATACCGGCCGTTGAAACTGCCGATATCGATGGTCTCCGGCTTCCCCTCCACCACATCATAGGCTGCCTGCAGCAGATCCGTGGAAAGTTTCAGACTGGAAGCGAAGTCGTTGGTCGTTCCCGCCGGCAGATAACCGATGGGCACTTTCACCCCGGACTCCATGACGCCGGCCACCACTTCATTGAAGGTGCCGTCTCCCCCGGAGGCCACGACGACGTCCGCATCCTTCGCCCGCTCCCGGGCGATCTTCGTGCCGTCCCCCGGCCCGGTGGTGGCTGCCACCACCACTTCATAGTCCGCGCGGCAAAATATTTCCACAATATCTCCCAGATACTTCGCACCCTGCCGGGTCCCCGAGTACAGATTCGTGATCAGCAGCAGTCTCTTCATAAATTCACCTTATTCTTCATTCGTTTTCTTTTCTCGCCTTCATATCCCTGGTATCCCGCCAGAGCTTATTGAACAATATGCCCAGCACCAGCACCCAGGACAGCAGATAAAGCCAGAACAGCACCGCTGCCACCGATGACAGGGAGCCGTAGATCAGACCGTAATCCACCACATAATTAGTGTAGATCGAGTAGAACACCGTCACCACCAGCATGCCCACCGAAGCCATAATACTCCCCGGCAGCAGATCCCGCACGTTCATCTTCTTCAGCGGGAGCAGATAATAGTCGAACACAATGACCAGGAAGTACAGCACCAGTGCCAGAGGCCACCGGAGCCAGGACCACAGCCGGGAGATCATGGACGTCTGAATCACCCGGCCGAAGACCAGCCGGAGAATCATCTGGCCGTATACCAGAATCACCACCACGAAGACCAGTGTGAGCACAGTCAGGGACATGGTTCCCAGGGACCGCCACCGTTCCTTGAAGAAGTTCCCTGTTGTGCGGCCGCTGCTGTACGTGTAATTGGCGATCCGCATCAGAGCGAACTGGGCCCGGGAGGCGGACCACATCGCCATGGCGATCAGGATGATGTTATTCCCCGTGGAGGACCGGTTCTCCAGAAATGCCTTCAGCGTCGCCGCCATGTTCGGCGTCACATACCGGTCCAGCCAGATAAACAGGAAATCCAGGGATGTGATGCCCAGCACATTGAGGATCTGCATGAGAATGATGACCGTCGGAACAATGGAAAGCAGCAGATAGAAGGCGATCTGCGCCGCAAACCCCTGATAATACGGGTCCGCAAACTGCCTGATTCCCATTCTCACCATTATCCGGATCCGTTCTTTCATACGAGTCCTCTCCGTCTGCTCCAGCACAATTTTCTATTCTTTCATCGCTTTCAGTTTCCGGGCAAGTTCCGCCAGCGCCCGGGAGCGGTGACTGATCTGATTCTTCACTTCCTGAGAAATCTGAGCGAACGTCTCCGTCTGTCCGTCCGGCAGGAACAGCGGATCGTAACCGAAACCGCCGGTGCCTCTCCGTTCTTCCAGCAGATGTCCCTCACATTCTCCCCGGGCCGTGATTTCCCGGCCGTCCGGCCATACCAGTGCGATAACCGACACGAAGCGGCAGGTCCGCTGCGCCCGGGGAACGCCCTTCATCTCCTCCAGCAGCTTGTCATTATTCTTCTCATCATCACACGGTTCGCCGGCAAAACGTGCCGAGTAGACCCCAGGCCGGCCTCCCAACCGGTCCACCGCCAGCCCGGAATCATCGGCAATGGCCGGTTTCCCGGTCCGCTCCGCAATGGCCCGGGCCTTCTTCAGCGCATTCTCCTCGAAGGTTTCTCCGTCCTCTTCCACATCGAAATCCTCCGGCACCCCGGCATCCCGGCGGGAGATCACCCGCATACCGAATCCCCTGGTGATAGCTTCCATCTCCCGGATCTTGTTCTCGTTCTTGGAAGCGGCAATGATGGTTTCCGGAAGTTCCGCTTCCGGATGAACTTCCGGTTCCTTCCGGCCGGCCTCTTCTTCGCTGTCATCGGCCCAGGCCAGCGCACAGCGCACCGCCCGTTTCCAGCCGCCGATCTTCCGCTGCCGCTCCGCCCCGCTGATTTCCGGGGCGAAGGACCGGTCCTCCGTCCAGTTCCGGAGCACATCATCCCGGCTCGCCCAGAACCCGACCGCCAGCCCCGCCAGATAAGCGGCACCCAGGGCCGTGGTCTCCACACAGGCCGGGCGGACAACTTCCGCCCCGCTGATATCGGCCTGAAGCTGCATCAGCAGATTGTTCTTCGAGGCTCCTCCATCCACCTTCACCCGTCCAGACAACATGCCGGAGTCCGCCTTCATGGCCTCCAGCACGTCATTCACCTGATAGGCCAGAGATTCCAGGGTGGCACGGATAATATGCGACTTATTCACCCCCCGGGAAAGCCCCACAATGGTGCCCCGGGCGTACTGATTCCAGTACGGGGCACCCAGCCCCGTGAAAGCCGGAACCACATAGCAGCCGTTGGTGTCCGGCACCTTCCCCGCCATATATTCCGAATCCGCAGCGGAATCAATCAGCCGGAGTTCGTCCCGTAGCCACTGGATCGCCGCACCGGCCACGAAGATTGAACCCTCCAGCGCATAGGTGACCCTGCCGCTGATGCCCCACGCAATGGTGGTGACCAGACCATTCCGGCTCATAACCGGCTGATCTCCGGTGTTCATCAGCAGAAATCCCCCGGTTCCGTATGTATTCTTCACATCCCCCGGCTCGAAACAGGTCTGTCCGAACAGGGCGCACTGCTGGTCTCCGGCTGCGCCGCCGATGGCGATGGGCGCCCCGAAAAGCCGGGGATCCGTATATCCCAGCACCTCACTGGAGGACCGGACTTCCGGCAGCATACATACCGGAATATCCAGTTCCCGGAGAATCTCCCGGTCCCATTCCAGGGTGTGAATATTGAACATCATCGTCCGGGAAGCATTGGAATAATCTGTGGCATGAACTTTCCCTTTCGTCAGATTCCAGATCAGCCACGTCTCCACCGTGCCGAACAGCAGCTCCCCGTTCTCCGCCCGTTCCCGGGCCCCTTCCACGTGGTCCAGAATCCACCGGAGCTTCGTGGCGGAGAAATAGGCGTCGATCTCCAGACCGGTCTTCTGCCGGTAGACTTCTGTCAGGCCCTTCTCCCGGAGACTGTCTGCGTATTCGGATGTTCTGCGGCACTGCCACACAATGGCATTGTACACCGGCTCTCCTGTCTTCCGGTCCCAGACAATGGTGGTCTCCCGCTGATTGGTGATGCCGATGGCCGCAATATCTTCTGCCGTGGCGCCGACCTTCGCCATCGCCTCCACCGCCACACCCACCTGGGTGGACCAGATCTCGTTCGCATCGTGTTCCACCCAGCCCGGGTGAGGAAAGATCTGCCGGAATTCCTTCTGTGCCACACTGACCATGCTGCCGGACCGGTCGAACAGAATACAGCGGTTGCTGGTGGTACCGGCATCCAGCGCCATAACATACTTCGCCATTACGATATGCCTCCTCTTCTAATAACAATTGATTATACCATGTCAGGGTCAGTGGAACAATCGAATGTATTCTATATCATATCCCTGCATAAGTATGCGCTCCGGCCCGTCCATCCGGTCCCATCCCAACCCGCCGCTTCTGTTTCCATGACCCGAAGAATCATGCTATAATATTGGTTGTTTATTCACCGGAACCGGGAAACCGTTCCGGCAGCGGAAGAACGGGGGATGTATGAAGAGACCGGAAACGAAAAAGCAGAATACAGGAAAAGCCCCGAGAAACAAGACGCTGGATCGTCCGGTTTCGGAGCTCGGGCCTTATCTGGACCGGACCGTGACCCTGTCCGGCCCGGCGGACAGTCTCACAGACCTGGAGGATCACACGATTCTGGGGGACACCCTGGCGGTGATGCCCCTCCTTCCGGCCGGATGTGCAGATCTCATCATCGCCGATCCGCCCTACAATCTTTCCAAGCATTTCAACGATGCGACATTCCGCCGCACCGATGACGGATCCTACGAAACGTACACCCGCCGCTGGATGAGCGAGGCGAAGCGGCTGCTCAGGCCAGGCGGCTCTGTCTACGTGTGCTGCGACTGGCGGAGCAGCCTGGTGATCGGCCGGGTCATGGCGGACTTTTTTGTCCTCCAAAACCGCATCACCTGGGAGCGGGAGAAAGGCCGGGGTGCGGCGTCCAACTGGAAGAATTCCATGGAGGACATCTGGTTCGCCACCGCCGGCGAAAAGTATTATTTCAACCTGGATGCCGTGCGTCTCCGCCGGCGGGTTCTGGCCCCTTACCGGGAGAACGGCCGGCCCAGGGACTGGCGGGAGGATGAATCCGGAAAATGGCGGGACACCTGTCCCTCCAATTTCTGGGACGATATCACCGTTCCCTTCTGGTCCATGGCCGAAAACACCGGCCATCCGACCCAGAAGCCCGAGAAACTGGCGGCGAAGATGATTCTGGCCAGTTCCCGGCCCGGGGACCTGGTGCTGGATCCTTTCCTGGGCTCCGGCACCACCAGCGTGACGGCGAAGAAGCTGGGGCGCCGCTATCTGGGTATTGAGCGGGACCCTCAGTACTGCGCCTGGGCGGAGGTCCGCCTGGAACGAGCGGAGACGGACCGCCGGATTCAGGGCTACGAGGACGGCGTATTCTGGGAACGAAACAGCGGCCCGATGCGGAAGTAGTTTTTTGCCCGACACGGGGATGCCCAGGGATTTCCCGGGACGCTGCCCCAGTGCGCCGGGAAGACAGGGAAGGCACCGGCAGACGACACAGAGAAAACCGAAGAATCGAAAGCAGAGGGAGAAGAAACAGAATGTTAACCGTATTTACAAAAGTGATGACGATCTTCGTGATGATCGGCGCAGGATATCTGGCAAACAAGGTGAAAATACTGCCGGATCAATCCACTCCCTACCTGACCAGTCTTCTGATCAATATCTCCACGCCCTGCCTCGTCATCAGTTCCATGACCGCCATGTCCCTGACCCGGGAGACACTGACCGAAACCCTGGAGGTGCTGGTGGTCAATGCGGCCTGCATGCTGATCACCGGCGCCGTCTCCTGGGTCGTCATCAAACTGCTCCGGTACGAGCCGAAGGAGGACCGGGGCATCCTCATGGCCGTCATGACCTCCATCAACACCGGGTTTCTGGGATTTCCAGTGGCGAAGGCCATCTTCGGCAATGAAATTTTCTTCCTCTTCGTCATTCAGAACATCAACCTGAACATCTATATGTACAGTCTTCAGGTTCTGCAGATGAACTACGGCAGGAAGGGCGGTGTCCACCCGAAGCAGATCCTGCGGGCCATGGCCACCATGCCCATGTTCGCCACCATCCTGGGGTGTGTCCTGCTGTTTGCGGGCATCAAACTGCCGGGACCGGTATCCTCCTTTGTGGGCACCATGGGGGATATGACAATTCCGCTGTCCATGGTGCTGGTGGGGGTGCTTCTGGGCAAAAGTCCCCTGCTCACGATCGTCCGGAACTACAAGCTGGTGATCGTCTGTCTGACTGCGGAAATTCTGATGCCGTTCCTCACCTTCTTCCTGGTCAACTGGCTGCCGATCACCCCGGAGGCGAAGCTGACCTGTATCTACGCCGAAGCGTTCCCTTGTGCGGTGCTGACCGCCGCCGTGGCCGAACAGCAGCATCTGAACGGTCACCTGGCGTCGGAAGGCGTCGCCCTCTCCACACTGATTTCCCTGGGAACCCTGCCGGTGGTCAGCATGATTCTGATGCACCTCTACGGCGGACTAATCTGATCTATTTCTTTTTCACCAGCCGGCCGGCTCTGCGTTCTCCCCGGTCCGGCTGGTACATATCGTCATCCAGCCAGAGGGTGTAGCCGTTGCCGTTCACCTCACTGACACTGCTGATGGTGAGAAACGCTTTTTCATCGAACTGGAACACGGCGTTCTTCACCGCATTGATGTTCCGGGCTGAAGTCACACAGACCAGCGTGTCCTGTTCCTCTCCCAGATATCCCGTCTTCGAATGCAGGAAAGTGGATCCCAGTCCCATCTGCATCAGGCGCTCGTTGATCTCCTGATTGGCCTTGGAGAAGATCAGCATCTGAACGCCGCCCTGATCGAACACCAGAATCTTGTTCATCACCACACTGTAGATCAGCGCATAGATAATGCCCAGAATGACACCGTTGGATTTCGTGAACGGAATCTGGATGATGAAAATGGTGAAATCGATGGCATACATGACCGGCGCCACCGGCAGCCCGAATTTCGAATGCAGGATGATCGGCGGCACATCAATGCCGCCGGTGGATCCCCCCGCCCGGATGATGATACCCAGACCCAGACCGTCCAGCAGGCCGGCGCAGATGGCGGCGATCAGCGGATCATCCACCAGATGATGGAGCATGGTCAGATGATTGAAGAACTGCAGACAGATCGGGAATGCGAAGGTGCCCACGATGATGGTGGCGGCGAATCGCTTTCCCATAATGAATAGTCCTACCAGGAAAATCAGAATATTGACCGCATACACCACCATATTCAGATTCGCACCGAAGAAATACTGAAAAAACTTCGCAATACCCGACACCCCGGAAACCACCATGCCGTATGGCAGTGCGAAACATGCGATCGCCGCCGCATTCAGTGCATTGCCCAGCACCAGCAGCAGAAATGTAATGACCGCTTTCCACGGTCCGTTTTTCATTTTCTTCATACTCCCTCCATTTCTCCGGCGCATCCGGATTTCTGCCCGCTTCCCTGCATCCGGGCGAAAAAAATCGGCCCAGGCCCGTTTCCGGGCCATGAACCGTACTGCTCACCCGCATGAATGCGGGATCTTTTCTTCGTTAATTATAAGTCAGGGAATTACCTCCGTCAACCTCTACTCCGCCAGCTTCGCTGCCAGCTCGTCCATATCCCGGCTGACATACGTCTCGATGACGCCGTCGTCACAGGCTCTGGCCACCGCCGGATCCATCGGCAGCTTCACCACATTCGGGATTCCGTGGGCCTTCGCCACCTCATCGATGCGGCTTTCTCCGAAGATCTGATGCTTCTTCCCGCAGTCCGGGCACTGGAAGTAGGACATATTCTCCACGATGCCCAGCACCGGGACATTCATCAGCGCCGCCATGTTATAAGCCTTCTCCACGATCATCTCCACCAGCTGCTGCGGGGATGTGACGATGATAATCCCGTCCAGCGGAAGGGACTGATAGACCGTCAGCGGCACGTCACCGGTTCCCGGCGGCATATCCACATACATGACATCCACATCTCCCCAGACTACATCGGACCAGAACTGCTCAACCACCCCGATCAGCACCGGGCCTCTCCAGATAACCGGATCTGTCTCATTCTCCAGCAGCAGATTCGTGGACATAATCTCGATCCCCGTTTCGGACTTCACCGGAATAATCTGCTCGTCGCTGGTTCCCATCGGCCGCTCCGTAATGCCGAACGCCTTCGGAATGGACGGTCCGGTCAGGTCCGCATCCAGAACAGCCACGTTCTTCCCTGCCCGGCGGGTCGCCGCAGCCAGCATGGAAGTGACAGAGGATTTACCCACTCCGCCCTTGCCGCTCACCACACCGATCACCTTCCGGACATTCGATCTCTTATTCATCGGCGCCTTCTTCGGACCCTGGTCCCCGCAGCTGCCGTTGGAACCGCAATGATCGCAATCATGATTGCACTCAGCCATAATTAATCTCCTTCTAACTAAACTCTTCTTCACCGGCACACCGCCGGCATCCGACTATACAGAATCTACTTACCCGCTCTCCGGACACCAAAACCCTAGAACATTCCAAGGTTTTTGTAAAAGAACAACCACAGCACAATGGTCCCCACCGACAGCGCCGAAGTGAAAACCACCGTATTCCCCGCCAGTTCTCCGTCGCAGTCCATCGCCTGGGCCATGGTGAAAGAGGATACCGCCGCCGGCCCGCAAAGCATCACCGTCAGCGTAGCGAAGTGAATGCCCCGGATCCCCAGCGGCACAGCGATGGCCGTCCAGACGGCCGGCACAATCAGGAGCCGGGTCAGCACCGTGATCACCAGCTGCCGCTTCTCCGCCCTGACTGACTGAAAACTGATGGATGCACCCAAAATAATCAGCGCCAGCGGGGAAGCTACATCGGCCATATCGTTGATCACCCCCCGGAGAATCGGGTGCAGCGGGATGTGGAGAGCGACAAAAAGAAACCCGGCAATCGTTCCGTCAATGATCGGGTTGGTCAGCACGCCTTTCAGAATGCTGCGGATATCAATGGTTCCGCCCCGGAACGTTTCCAGCACCACCACCGCCGCCACATTGAACACCGGCACCACCACCACCAGAACAGCGGCAATCTCTCCCATGCGGGCCTGTCCGAACAGATTCGTCACGATTGGAAGTCCCATCAGCACGAAATTACTCCGAAAAGAGGCCTGCACCATCACCGCCACCGTCCGGGGATCCTTCTCGATCCGCCGGAAAACCAGCGAAGAAATCAGCGCCGTGGCCACAATCGTGAAAACACAAAAAAAGACGAATCCCCAGCTCATCCCTTTGGACATGTCTGATTCCCACACATTCCGGAACATCATCGGCGGAAAAAACATATTGAACGTGAACTTATTAAACTTCTTCACTTCCTCGGTGGTGAGCCAGCCGATCTTCTTCACACCCATGCCGATCAGAATCATCATGAAAACCGGCAGAACGGCACGGAGACAAATTACAAAATTCGCATACATATATCAACTTTCAATTATCAACTCTCAACCCGCAAACGCAAAGTATTATAGCATATCCCGTCCGGAATGTATACAGCGTCCCCCGGGCTGCCCGTTCGGCCGCGTATATCCGTTCGGCCGCAAGCTGCCGTTCGACTGCGTATATCCGTTCGACCGCAAGCTGCCGTTCGACCCACCGTTTCCCGTTCGGGCTGCTGCTCTCCGTTCGACCTGTCACCGGAATCTTGATTATTTATTCTGAATCCATAAAATATTGAAAAATTTTTCGAAAATGTATTGACATAAAAACATTCTGTCCCTATAATGAAGACAACAAAAGAAAGAAAGGAGCTGATACCAATGGGAATCAGAACGAATGGTCCAGGTGACATCTCAGGGCACGGCTCCGGCTTTCGGAAAATCGCATAGAAGGGTCACAAATCGAACAGAATTTTGACTGAGACGGAAGATTCGAGCTCTTCGAATCGATCGGAATGATTGACAACCTCCTGCAATGGTTTTTCGAAAGCGGGGCCCTGCCGGAAAAGGTTGGTTATCGTAATTGAAAACGGAATTGAGAATGGTCGTAGCTGTCAGGATACCTCAGTGGAACGATAACGAATATCGGAGAGGATCCCGAAATGATAATCAGAGAACAGATACGAAGTGTCTCCGATGAATGTATGTGCAGCAGGAAACGGAGCGAAGATCTGATTCCGAAATATGAAAGAGAACTTCATATAGATTACGAGATGTCTCTGAGAGATCGAAACGATTTCTAACGTAAGACGAAACACAACTCAAATAGTGATAACATGTTGAGCAGAAAGCCCGTCGTCCACAGACGCCGGGCTTTTTCATGTCCCGCCTCTTCTACCGCATCCGGCTGACCAGAAGCCTGCAGCTCTCCATCTGCTCCCGGTACTCGGGATCCCCGGTACTGTAATACAGATCTTCGAAGATCCTGCACGCCTCTTCTGCCCGGTTCGCATCATTGGTGTTCTGTACGACCGGACTTCTGGCCAGGGTCCGGAGGACCTTGGCCAGAAGCGCCAGAAGCTGTTCCTCTTCCGGGTCCGGACGACCGTACCGGTGCCGGCGGGGCAGTTCGGAGCCGCCTGCGCCGGGCGGCTCCTGCCGGGACTGTTTCTCATTCAGTGAATTCCGTATAGCCAGTTCCAGTTCATTCAGCGCCCGGAACGACTGCATCCGCCTTTGCCATCCGGCAGAGCGGGCACCTCGGATCCGTCCGGCGCAGGTGTCATGATACATGCAGAGCCGGCAGTGCCCCGGATCAAAATCAAATCCGCAGACCGTCTGCCCGACTCGCTTCTTCTCTTCTTCCTCAGATCCTTCCTCAAAAAGCCGGATCGCACGGTACCGATTTTTCAATTCCTCCAGCGAATACTCCATCTACTTCAGTCCCAGAACATCCTCGGCCAGTTCGCATGCCGTTTTGACACAATCCGGACAAGCCATCATGACAACGCCGGTATCCCGTCCCTTCAGATCTGCACAGGCAGTGGCGCCGGCCTTCTCACGGAACCGCTTCACCATCTCCCGGGTGAACCGGTACGTTGCCCCTTTCGAACTGGCCCGTTCCATATCCACCGTACTCTTCGTGATTCCCGCCAGCACACATGCTGCGTTCAGCGCACCGCAGGTCCCGTCCATACATCCCATACCCAGGCCCAGCCCTTCGCCCACCCGGAACATCGTCTTCTGGTCCATGCCCACGTCATCGGCAAATGCGCAGAGCACAGCCTGAGCACAGTTATATCCCTGATGATGCAGCTTCATCGCTGTTTCCACATGATCCATATCCTTACCTCTTCGATTCCTTTCTATTAAATAACCTTTTCGTGACACATCTTTCGCACCCCATATTTTAGCACCGGCCCGGGGTCCCGTCCACTGGCTCGTTCTTCTCGCCTCCAATGTGCGAAATCACCCAAAATGTCCTGATCCGCACCCGAATGACGGTATGCGAGGGTGCGAAACCAAAAGAAAATCCCGGTTAATCTATTCCGGCGGTCTCTGAAGGTGCGATTCCGGAAAAATTCCTATTTCCGCACCTGGCCGGCCGGACAGATTGTATATGTGCCGGATGTGCTGGACAAAAAATAACCCGTCTGTCGATCGATCATTCCCGAACACACTGTGCTTCAGCGGGCAGGCAGACGGACAAAGCAGCTATTGAGCATAATACTTGTGCGTTAAGTAAATTAATTGCAATGTCGAAATCATTGCTTTCAGCAGCCCAGTGCGGAAATGAAGTTTTTCGCAGATCCGCACCCCGCCCGGACGACCTCCCAACCATTTTTTCTATATCCCCTGGATCCCTTTATTGAAAAAGTCAATAAATGCCTGGGAATCATTATATCTTCCTATTGGACGAATTTATTAACAACTCATACAATAGGTTGACGTAATAAAGTATTGTGATGACATTGAAGGGAGAATGATTCATGTCTAAGAACGCATCACTGCGTAAGGCGATCGTCGTTCTGCTGGCTCTGGTGGTAACGGTATGTTTCTCCGGCATTGCCCAGACGACTTCTTTCGCTGCGAAGAAAACGAAGAAGAAGACAGTTAAGCCAAAGAAGATCACGCTGCAGTCCCAGTGTAAGTATTCTGTGGGAATCAACGGGCTTTGCCAGATCAAGGTGAAGTCTGTGAAGCCGCAGAAGGCAAGCAAGACTGTTACATGGAAGTCCAGCAATGCGAAGGTTGCTTCCGTTTCCAAGACAGGTCTGGTGAAGGGCAACGCAGAAGGTCTGGTTACGATTACCGCCACATCCAAGGCGAACAAGAAGGTCAAGGCTTCTGTGAAGCTCCACGTCGTTCCGACGCAGCAGGGTACACTGACAACGAAGGTTGACCTGACGAAGCAGAACGGCAAGTCTGCGAAGGCATGGGTTCCGTTGGCGAAGTCCAACAATGATCAGAAGATCCAGGATGTGAAAATCGATGTTCCGGAAAGAACCACGAAGACAATCACGAGGGATTCCGAGGGCAACAAGATTGCTTTCCTTGACTTCACGAACACGCCGCAGGATAAG
>OCTW011146092.1_pt1 | contig 18738 bp, 35 predicted proteins | sample 1539671 | NCBI WGS metagenome assembly OCTW01 (sample SAMN02144230, study PRJEB22623) | gut metagenome | biome: sheep rumen | host: Ovis aries | place: New Zealand
AAAAGAAATGAAGAAAGAATGCAGAGTCTAGTTGAGAGTCTCCCAAACGATGGATCTATGGTAACGGTTTTCTTCGATAAAAGCATGGAACGACTCATAAAATCCTATAAAGGAATCAGGTTCGTCCTAATGTTATCGAAGGATAGACAGAAAATCTCTACGTATCACCCTTCTTATGAAAGTAGGTTTCAGCTAGATAGAGCAATAGATGGTCCTCTTACCATAATGGACAAAGATGACATAAGGCCTGCTACCCCAGAAGAGGTGAAAAAGTTTATGGACGAAATTGCCATGAACACGATATGGGAATTAGACACAGAAAATCATATAATCAAAAAGAGAAATGAAAATCAAAAGTAAGACAGATGTTATTACTAACTCTTCTACAGAGGTCTTTATATGTGGACCAAAGGAAGGTATTACTTTCGAGGAGTTAAAGAAACAAATTCCATTCTTTAGACTTATCCAATTCTCTTACGACCGTTATAAAGAATGGGTTAAAAGTCTTAAGGACGCTATGAAAAAGGCTGAAGAGAATGAAGACGAAGACTGGGTTTACGAAGATTCTTACCAAGCCCCTGGTTTCAAGAACGATGAAAACAATATGTACCAGGAAATATGGGGAGCTTGCCCTGACCCTGTTAACAAGAATAAAACTTACTGGGATACGATCTTGAATTATCTCTTTGATCCGAAAATCCCCGAGATTGCAACAAAAATGCTTGAGTGGGACGGAAAGCAGCATGAGTATAAATATTACCCAGAGCTCGAAACACCAACCCCACTGATCCAAAAATTCAGGGACTACGTGGTAGGTGTTATTCAAGAATTAAAAGATTTTGTTCCTGATCCTGAGAAACCTTGGGAAAAAAGTCATAAGGAAAACTTCCTTAGAACCTACACCCGTGAAGGCACGCCGTGGTTTGAAACAACTATGCAAAAAGATGGCCTATATTATAGTGCCATGTATAACTTCGAAGGTCACGGCTTAATGGACTGGCTTATGGAACACGAGAAGGAACTTCCTCCGTTCGATGAAATTCTCAAAACCAATTCCGTTAAGATTCCCACTACGCCAGACGACCTAGATGGTGACTGTATTGACTTCTGGGCGGATGATTGTTGCAATCCAAGTGACAAAGATTGGGAGAAAATTGAGAAACTAACTGATTGGCATTACTGTACTAGAACAGAATCATGAGCAAGAACGAAAAAGAGAAGCACCACTTAAAGGAACAATACTATGGTCCGAGTCGAGTAGCAAGGATAAAAGATGGACCTGGTCATTACGGACTAACAATAGAAGAACTTGATGGGACTGAAGTCTCTGGAGAGTTTAAAGATTGGGACGATAAGTGGAATTTTAGATCCAGCATAACCTCCAACTATAGAAGGCCAGACAAATTCGAATACATAACCCGACTAAACTTAACTGAGAAAGACCTCAACGAGTATGGGGAACTTGGTTGGGAACTGGTCAGTGTTCAGCCAGTCATGGACAATAAGGAAGGACAGTGGAAGCATGCTAATAAGTTTTGGCTTAAACGAAAAGTAACATGGTAGTAAAAAATATTGTAGAAACAATTAAAGAACGCTTAGACAGTGGCGGTAAAATAAAAGACCTCTACTGGGACAAGTCTTATGGTGACTTTGAGCGCAAACTAGTCGCTAAGGCAGGTGAAAAGTACAGACCTCATTGGTATTATCCTTTTAAGGTGGAAGCAGAGGAGGATATGTATAAAGAGGGATACTTTAATTCAAAGATTGTTCCTATCTCCTCTATTCGCCTAGGAAGTATCAAGTATGTAGATGAGAACAGCAAAGAGATACTATACAAAAGTTACATTGTAGTTTCCTTTGAAGGTGATAAGAAGGATTATACCGAGTATACAGTAACGAATGAAACTCTCTACGCCAGGTTAAAGGAACTAGAAGCTCTCTTAGGTCCTCTCGACGAGTACAATAAGGATGAAGATGACGAGGATGAAGACTATGACTATGAAGGTGATCTTTGGGAATATAAGACTCTAACTTCTCTTGATCAAAAAACTCTTACAGCTCTTGGAAAACAGGGTTGGGAAATGTGTGGAATAGAACCCACCACGACATATCCTATTAACTGTGGACCTGAGTGTAGTCCTATTCATGGAAGTAAGTATTATTTTAAACGATTAATAAGCGATGAAGAGGTGTGATAACTTACAGACAGCCGTTCAAGCCCTGTTTACTAAGTACAAAGGAACGAAGTATTATCTTGTGGCTGAACAAATTAAGTGGCCTGGTGGACGACTCTATGAAGACTTAGAAGCAGAAGAGACCCTAGATACAATATCACAAATCTCTAGGGACCCGGAAAAGTTTGGTTTTAAGAAGCCAGTATACGTAACGGATTTCTTAGAGTACTCCATGCTAAACTCAGAGTCGGAAGCACTTAAAGTACTACCTCAAGGTAAACCTCACTACTTTAGGGAGGAAGAAATATCACCAGGGAAAGGAGTAATGTATTTCATTGAGAAAGGTGTAAGCGGCATAAAAGTGGCCGTATATAAGGTCGGAAAATAAAACAGGAGAACAGCCCTTAACTAGGACTGAACTCCTTTTTATTTTATTTTTAATAATTTCTCAACAATCTATCCATCTCTGGAGTTGAATAGCGTTTGATATTAACTATACATTGAAGCAAGAGACGTTCGGTTCTCTCAGTCACTTCAGTATTTAAAGGACATGTGGAGTTGTAATCAACCTTCATAGTTGATATTTTATTACTCCAAAAGTCGTCTACGTCTAGATCAATCTGACCAGCAAAAACAAGGGAAATATACTTCAAAACTCTCTTATAAGTATCAACATCTAGATTTAGATTATCTAATTCGTTTTTATAAGAGGAAGCATATTTCCTATACTGTTCATTACCGGGCGCGAAAAGATCAAATACTTCTTCCACAAATTCAGCTCCAGTAGATGAAACTTGACCTATTCTCCTAGAAGAGATTTCTCTTTCTTCTCCTCTAATCAAACAATCTGTTATTAAATTACCAGCAGCAGTAGCTTCTTTAAAATATTTTCCTACAATCTCTTCCAACAACCAATGTTTCATATTATTTTGCCGATCGTAGAATTCGATAGCTTTGATAAGTTCTATAAGAACTCCTTTTCCTTGGAATTCAGCACACTTATGCGGATTACCAGCTATAATATTTTTAGCTACAAAAAGTTTATCACGTAATATAATCATCTTATTTTATTATTCTATCGCTCCTAGTGAATGGTTCCTTATCCACTAAAAGCCAATTAATTTTATATCCAGGAAGCCTTTTCAATAATTCACGAAAACTATTAAGTTTATTCCTATCAACCTTAACAAAAATTCTAAGCTGATATTGATAGGGTTCTTGAATATACACCATCTTCTCTAAGAGGTCCTTCTCTTCCTGAACTCTTTCAAAGTTCCAAACCTCCCTCTTTAAACGACTACCTTTATATTCTGCTGGGTTATCTATATTAAATCTTAACCTCTTTCTATATCCATTTACTACCAAATAATTAATAACTTCATAGTATTCTTCTAAAGATAGACAAGATAATATGAAATATTTCTGACCGAAGGGGAGATCCGACGTATAGTAATCTTGTACACTATATACCTGATCATCGGTCTTACTATTTGAGTCGAAGGTAATATCGTTAAAAGCTGTAATTATACTAAATTGTTCTTCTTTATTTCTTATTTCAATAAACTGATTTTTATCGATTTTTTCTACCATAACATTAATAAGGCTGTTAATTAGTTTTCTTCGCTAGTAATTCAAATCCCTCTTTTTCTTTTCCTTCAATCCTAAACCGGGCTCGTTTAGTTTCAAACCAATTCCCTATGTCAACTGCTTTTGGAGTTTTCTTAAGACCAACCTTCTTATAAACTTCTCCAATCCTTCTCTTAACTTCAGAAGACAGTGATTTTTCACCGACAACGAATTCTTCGTAAATTTCCTTCTCTAACGAGTCCTCTCCATTTCCCTCAGACATTAATAAATAATCCTCGTAAGCTCGTTTAACTCGATCACTTGAACCCAATCGTTTACACATCTCTGGACCAAGAGTTATATAGTAAAGCTTATAGGTGTCATGAATGATATCAAACACTAAAGATTTAAAATGTGGATCACTTAAGTCGGTGTCACATAAGAATTTCATTCTCTCGCTAAACCCTTTCAATTTTTCCCAAGTAGACTCGAATTCAATAGCCCTGAGACTAGCCTCAGTCGATTCAGCTACCTCACTAATTCTAGAAAACACTGTAAATCTATCCCTATAATCAATCTGTTGAATATCATAGGCTCTTTGTTCAGCTACTAAAGCCAATTGATTTAAAACAACCTTTGGGGTAGATCCATCGTGACGATTAACTGATAGATAATCAGAATTATAGTGATTAGCATAAAAGGCAGATTCAATTAAGTCAGCGAGGCGATTTTTCTCCCTAAGGGAAGTTGACTCCCGATAGAAAATATTAAGAACATCGTTTGTTGCAGCAATCTTCTTTTCAATAGTTTCCTCTAATACCTCTTTTGCAACAGGCTTTCCATTAAGAACCCTTGCGTAAATTTTGGCCTGATTTTTCCAAGGATTTTCATTAAGTCTTTGTCGTCCTAAAATCTGAGGAAGGTCCATAGTAATATCTACGGCCAAACAATCTACGTTAGCGTCAGATAAAATAAATGTTCTTGCATTATCAGAGTAGAAATCAGAACCAATATAAACCGTACGAGTGCAAAAAGTAAACATTTTATGTTGCTCTCCTTTCAGTGGAATAGAACCAATAGTAAAATTCTTTCCCAACCTGCTTTTTATCTTAGCTCTATTATCTTTATTATCTGAACAAAGAATATTAACTTCTTCGGGCTTAAGTTTAAAATGCCGAATAATAGAGATAATATTTGTCACAGAGTTAACATAGAAGACAGCCTCTTTAGACTCTACGATTTTTGTACTCCCGTCAGAGAGTGTAATAGCAGTTTTCTCATACTCTCCTCTTTTGTACCTCTCAATGATGGGTCCAACTACTTTATTTATACTCGGAAGACCCCTAATTTCAATTTTGGGCTTCATAACTCGCATGGGGTTAGCAGTTGCCCAGTCAAAACGAAAATAATCTAAATTCTTGAATTCATCAAGTCTATCCAAGTAATCTTCAATCATAGGAGTAGCGGAAACATAACAAACTTTCTGCACACCTTGAAGAGTATTTAGAAATTCGAGCTCAGTATCGGCTTTGAATCTACTATCAACGAAAATTGACTGAAACTCATCAACTACCACCCTAAATTGCTCAAATACTCCGAGACCATCTAAAGCTTCCTTAACTTTTCTGAAAGAATCATAAGTAACAAGAATCTTACAGGGTTTATGTTCTGCCTGTTTCATAAACCAATAGGATTCAATGTTATTAACGAATAGGTCCCTTTCCCTCTCTATGGTTTCTTTTGTCTCTTTCTCCCGACGTAACCTATTCTGTCTTTGTGTCGCATTTTCAGCAGACTCATTGATTGATCCTGGGTTCTGCGATCTTTTAAGAAGATTAATATCAACACCTAACTCGTCCAGTTGACTTTTAGCATAAAGAACTTCTCCCCTATGTTGATTTTCTTTATTCTCTAGGAGAATCTTTCTAGGGCACACAAGAATAACATCCTCTGGATTTGTTATACAATATTCAGTAAATCCACATCCAGGAATCTGTTTATCTAGAATATGAGGATAGTTTTTAAGTTCAAACCCCTTCCAATCTGAGATGTACCTAACTTCTGCCGGTACAATGATATCTACAATATTCATAGTTTCTTTTATGATTAAAACAAAAGTCCATTCAACTCTCATCAATTGAATAAACTTTAAATAAATTTCTTTTTTTTTCTTCACTGATAAGGAGATTAATCGACTTCAAACGCAAAATCTTTATTTCACGGGAATTTTATTTGTACAGTTCTACCATATTCTTATAATATCAATTTAATCAAGAAAAATTCCCGCAACTATGGATGTAGGTGGGTCTTGCCCTTCTTCTCGTTTCGCTTACCCTCATTCCGCCTCTCCCCTCGCTATCGCTCGGTCCGAGTCTTCATTTCGGAGCTCAATCTCGAATAAGCCCGGCCACACCAGACCCACACTGAAGCTAGAAGCTTCGCTTTGTCCAGCAGGTTTCCCATAGTATCCAACTGGGATTGGCCGAAGGCCCTTTCCCATTAGAGGTCCCGGGCGCGGAACATGTGTAGCCGATTAGGCGGAGCATGTGGAGTTGGCGCGGTGGGCGGGACCTCTTTGTCTTCTTTCATGTCTTTTGTTCCTCTCCGTCTTCCGCTTCGCTTCATCCTTCGATCCACGGAAACTCCCAACTCCAAAAAAAAAAGATGACCACTTCTAGTCATCCCACTTTATTGGTATCAACCCCGGAAGCTCTCCATTTACAGGCCCAACGATCCACTCAATGAAATTATCCCAAATAGATCTTATAGACCACATAGCGTCAATTATTTCATCTTCATCCTTTATGTTCGTTAAGGGATCTGTTTTCCAGTCTAAGTCTGGCTTCTTCTTAGTTCCCCACTCGACTAAGTCGTCCATATTATTATAGAAGCAGTCGAGAAATATTCCTTGTCCTCTTTTGGGTTCAATAGTATCAAATATGTTTATATAAGCCCTAAGAACTTCTGCATTCCTTACTCTCATCCAATTCATATCCAACCTCTTGCTTCTGGTACAATTTCCTCTTCGAAAGCTTTACTCAATGCCTCTATGTCAATTATGAGTTCCGTTAAGACGTCTCCTATCCGATTATAGCCAAAAGTTGCTAGTAAGCTTCGAGTCATTGTCCCATCTGATTTTATTTCTTCATCTGGCCATCTCTTCTCAAACCACTGGGCAATCTCAAGGGCGCTTTGTTCGTAGATATTATCAAGTCCATTATCGAACTTATTATCATACAGGCGAAGATATTCGTAAATTACTCTTTTATCTCTTACCCCTAGCCAGTTCATACCTATTCGAAGTTTCCTTCTTTAATCTTTATGTATTCGGCAAGTATTTCGTCCTGTTCCTTTATCCAAGCCTTCATGTCTCCCAAAGTTCGGAACTTGTCTCTCCACTTGTTCAGGTCTTCTGGAGAAACTACTACTATACTCTCTAGCCCGGGTTCCTTATAAATCGTCGCATTAAGCCACCTGATGCATTCCTTCTTAGCTTCCTTTACCTTTCCCATGTCAAAATCATCTCCCTCCAGTTTCCAGTGAAGGACATGTTTGACTGCAAAGAGTTTGATGGGCGTCTTAGGAGGATACTCTAAATTGGCTTCCATAGTTTTCTTTCTTCTCCAATCTTTGTACTCACTAATTAATGTGTATCCTAAGAGTCCTACTAATACAATACTCCAGAAAATAATCATTACTATTAACAACATACTTGTATTTTTTAATTATACCACTTTATACTTAGTTATGTCTTCTCTGCTAAAGATGTACCTGATAAGGTCTGGTTCTCTTCGCATGGTTCTATTGCATTCCTTTGCCAGCTTTCGTAGAAGTTTGTTCTTCCTGTAGGGAATCATAACAGAGTACTTGTAAGTATTCCACAGTGCGGCCCTCAGGTCCGAGTTCCAAGAGAATATTCTCATGTACCTTAGGTACCGAAGGTTGTACTGCTCAAAACTTTCTTGGTTTAAACTAGCACCAAGCATGGCATTCTCTTCAAAATGTTTTGGAAAGTGTTCTTTCAACTCTTCTAAGTAGATCTTATATAGTTTTCCACTATCCCTAGTAGACCTTTCAAAGATATCTAAGTCGCTTCTCATGGGAACTGTTCTGTATCCCTGGTACATGGCATAGGTTATCCAAACATTACTTATTCCCCAAATCATCGTTACATAAGTCTATAAGTACTGATGTCAAACTCGTGTTTAGCATACTCTTCAAAGTTCGGATAAAGTCTCATTAATCTATTACAAGTCTTAATCCACTTCATGTTTCTATTTTGTGGAGAAGCGTTAACTTTATAATAGATCCAAAGAACGTTAAACAACTTATTGTTATCTGAAAAAGCAATAAGGTCTGCTATTATCTTTTCATTGTATTCTGCAATAGATAGGGACTTGAATGATTGTGGAAAATCGTTGTGAAATCTTGTATACTGGTAAACAGTTTCTGGAGAAAGTCTCTTTTCCAATTCTTTCTCCCAAATTTCGTATACTAGTGGATTCTGTAGGACATGATCAATTACGCTATAGGCGTCACGAGTTTGGAGCATGTATTCGTACATTATTGAGTACGTTACCCAGACATTACTTACTCCCCAAACCATACAACCAATTTTTTAATTCCTGTCCGTAGTCTTCTTCCTCACCAAAAGATTCCCATCTAACATCTCCTACTGCTTGACATAACCTCCATAGTTCCCATCTATTGATTCCCTCTTTATCTAAGTTCCTCCAATAGAGAGTCTCTGGAAAGAACCAACCATCATCTTCACTGATTCCTACTACGTGTGGCTCGTTTTTCCATCTATCTATAACTAGTGAAATTCCACCGTACGAAGAGTATCTATCTCCTTCGCCACTTATAGCAAGGATATGAATCCTGTAATACCTATCATCAACAAATCCACGGACCATTTTACCATCGGCGTCCATTGATGTATAGAATGGATCTGGCTTTGTAGAGACTGGGTAAGTCCAATGATTCTCTTGTTTCTTATACCAAACAAACCATTCCAAGCCAGTTCCAGATTCCCACTCTTGTCCACGCAGGAGTCCTATGTCATATTGGATAACAGTAAAAAGAGGAACAAAAGTCTTTAATTCCTCTTCCCTTAAGTTCTCTGGACAATATCCACAGACTATGCTGTCGTCATTATAGTCGTCTATTTTATGATTTTCTAGTATCATAAGCAGCAGAACTAATCAAGTTAGATAGATTCGTAAATTCCTCTTCAGTCATGAGGGCTTTCTTCCAACATCCTTTTCCAGTGAAATACGTTATGTAGTTTTCATAGGTCGAATAGTAGCCCATGCTCGTGATAAAATCTGCCGTACAAGTATCAAGATTAGTAGCAATGGGCATATGAAACATGAGTTTCGGATCAGGCATTATAGTATCTAAGAGCCTGTTGAAATAGTCTCTTCTGATTCTAGGTGCTTTTCCAGTCGTCTCGTAGCATCTTCCAAGAAACTGAGACCAAAGTCCATCACTTAAGCTAATATTATTCGGTGATTGTGTTTCCCAAGGATTATATCCCAATTCCTCTGCCGTTTCTTTTTCGTCCCTAATAACTTCTATAGCTAAGTATTCCTCGTTAATGAAGTTATAAGTAAAAGCTACGTTTTTCCAAATCATGGTCCAACTCTTAAGATTCTCTTAGCAATACCCTTCAAAGAATACCTTGGGTCATCTAGGTAAAACTCCTTAAATAGTTCTCCGGGCTTACTCTGCAAAAGAAGAAGTCCTTTCCTATGTTTATAGCCCATAGTCCAAAGATATAGATCTTTTGCCTTTTCATTTAAGCGAAAAATCATAGGTCGATCCAGTCCGACAGGCGTACATCAAGCATAGTAGCTCTCGCACAACCCAGGTCTCTTTCGTTCTTTCTAACACTGATCTTAAACCTAACTTGTTTAGAGTCTTCTGATTTCTCATATCCAATGATTTCGAAATCATCGACCTCGGGGTTAAAATCAGATGTTTTCTCTAGTTTTCCTACAATCAAGCCTCTTAAGTTAGTCTGACTAACTAGAAAGGCGACATGATCGCGGATTTCATCATTCTTTGCTGTCAATTTTTGTATCTCTGCAAAGTTGTTTTCTCTCTGTTGTAATTCTGAAATTAATATTTTAATCATACATAAATAAGGGAAATAAAATTGGGATTAGATGCCCAACTTTATTAATTCTTGCATTTTCTTTTCTACTTCTCCTTTAAGCCAACCGAAAAACTCTTTCTGATGTGGTCTTAGTACATTAGTTACTTTCCAAACCATAACGAACTAGCCCAGTCTTTTAACCATTCTGTGAGAACGGCTTTCTTTATGTCTTCTTCCATCTTAGCCTTCACTGAATCAGTGAATTTCAACCCAGTGTACTTTCTCAGAACCAAATGAGCATTTCTCTCTAGGCCGTCAGTGAGTTTCCATTCCATAGTTTCTTAAATGCTTCGTCTTTCAAGAACTTCCGCAAAACAAATCTGGCTTTATCTTCTTTAGTATCGAAAAGTTTCCAGATCATTGTTTAAAATACTCTTTAGGAATTTTTACTGCCTCAAACAATTTTTCCCAGAAGTAATCCAAATACCTCTCAGTCTTTTTCGTTTGATCTATTCTCCATATCATTACAACACTCGTTAAATTTATCCTCTGGAATTATGCTTTCATCACATTTCCATCTCTTGAGGAACCTAGTATAACTTGCATAATCCTTCCCAACATCTATAATATAGCTATGCATAATTAGGTTTCTCCTAATAGCTAGGTTATTGATATCATCCCACCTATCTCTACAATCTAGTAATTCCTTGAAGTGAGAATAACTAATATTACTACCGAAGGGTCTTTTGAAGTAGAGCATGTCTGGATCAGTCCCCTTCTTTTCAGCCTCTACTATCATGTTCATTAATTCTACTTCCTCCTTAAGAAGTTTAATTGATTTCTCTGGTTTTATTTTTATTTCCCAGTGCATACTTCTAAGTTATAATTTCCATCCTCTATCATAGCCATGACTACAGCAAAATACCAGTCACTTCTGCTTGGATACTCTGGAAAAAATTTTGTTCCGTATTTTGCCTGATACTCACAGTAACTATTCCAAGCTGCATCCGTATCCTTTATTATTTGAGTAACCGGATCTGTAGTTCTGTCTACTATGAAAATTTCAGAATCTTTCGCCCACCATAGGATGGGTTTTAATATCATTGAGCTCAACTCCCAGAGCATCGCAAACGTATAATAATTTTTTGTATGTTTTTATTCCATCCCTCAGTTTAGTATCCCTCAAGAAAGAACCTTCCCAAAAAGATAGGTTAGACATTTCTTCTAATGTTGGAATTTCGGGATTAACATACTTATTAACCAGTTTATTAAATTCCCACTTCATACCTTTTTCCATCGTTTAGAACCAATAGAAGTTATTAGCACCAACTTACCTGTATAGTGGTGTGAGGATGTAATGGTTAGCCTAGCGATTCTTTCCTTCTTGATTAGTACATCCCAGACCATGATTGATATAATACTCAAACATTATTAGTTCTATTCTCCGTAGGCGAAGGATTTTCGAAATATCTTCTATGCCTATGTTCCACTTCATTTCCACGTCCTCGGAATATTAAACGGCTTAAGTCCGTCCTTGGTTAGGATAAACACACCACTAGTCCTTGTCCGTTTTCTTGTATTGATCCTCCAAATCATATACAGTAGTATCTATTACTAATCGATTTATCGTACGAACAATATTCACATTCAGGTTAATAAATATTATTGGATAGTATACTTTCCACTTCATATCTTTGAAAGCTCGTTCGTACATGCCCTAAAGAAAGATATACTACTTTCCTTCATGAGAGACCAAGTTTTAAGACAATACGCCAAACTAGGTCTTTTAGGACTTTTATCCATTTTACCCCTTTGATTCATTGATAGAATCATCGTGTCTGAAAAGTTCCAAGTCATGTTTCACTAACATCACTATCTCCTCCCTCGTCAAGCGTGCAGGAACGGATAGTATGTATCTTCTCAGAAGACCAGATAGCAGTATCCTCATAATAGTACCCAGGATTTACGGTTTGTGCGGGATTACCAAAATAACCAATGGTTGGGGTATTAGTTAATGATACCCAGGGACCAAGTACTATAGACCCTTCCCTGATTAGTTTTTCGTAGAACCGACTAGGTAATTCATTTTCTGTTAATTTCCACTCCATCCTGCTGTTTCGTAATCAAATACAACATGTCCATCTCCACCGTACATATAAGAAAGCATCATTGCCTTGCGAAAAGAATTCTTGAACCTAGTAGAGAATTTATCAACTTTCCTACTAAATAGTATCGCATTTACTTCCCAAGTCATGTCGAATATCCTATATTGTTATTTCCCAAAGTCGTATCTATGTCATGCTGGCTTGGAACCCACAATCCTGTTGAACTTCGCTTTATTATGTTAATATTTTTCGGATTTAAGTCAAGTACCATGGAAGCACTGTAAGCATGTATACTCGCCCTAAGTATTTTCTGCCATTTTCCCAGGAACCTATCGACGGTTTCACTAAATAGTACTTCTTGGCTTACATTCCAAACCATAGTCCATCAGAATCTTTGTGAGTTATTTCTCCAATTCCACTATTCTTGAATGCCTCCAAGAGAGCTTCACTGTTATATATTATACCATTGGATGATACTTTGCCAAAAGGTATCTTAACAGTAAATCTCGATACTCTTCTAGTATTCTTTACGTCCCAAATCATTTTTATATTGTCTATTTAAGACGCCGTCAAATGGGCCTAAAACAGGAACGCTATCTTCAGTCCACTCAACAATAACAAAACTATCCTTAGCGTAGAGATCAAATATCATCTTTTTCTATCCCTAGTATCTTACCGGTTTCTTTAGCCCAAGAATCTTTTCCAATACCCGGTCTCTTAACTAAGTCCTCAAAAGATTCGCATTCTAAGACTATTCTTTCAAAGGTTGTCTTTCCCGCCGAACATTTAAACTTAAGTTCATTCCAAATTGGATTTGGTGCGTCAGGATTTCGTTTCCATATTTCTATGGGGATATTCATCTGACTCAACCACTTTTCCATAACAGGTAAAACATCCTCTTCTTTTAAGTGACCATTTTGACAACCCAGCAACGGTATCGCCAAAGAAGTTATGCCTCTTTCCTGATATGTCCTAACTAAGTTCATTAATCCCATCTCTATAAGAGGAATTTCTGACCAGTCTCGCCAGTGCCGTTTTGTTGGAAAATTCAATACTTGCCATTTCCAGGATTGATTCCATACCCAGAGTTGACCAGCTTTAAATTGACCACCCTTACAATATTCTTTGTAAGTTTGATACATCCTAGGAAATATTGCTTTATGAACTAATGCTAGTCCGGCTCCCATAACCCCTACCAGGTTTACTGTATTAGTAATAGTCTGAGCTAGTGACGTGAAAATGTTTCCTTCTTTGTACTCTATCATATATTAATCTTCTAATTATAAAATATTCACAAAACTTAGTCCATAGAGAGTCTATTCTAACAATTGCTAACGCAAAAGCTTTCTCCTCTCTTTCCTCTCTAGCATGCCAATCACCACTCACTTCTGGGTAGATAAATTCACGGAGTGCGTCATGAATAGTTTTGTTTGGTAATAATTCCAAAGCTTTTGTACCATCGACACCTCTCCACTGGTTTGATACAATTCCATGTATCCACCAGTCATGCAAGAGTTCCCTCGTAAAAGGAGCATCTGTTATACCTAAACCAAAATCTCTTATCCCCCTTCCGGGATGACCTCTCCACCTAGCTATTGTTGTCCAGGAGGGAATTTGTTCGCTCATCTTTCTCTTTGGGGCTAGAAAATCCTCTACATAGGACCTCCCCATAGATATAACAACGTCAGGTTTTCTTTCTATAGGTTGCCACAACATTATCCCAGTGTTGTAAAAAATTAGCCCAAAACCAATTGAACACAATGCTATTAAACTTCATAACAGTTATGTAAGCATTATCTAAGTACTCTAGGTAATCTACATTAGAAGGTTTATTAACAGCTTCCTGCCAGATTCTTTTCTGAACTTCTTTGAAAGGTAGAGCGAGGGTTTGAGAATTTAAGACGGTCGCTAATTCTTTCATCAAGAAGTAACCTTCTCTCCAATTTTTCTGCCATGCTTTCACACATACTATGCCCAACCTATCAGAGTACGTAAGCGAACTACCACGTCGACCAAGGTATAAGTATTCATCTATGAAAAGAATTCTTCGGAGGCCGCCACCACTATTTATATACATCAGCTCTGCTAGTCTATTCAGTGCTGAGCGGATTAATTTTTGATTAGTTATCCGAATTAGCATAGACATTTTGTTTGATTAGATTCCTTGTTGAGAGAATCACGCACCATCTCTAATTGATATATTAATGCGTTTATGGTGTGTTGAGTTTCATTATAGGCTTTCCAGAATGCTTTATAAGCTTCCGGTCCAGATAATTCTCCAGCAACATCATCTCTCACTAGACAAGGAATCTCTATTGGATCTGTTTCTTTAATTCTTTTATAGATTAAATTAAATCTCATCTCAGAGGTAAGGGAGTGAAAAGAAAAAGGACGTATTTTTTACGTCCCTATAATATTAAGTTTTCCCAAGTTAGATGATGTTTCTGAAAATTAGCACCACACCTGTGGGGTCCGGGTTCGGCCATTACCCTACCACAACCCAAACATCTCCACCTTAAGGTTGGTAGTTTTGGAAGGGTAAGTGGTAGTTCTCTGTACCCATCACTAGCCTCAAAGAACATCCTTTGAACATCACTGAAACGATCTGTGGTAATGTCTAGGTTGGTAGGCGTCAGGAGATATTCTCTCCACGATACACTAACCTTATTACCTACCGACTTCATAAAAGTCAAGACTTTATAGTCTCCAAACCAGAATTCATACTTCTTGTCTCCTTTTCCATCGATGTCTTCTCTTGGGTCGGCCATGATTATATCTCTCAAAGCCCCTACTCTCTCAATCGGATAGATCCAGAACGGCTCTACATCTTCATATTGAATTTTTTGTTTGAACCCTTCTACGAAGAGCCCATCTTTTTCAACCCTCAATACTCGGAGTAATGTTCCCGTTCTTTTCCCTTGTACTAAGTCTCCTGGATTTGTATTTCTATAATTTAAGAAAGGCATAAAATATTTCTTTTCTCTTTCATGAATTCTTCTAGCGATATTTTAACCCAGCCACCTATTTCATTACTATCCATAATTTCATGATTCCTTGGATTATATTCAATTCTTCCATCACATGTTTTCTGAATAGATTCTGTTATGTAAACAGGTTCATTAAATGAGTCTCTTGCGCCAGAAATACCAATAATTCTAGAGTACACATACCAGTGATCGGATCTTGGACTACCGCAGTAATAGTTAGGGTGCCTGTAACATTCACCTATTTTATCTTTATACTTTTTTACAGCAATCTTATCCTTGAGATCAGATATTTCTTTGGTAATCTCTTTTCTTCTTTTATCTATCCTAGATAGCTCTTGTTCTAATTCTTTTATTTTCTTTTCTTCCATATCATTTATAAGAGTTTCTGTATGTACTTGGCTACCATCAAAGAATTAACAATCACTTTTAATTCTTGTGGTTTAAAAATAACTAGGTCCTTACATCCTCCATAAGTTGGAAAAGAGCGAGGATACCAACTCTCTACTAAACGTACAAACCAGTCTAGTTCACCGAAGTGTCCACTTCTGCTACCAACGTATTCTTGTATGCACCTCTCTATAGATATTTCTATCATGCGCTCCATATCATACTTAGTAGAAGGTGATATTGGTCTATACTCGAAAAATTCTTTTAGTGATCTTTCAATTATATAATTAATTAGGTCCCAGAGATCTCGTAGATTATCCGTTGTGTAAGTTCTTCCGGGTCTCCACATTAACTCTGGTTTTATTCTAAATTTATATATCATATCACCTATAAGAAAAAGAAAAGGGTATTATTTCCCTTTCTTACTTTTACGATATCCTAACTCTATACCTCTCTCAAGACACATGTTTAACTCTTCTTTTCCGGCGTAGATCTCATCACCAAGACGAATCTCACCAGTAAATCTATTCGGATACATCTTAAGAGAGTATAGATGATATCCCCAATCAGCAGCTTCGCTAATTAATGATTCGAAATCATGATCTATTAACCACTTAATTGTAGTAGTTATTAGGTAATATGAAGCCATATCGTATATGGTCCAGCGGTAATTATATCCTATACGTTGTTCTCCTTGAGCTTCTGTGTCTTCTATATATTTTATCAGTTCACTTTCTTTTTCGTCCGGATTCCAATTATTAACTTCGAGGTGTATTATATCGATTCTCCAAAACATATTCCATACCTATATGGGTTTTTATCTCCCAAACTAGCTGCATCCACCGCCCAACCGTGTGGAATTAGATCTCGATGATCTATACAGTGTAGATTCATCCATTCCTCTAGCTCTCCTTTTCTGGCAGCTTCTTCATATCCTTTCTTTTCGTCCTCTGTTATGTCCTCTTCTTTTCTAAGAATAACTTGGACTTCTTTTAGGAGAGGTGCCTCTCCATAAGTCGCCGAACTAAGTGCACTAGGTAAGAGTGCCAATCGACCAGCTCCATAACCAAAAACAAGAAACGGCTGATTTTTATACATAATCCAAACATTAGGAAGACCACAGAAAATTGCTCTCTGTTTGAGAAATTCTCTTTCTTCCTCTTTCTTTTTATTCTTTCCTTTTAAAAACCACTCTAACATTTCGTTGTCTACTTTTGTATGATCAGGCCAATCAAATCCGTCGGATCCATAATTAATTCCATCCTCAAATTCTGTAAAATAACCAACTTTCGTTTTTCCAACCTCTACAGATACTAATCCATTCTCGGGGACATAGAAATCTAGGGTTATAGTACCCCAGCCAGTTACGTTGGTATCAGCTTCTTCATCTTCGTCCCAGAGGCTAGGGTCAATAAGTTTTTCGAAGTCCAGGGCATTCTTTTCAACTTCCTCACTCAGGTATTCCCTATTACCAAAATACCACGCTTTGCTTACTTTACTCATAGACCTTTTCCTCTAATGCACTTATGGCTAATCCTTTGGGAATCAATCCATTACAGTCAATATCATGTTCATACATAAAATTGACGTCTTCTACACTGAAGCGGTGTGGATCAAGAAACTGAATATTGCCATCATTGAAATGAACACATACACTTTCACTTCCGACGGTAACGTCACTTATTTTCTTAGGACCGAAGAGATGTTTCTTCATTTCAAACAGCCAACAAATCTTCTTACCTCCGACAGTCACCCATTCAGTCAAGCAAGACATGGGCCAGAGAATTGGTCGAAGATCCTCTATAAAGGCATACATATTCTCATAATCAGTTTCAGGTTCGTTACCTTCCCCCACCAGAATATGAAACATACCATAAGGTTGAATCTCCCGAAGACCAATCATTCTAGTTACCTGAGTATCTTCTTCATGCATTAGGTTACGCACTTTTAAAGTTTGAGAGATTAACCTAAACCTAAGTTCCCTCTCCATAATAAATCTCTCCTCTTCTGTGAAGATAGCTTGTTCCTCGTCGGTTGCAGTAACCCACTTGTCGAAAGGGAGAATGGGTCTCCTGTGATCAGTCATCTCTTCAGCATATTTCCTATACCACCTCTGTGAGCGATCACATATATCGTCCATCAGCTGATCATATTTCTTATCCCACTTATTGATCTTCTCCGTATCCCCGTTCAAGGATGTATCAAAGCTTGTTCCAAACTGATAGAGTTCTTCTAACCGTTTTAGAGAGTCCTTAACTTCCCATTCCCATCCCCATTCAAGCTCTTTCAGAAGCTCTTTCTCTGCATAATCAATACTATTATCACTAAAAGGATAACACCTGATTTTTTCTATAATCTCTATTATTTTTTCTTTCATAATCACCAATAAGGTCTTTGAAATAGAAGAAACGCATTTCGGTCCCTTTCTTTTACTTATATATAGTAAATAATAAATATAATATAAAGAACAAGTTATGTTAGATACAGAATTGAAATTTTCCTATAAAGATGTTTCAATTGTACCGGCCGCAGTCAGCCCCATTGATTCAAGAAAAGACTGCAATCCCTATGTGGAAGAAGGAACTAATAAACTTCCTCTCTTCACGGCACCGATGGATTCGGTAGTTGGGATTAATAATATGGATCTCTGGGTCGCTCAGGGTATAACTCCGATCATTCCTCGAACAGAATCTCTACAAGATCGCTTACAATTACTCAGTCTTGGGTATTGGGTAGCTATGTCATTGGGGGAATTTGAGGAATATTTCGTGAAATCTGTGTGGGATGGTTGGGATGGAAAATCCTTCCGTGTCCTCATCGATATAGCGAATGGTCACATGGAAAAGTTATACAACCTGGTCCGTTCAGCCAAGGCCCAGACGAAGAATCTTATTGTCATGGTGGGAAACATAGCAAATCCTGAAACCTATCTAGCGGCCGCTAGAGCTTGTGCCGATTACGTACGAGTTGGTATAGGGGTTGGTCGTGGTTGTATAACCTCGTCCAATACAGGAGTGGGATATCCAATGGCTTCTCTCCTGAGTGAGATCTCTTCTTTGAAGAAGCGGCTGTTAAATGAAGGTAGTCAATTGGTCCACACTATTCCTTACATAGTGGCTGATGGAGGAGTACGTGGATATAGTGATGCCATCAAAGCACTAGCATTAGGTGCAGATCGAGTAATGATCGGTTCTGTATTCACTAAAATGCTAGAGAGCGCAGCTCCCGGAACCGTCTCTTGGGTTAATCCTGAGGGCAAACAATTACAAGATGATCTAACGAAATTCATGGGTACCTACAAGGTTACCTTTGGTAGTGGCGAATTCATGGCGTGGGAAAGTGATGACACTCTTCTTGGGCCTGTTACTATCAAAAAGATGTTCTATGGCATGGCTTCCAAACGTGGCCAGTTAGCCATG
>OCTW011551881.1_pt1 | contig 18738 bp, 20 predicted proteins | sample 1539671 | NCBI WGS metagenome assembly OCTW01 (sample SAMN02144230, study PRJEB22623) | gut metagenome | biome: sheep rumen | host: Ovis aries | place: New Zealand
AGTCGAACTTCATTTTATCCAATGTCTGTTCTGAATAATTCTCTTTAGAATTTTCAGGGTTGTTGTCTATTGTTTAATTATCAAGGTTCTCTATCTTTGCTGTTTGAAACAGCTTATTTAGATTATCATATTCATTGACGTTTGTCAAGAACTTTTTTAATCTTTTTTTGACCAGCTTTTCAGCTGTTCGACCGCTATCCTTTCGCCAAACACTCGTTTGTCTAAAGCGACAGCTCATTAAGAATATCACAATCAGTTGTGTTTGTCAACTGTTATTTTATTCTTTTTTCAGAATTAATTCCTGAAGATTTCTGATTACCGTCTGGCATTACCTGCCATTCTCTAATCAGTTAGCGCCGTCTTCTGCATCGACTTCGTTGTCTTCCGACCTTGTCTCTCGCGACGACTCAGTTAATATATCACAGTAGTCGAACTTTGTCAATAAGTTTTTCTAAACTTTTTTATTCATACTGCTTATATATCAACCAAACGGAGAAAGAGGGATTTGAACCCTCGCGCCGCTATTAACGACCTACTCCCTTTCCAGGGGAGCCCCTTCGGCCAGCTTGGGTATTTCTCCAAATAAAAACTGCTCGATTGTTTTATACACAAACCATTGTTATGTATATCACTTTTTCAACATATCTTTCCAACATACGCAGAATTGCTACCAGCAACTTTTCCTGCATACTATGGCATATAAAAAACTACCAGGATAAACTTGGTAGTTTTTATAAAGCGGAGAGGGTGGGATTCGAACCCACGCGCCCTCTCGGACAAACGGTTTTCAAGACCGCCTCGTTATGACCACTTCGATACCTCTCCATCTATTTACTTGTCTGCCGCTTCCGCATCACCTCAGCGACAAGATGTATTCTATCACAGCTTTTCACTGTCGTCAACACTTTTTTCAAACTTTTTTTATTTTTTTGTATTTTTCTTATTTTCCTGTATTTTTCATCTATAAATACACTTATTTTTCATTATTTATACATAGAACCTGCCATCGGCAGCTTCTATTGCATATTTTGATATCTGCAGAACCCACCATCGGCAAATTCTTCCAAATGCATGGCAATTCACAGATCCCGGCACAGGATTATTGATGTTCAATAAATCCCTTCGCCGTTTCCAGATCTTCTGGTGTCGTAATCTTAATATTACAATAAGAGCCCTCGAATAATTTCACAGGAATCTGCATCTCCTGTTCTACTACCATAGCATCATCGGTTACATTTTCCCTGTCATGCTGCATCAGCTTCTCATATGCCTGTGTAATAAGTTCCGTTTCAAATACCTGCGGGGTCTGTACGATCCACACATATTTACGTGCAGGCGTAGTAACCGCAAACTGATCTTCATCTACGATCTTTACCGTATCCTTGCTCGGCATACCGGCAACGCATGCGCGGTTTTCTTCTACGCATGTATAAGCCCTCTTTATAATTTCTTCGTCTACGAACGGTCTGGCGCCGTCATGGATATAGACATATCCTTCTTTCGCTTCTTCTCTCGCCATACCGTCACGGACAGCCTTCAATCCATTCCAGACAGAGTCATAGCGTTCTTTACCGCCCGAAACTACTGCGCGCACTTTTCCAAAATGATATTTATTTACAATTTCTTCTGTCACATAGTCTTCCTGCCCGGCTCCGGCTACCATGATCACATCATCAATAAATTCTGACTTTTCAAATGCTTCCAGGCAGTAACAGATGATGGGTTTCCCACACAGCTCGATATACTGTTTCTGGATAGATGTTCCCATTCTTTTCCCCTGCCCTGCCGAAAGTACGATTGCCACACATCTCTTTTTCATTTGCTTTTTCCCGCCTTAATTTTGCCTTTTTCCCTTTTTAACGCTCACCAAGCTTCAGATTCGGAACTGCATTCAGATCCCATCCGCTTCTGGTTCCATTCATATATTCATAATAAGTTGCCACACCAATCATAGCCGCATTATCGGTACAGAAAATCGGAGACGGATAATAGAATTTCACGCCTCGTTTTTCACATGCTTCTTTCATTGCCGCACGAAGAGCACTGTTCGATGCTACGCCGCCTGCGATGGCAAATTTGTCTACTTTATATTCTTCTACTGCATGCATAGCTTTAGCAACCAGTACATCGGTGACTGCTTTCTGGAAAGAAGCCGCGATATCTGCCTGGTTGTATTCTTCGCCCTTCATCTTGCATCCGTTAATATAATTCAGAACGGCGGATTTTAATCCACTGAAACTGAAGTCATATGGTGCGTCTTCTACATTTGCACGTGGAAATGCGATGGCATCCGGATTGCCTTCTTTTGCAACTTTATCAATCTTCGGTCCTCCCGGATAGCCAAGTCCGATTGCACGGGCCACCTTGTCAAACGCTTCTCCTGCCGCATCATCTCTGGTTCTTCCGATGATATCGAATTTTCCATAATCCTTCACACGAACCAGATGGGTATGTCCTCCGGATACTACCAGTGAGAAAAATGGTGGTTCTAACTCTTTATGTTCAATAAAATTGGCTGCGATATGCCCTTCGATATGATGTACTCCGACCAGCGGTTTACCTGCTGCATATGCGATTGCCTTTGCTTCTGCCACGCCTACGAGGAGTGCACCTACCAGTCCCGGTCCGTAAGTTACACCGATTGCGTCGATATCGTCCAGTGTTACCTCTGCCTCTTTCAATGCTTCTTCAATGACCTGATTAATCTTTTCTATATGTTTTCTGGATGCAATCTCCGGCACAACACCTCCATACAATGTATGCAGGGCAATCTGTGAAGAAATGACATTGGACAGTACTTCTCTTCCATTCTTTACAACTGCCGCTGCTGTCTCATCACAGGAGCTTTCGATTGCCAGTATTAATACATCTTTTGTCTCGCTCATGTTTTCCCTCCTAATCTTCAAATACCAGTTCTACCGAGCGCTTATCTTTTGCTGCGATTGAATTCGGGAATATTGCCTTGACATCGTCCATATATTCCTCTGGTTTTGTCAGTGACGGGCTATAATGTGTCAGCCACATTTCTTTTACTTCTGCTTCTTTTGCAAGCTGTGCTGCTTCATAGAATGTCATATGCTTATATTCTTTGGCCTTCTTCTGCTTATCCTTTTCGCCATACATTCCTTCACAGATGAAGAGATCGGAATGCTTTGCATTCTGCTTAATAGATTCCGTCGGTCTCGTGTCTGTGGTATACGTAAGCTTGATTCCCTTTCTTGCCGGCCCGAGTACCATATTCGGTGTATATACGTGCCTCTTAGTCTCTATTGTTTCACCTTTTTGCAAAAGTCCCCAGTATTCCTGTGGGATATTTGACGCTTTCGCCCTTTCCACATCGAATTTTCCTGCACGGTCGATCTCCATTGTATAACCATAACAGGTTACGTTGTGATTCACACGAAATGCTTTTAACCGGTAGCCATTCAATTCGAATGTCTGCTCGGTTTCCGTAATTTCCATATATTTAATCTGGAACGGCAGCTCCGGTGCGATCACGCGCAGGGCATTTACTACCCGTTCCAGCCCTTTTGGCCCGATTAATGTAAGCGGTTTGGTACGGTCTGCATTTCCCATTGTAAGAAGCAGGCCCGGAAGTCCGCTGATATGATCCCCGTGATAATGCGTAAAGCAGATCACGTCGATCGGTTTAAAACTCCAGCCTTTTTCTTTAATCGCAATCTGCGTTCCCTCTCCGCAGTCGATCAACAGGCTGCTTCCATTATAGCGCACCATCAGGGATGTAAGCCACCTGTATGGCAATGGCATCATCCCTCCGGTTCCTAACAAACATACATCTAACATAATTTTCCTCTATTCTTCTTCCAGTTTAATCTTAAAACTGCCCGTCAATTTATCATAACAGGCTTCACAAAGGTCAAAATGATCCATCCGGTTATCTTTGTCAGAAAAATATCCCCATCGCTTGTCCACGCTCAGCACATCTTCCTGGGGAACCCCTTCTATCACCGGAATCACTCTGCCGCATTTATTACATACGATACTTGTAACTTCTTTTACTTTTTTTGTCTGTTCTTCAAACTGGCGCATACCGTTCCTCCTGTAATTCCGGCACCGTTTTTGCCGGTGCTGTTCTGCTGTTACATTGTTCTCTTTTCATTACTCTCTATCTTTTTGTTCTCTCGGTTACGCCTATATTATAGCTTTCCATCTGTATGCTGACCAGTGGAAAGTGCTGTAAGAATTACCATTGTTTCCTATAGATTCTTTGACATCAAAATGGCATTTTCCTGTGGATTCTCGTAATAGTTTTTACGGATTCCATCTTCTGTGAATCCACATTTCTCATAAAATCTTCTGGCGGCTTCGTTGCCTTCTCTTACTTCCAACATGATTCTTGTTATCTGCTGTTCCTCACAAAACGCCACAAGTTCCTGGAACATTTGTCCGGCAGCCCCTTGTCTGCGCATAGAAGGAGCTGTTGCGATCCTTGCGATCTCGCCTTCATCTAATACGCAATAGATAATGAGATAGCCTGCGATTTTCTCCTCTGTCTTTGCTGCAAATATCACTGCATTCTTCTGATTCCATGTCTCTTCCAGACTTTTCAGGCTCCATGCATCGGAGAATATTTCACTTTCCAACGCAGCAATATCCTGAAGATCCGACATTTCTGCCTTACATATCTTTTCTAACATGCCTCAATGTCTCTGATCAGTTCTTCCACCACTTCCGGCTTTGTTGCCCAGCTTGTACAGAATCTGACCGCACTTTCTGCATCCGATACCTTCTCCCAGAATTCAAACACATATTTTTCTTTTAATTTCTCAATATGGCTGTCCGGCAGGATCGGGAACTGCTGATTCGTATAGGAATCGTAACGCAGGCCATATCCTTTTTTCTGAAATGCCTTCTTAAGCTTCATTGCCAGTTCATCTGCATGTGCAGATATCTTAAAATAAAGGTCATCTGTAAACAGTGTATCAAACTGGACGCCAAGAAGACGGCCCTTTGCCAGCATTCCGCCATTCTGCTTGATCATGTAGCGAAAATCCTTCTTTAATGCCTCATTCGTGATCACAACAGCTTCACCAAATAATGCTCCTACCTTGGTTCCACCGATATAGAATACGTCTGTATATTTTGCAAGATCTGTAAGTGTAATATCATTGGTCTCTGCCATCAGTCCATATCCAAGACGTGCTCCATCAAGGAAGAGTAACATGTCATATTTCTTGCACACTTCATACAGATCCATTAATTCTTTCTTTGTATACAGTGTTCCATTCTCTGTAGGGTGGGAAATATATACCATTCCCGGCTGCACCATATGCTCCTGACTTCCATCTGTAAAATGAGCATGACACATTTCGTCTACCTGTACGGCACTGATCTTTCCGTCTCCACTTGGAAGCGGCAGTACTTTATGTCCGGTTGCTTCAATTGCTCCGGTCTCATGCACATTAATGTGTCCGCTTACTGCTGCAACTGCACCCTGATAAGGACGGAGTGCCGCACTGATCACAGTTGTATTGGTCTGTGTTCCGCCTACCAGGAAATGCACATCTGCATCCTGACATTCACACAGATCCTTAATCTTCTGTCTTGCACTGTCGCAGTATGGATCCAGTCCATATCCGTCGGTCTGTTCCATATTTGTCTCTACCATCCGCTGCATAATTGCAGGATGGGCACCTTCTGTATAATCACACTGAAATCTATACATTTCCCATTCTCTCCTTCCGTTCTCTTTCTGCCTGAGACACACGGAGATAATCCGGTTCATGCTCCATTGCAGTTTCGATCTTTCCTTCTTTATAATACTGCATTCCCAGTGTTCCTACGGATGCAGCTCTCTGCCGGTTCATATTTGCCGGCGCAAATGTAACAGCTTCTCCCGGCAGGATCTCTTCTTTGATCTTTGTCTTGTGCACAGGAACCCCGTCACCAAGGAAGGTTACTCTTCTTCCTTCTTTTAAATATTTTTTCAGCTTTTCTCCCAGTTCTTCTATCGGAACTGCCATCTGGTCTTCCAGTATGTGAAGCTTTTGTCCGTCAAATTCATAGATTCCCGCATACACCTGCCCGCGTCTTGCATCCATGATCGGACATACAACATCTGCGATTCCGCACAGATTGTAAGCAAGTCCCTCCAGTGTCGGAATATGGATCAGCGGTTTCTCAAGCGCAAGTCCAAGTCCCTTGGCCGTTGCGGAACCGATACGAAGTCCCGTAAATGATCCCGGCCCCCCGGCTACCGCTATCGCATCTACGGTATGCAGATCCAGTTCTGTCATCTTCACAATCTCGTCCAGCATCGGAAGTAATGTCTGTGAATGTGTCTTCTTATAATTGACTGTATATTCGGCAATGACCTGGTCATCCACTGCCCCGTCTTCTACTACAGCTACACTGGCGACCAGTCCTGAGCTGTCTAATGCTAATATTCGCATATTGTAATCCTCCGGTAATCGAATCCTTTTTCCAGATCCTTTTCTATCTTAATCTCTGTGTAATGTTCCGGTAATATCTCTTCGATCAGATTAGCCCACTCGATCAGGCTGACGCCCTCTCCGTAAATGTAATCTTCATAGCCAATCTCATCCATCTCTTCCACATCACCGATTCGGTACACATCAAAATGATAAAAGGGAAGTCTTCCTTCATCATAGATCTGCACAATGGTAAATGTAGGACTGCTGACCGGTTCATCTATCCCCAGTCCTTTGGCAAGACCTTTGGTAAATATCGTCTTCCCGACACCCAGATCTCCCACCAATGTATACACCTGTCCTGCACAGGCTTTTTCACCCAGACTAAATCCCAGATCCCAAGTCTCTTTCTCACTGTTTGTCTCTATTATCATAAGCTCTCCCTTTCCATTTTTGAAATCACTGTATTCAGTATCTTTAAGTATAACACATCTTTTTTTCTTCTGCTACTCATGATATACTTTCTGATAACAGCTTAAATATATTAATTTTTATCAATAATGGAGGAAAACGTATGAAATTCACATTTTATCACAATAACATTAACGTTGCTGATCTTGACAAGTCTATCGAATTCTACAAGAAAGCACTTGGACTTAAGATTACAAAAGAGACAGAAGCTGCCGACGGAAGCTTCAAGCTGGTATTCATGGGTGATGATACCACCCCGCACAAATTAGAGCTCACATGGCTGCGCGATATGGACAGACCTTATGATCTCGGAGACAATGAGATTCATCTGGCAATGCAGACAGATGATATGGACGCGGCACTGGCATTCCATAAAGAGATGAATTGCGTCTGTTTTGAGAATCCGGAGATGGGTATTTATTTTATTAATGATCCGGATGGGTATTGGGTGGAGATTTGTCCGGCTGAATAAGTTTTCTATTTAGTTCATCATCATTGGCCTCTCGGTCCTTTAGAAAGCGTTGGTATTCTGTTTTTGGCTAAGATTCCACGATGAAGAAGTTGTAACTGGCCAATGATAATGAATTCAATAGAGGGACTGTAACTTTTGTGTGTAACCGGGAAGTTGTGGTGAAGGCCCTTGGTTTTCTGGCTTTTTTGTTGCCATATGTTCGTAAGAACCTGTTGCTTGCAGGTTATGTTGGTAACGGGTTTTGTAAGCAAACTTTCGGCATCACAACGGTTACGGTTCCTCTGTTTTATTTTTTATGGCATGCGAAAACGTGACTGAAAAAAAGTATAGCAGGGATTGCTGTGCATATGAAATCATGGTTGGAACTTCTTAAGTAAAAAAATCGGCCGTTAGCCGGTCAAAAATCATTTGTCTGAGCGATCAGCGAGTTATGATTTTTGACCGGCTGCTTTTAGGTCGATTTTTTTGCTTTAGATGTTCCCCATGATCGAATCAGCACAGCAATCCCTGCTATACTTTTTTCAGGCCCGGGGTAAGCCACCATAATAAATGAAACACCCCTACGCATTCATCTTCAATATCGGACTGATTTTTTTATAAACCAGGAACACAATCAAAGATACCAGTATACCTTTCAGCAGATTGAATGGTCCGACTGCCAGTATCACGAAAGTCTTAAGGTCTGTGATATGTTTGTTTACGGCAGTTCCCATTCCAACCAGGCCGTCGATCGGCATACCGAATGCTTTGGCATATGCCGGTAGTAATACGAAGGCATTCAGGAAACATCCGACTACTGTCATGAATACGGTTCCCGCTGCCATTCCGGCTACTGCTCCGATTCTGGTATGTTTCTTATGGTAGATCAATGCGGCCGGCACAACCAGTGAACATCCGATCAGGAAGTTTGCGATTTCTCCGACTCCCGCTGTCATAGTTCCGTTGATTGCAAAGTTCAGTAATATCTTGATAAGTTCTATTGCCGCTCCGGCGAGTGGTCCCATTGCAAAACTTCCGATCAGAATCGGTACTTCGCTGAAATCTATCTCGTAGAAGGACGGAGCGAACGGAAGCGGAATTTCGAACAACATCAATACTGTTGCGATTGCCGATAACATACCAATCTGTGCCATTGTCCTGATTTTGTTTCTGTTTTTTTCATTTTGTCTTGTCATTACTTTTGTACTCATCTTTCTTTCTCCTTTAAATTGAATTATATTCTAAAGGAAGAAACTTCTTATTTTGAACTATACGATATTCACATTACAGACAAAAACCCCGTCACCCAAAAGGGCAACGGGGCAATCATATCATTCTGATAATTCTATAAATATCATATCATCCTTCTCTCATCCAGACTTTACTGTCGGTTCCGGAATCTCACCAGATCGGCTGATCATCACATTGATAACATCTGTCCAGATATCTCTGACCAGAAATTCTTCAAATGACCAGTTCGCGGACTTTACCGCCGGTTGGGAATCACACCCTGCCCCGAAGAATCTTCTTTCGTCCTATATTATAGTACGGCATATCCGTCTATGCAACCATTATTTTGTGCTCATCTCACGGATCAGTTTTCTGATCGGAAGAACAAATGTCGGAGATACAGACAATTCATCGATTCCCATCTTAAGGAATGTCTCTGTCAGAGTCATATCTGCTCCAAGTTCTCCACAGATACCAACCCAGCATCCTGCTTTGTGTCCGTTTTCGATCGTCTTCTGGATCATGCGGAGCACTGCCGGATGATGTGAATCATAAATGTTGTCAAGTTTGCTGTTCTGTCTGTCAATTGCCAGTGTATACTGAGTCAGGTCGTTTGTTCCGATACTGAAGAAGTCAACTTCCTCTGCCAGAAGATCGCTGATCATCACTGCTGCCGGTGTCTCGATCATAATACCCTGTTCAACTTCACCGTACTCGATTCCTTTTTCTGTCAGTTCTGCTTTGATAGACTCTACGATCTTCTTGATCTCTTTCACTTCATCTACAGAAATGATCATTGGATACATAATTCCAATGTTACCATATGCGCTTGCACGAAGAAGTGCCCGCAGCTGTGTACGGAAGATATCTCTTCTGTCCAGACAGATACGGATCGCACGGTATCCCATGGCCGGATTTTCTTCATGATCAAGGTTGAAATAATCCACCTGCTTGTCCGCACCGATATCCAGTGTACGTACTATTACCTTCTTACCTGCCATGTTCTCGGCTACTGTCTTGTATGCCTGGAACTGTGCTTCTTCATCCGGATAATTATCCGCTTCCAGATATAAGAATTCACTTCTGAACAGACCGATTCCGGCCGCATCATTGGCCAGTACACTTGTAACATCTTTTACACCGCCGATATTTGCATATAATTTGATATGTTTTCCGTCTACCGTTATATCTTCTTTTCCTTTTAATTCCTGAAGAAGTTCTCTTGCTTTGATGTCTTCTTCTTTCTTTTCCTGCATTTTCTTTAAAGTTTCTTCATCCGGATCAATGTAGAATGTTCCTGTGTAACCGTCTACAACCGCCATCTTCCCATTCCACTCTTCTTTAATATCAACTTCGATCAGTGCCGGGATGTTCATCGTTCTTGCAAGGATTGCTGTATGTGAATTTGCAGATCCAAGTCTGGTTACGAATGCAAGGAGCTTCTCCTTGTCCATCTGGACTGTCTCACTTGGTGCAAGATCTTCTGCCACAACGATCACAGGTTCATCACCGAGGGCTCCACCGCTTTCGTTCCCACTTAAGATATTTACCATACGTTCCGAGATATCTTTTACATCTGCTGCTCTTGCTTTGAAATAATCATCTTCCATCTCTGCAAACATCTTCGCAAAGTTATCTCCTGTTGTAGCAACGGCAAATTCTGCGTTTACCTGCTGTGTCTCGATGATATTAACAACAGAATCAATATAATCATCATCTTCCAGCATCATCTGATGTACTTCAAATACAGCAGCATTCGCTTCGCCGACTTCTTTTAACGCTTTTTCATACAATCCCTGTAACTGCTCAGCTGCCTTTGCACGTGCATCCTCATATCGTTTGATCTGCTCTGCAGTATCTTCTATTTTCACACGTTTTACAGGTTGTTCTCCCTTCTGGTAGAACAATATCTTTCCAATTGCAATTCCTTTAAATATTGATTTGCCAGTATATTTCTCCATAAATGATACCTCGTCCTTCCTTCAATCTTTGTTAACATTCTAACTCACAATACCTGTAAAGTCTAGTTTTTCGTAATTTTGTTTTCATTCTGCATTCATGCACTTTCTTAACCCATATTTCCATTCTTGTTTTGATTCAATTCGTCGTAACGCAGCTTTTCCATTGTAAATCCACGTCCTCTTACCTCATTGATCTGCGTGATCGTGATAAATGCTTTCGGATCAATCTCCTGAATTGCCTCTTTTACAGAATACAGCTTTCTGCTGTGGATGACACATAATACGCCCTGCTGCTTCTGTTCTCCATAACCGGTCTCGATGTCTACCATTGTCACTCCGGCATCAATATCCGTTAAGACTTTCTGACGGATTTCTCTGTATTTGTCCGAAATTATAAATAACTGGATCTGTGACTTTCCAAGAAGCATCACCCGGTTCAGCACAACCGTACTTAAAAATAAATTCAGAATACCATACAGTATCTGTTCCGAATCTGAAAACAGCATCTGAAGTCCCAGCACCGAAAAATCTACGATATACAAGAATACCGCTACCGGGACATGGAACCATTTATGTAACACAAGTGCCAGTATATCGGTTCCACCGGTAGATGCACCTACTCTTACCACCAATCCGATACCGATTCCAAGAAGGACCCCTCCATATAATGCCGCAAGCATAGCATTATTCTCCGTCACTTTGTCTATTCCCGGAATGGACTGTACCATCGACAGAAATATTGGATAAATAAAAGAACTGATGATCGTTGTCAATGCAAACTTCTTTCCAAGAAATACTGCACCGAGAACGAACAGCACCGCATTGATTGCCAAAATGATCAGCGACAGGTTCACCGGAAAATAATGGCTGATCGTAAGACCGATACCGGTTGCACCTCCCATGATGATCCCATTTGGCACGGTAAACGCAGCCACAGCAAATGACAGTACAAGATTACCGACCAGCACACCCAAAATAGTTTTGATTGTTTTTCCCCAACTTTTTTTCATATGTCCCATCCTCTCTCCGTATTTTATTTTGCGATTATACATATAACCCGTTACAGACAGTTATCCCCATATAACTGCCTGTAAACTCATGTTTTCCACATTTTTATATTAATAATGTGGATTCTCTTTCTTCATTTTCCAGATTATGAAATTCCTTTCATCGTAAGCTGGATTCTCTTCTTCTTAAGATCCACGCTCATCACTTTTACATCCACGATATCGCCAACACTTACCACTTCCAGCGGATGCTTAATGAATTTCTTATCCGTAATCTCGGAAATGTGTACCAGTCCGTCCTGGTGCACTCCGATATCTACAAACACACCAAAGTCAATGACATTTCTTACGGTTCCTTTAAGGATCATGCCTTCTTTTAAGTCTTTCATATCTAAGACATCTGTTCTTAAGATCGGTTTCGGCATCTCGTCACGCGGGTCACGTCCAGGTTTTTCCAGTTCTTTTACAATATCCCGGAGGGTGATCTCTCCGATCTCCAGTTCTTTTGCAAGTCTTGCATAGTCTTTGATCGTAAGAGAAAGTCCGATAAGCTTTCCTCCGCTGATGTCTTCCAGTGAAAATCCCTGTTTCTTCAGAAGTTTTTCTGCAGCTTCATAAGACTCCGGATGTACACTGGTTCCGTCTAACGGATTCGTACCGTTCTGTATTCTCATGAATCCGGCACATTGTTCGAACGCCTTTGGTCCAAGCTTTGCAACCTTCAGAAGCTGTTTTCTGTCTGTGAATCTTCCGTTTTCTTCTCTGTATGCCACAATGCTCTTAGCAATCGCACCGGAAATACCTGAAATATAAGAAAGTAACGATGCGGATGCTGTATTCAGGTCAACTCCGACTTTATTTACACAATCTTCGACAACTCCGGATAAGGCTTCGCTTAATTTCTTCTGGTTCATATCATGCTGATACTGTCCGACACCAATGGATTTCGGATCAATCTTTACAAGCTCTGCCAGCGGATCCTGCAGTCTTCTTGCAATAGACGTCGCACTTCTCTGTCCCACATCAAATTTCGGAAATTCTTCTGATGCGAGCTTACTTGCAGAATACACGGAAGCTCCTGCTTCATTTACGATTACATACTGCACTTTCTGCGGGATCTCTTTTAACAGTTCTACAATGAACTGCTCAGACTCTCTGGATGCAGTACCATTTCCTACGGAGATCAGTGTAATGTTATATTTTGCAATAATCTTCTTCAGCAGGTCTTTGGACGCCTGGATTTTCTTCGGTGTCGTCGGCGCTGTCGGGTAGATCACTGTCGTTCCGATCACTTTACCGGTCGGATCTACAACTGCAAGCTTACATCCGGTACGGAATGCAGGATCCCAGCCAAGTACAGTCTGTCCTACAATCGGAGGCTGCATCAGAAGCTGGTGCAGGTTCTTCTTAAATACGCTGATTGCCCCGTCTTCTGCCTTCTCTGTCAGGTCGCTTCGGATCTCACGCTCGATTGCCGGTGCGATCAGACGCTTATAGCTGTCTTCTGCTACTTCTTTTAAAATCGGTGTGGTATGCGGGTTATCACTGTGGATCATCTTCTTTTCCAGATATCTTAAGATGTCATCCTGCGGTGCTTCGATCTTTACTGTAAGGAACTTTTCTTTCTCCCCGCGGTTCAGTGCAAGCACTCTGTGGCCTGCAAGCTTTGTCACCGGCTCTTCAAAATCATAGTACATCTCGTATACCGACTCTGCTTTTTCGTCTTTTGCCTGTGAAATTACTTTTCCGTGCTGTACGGTTGCTTTACGGATCCAGCTTCTGTAATCTGCCTCATCCGATACCGATTCGGCGATGATATCTTTTGCTCCGTCAATTGCTTCTTTTACGGATTTTACTTCTTTCTCCGGATTCACATATTCTTCTGCATACACTTCTATCGGTTTCTCCGCTTTCTGAAGTGTGATAAGTGCTGCAAGCGGTTCCAGTCCCTTCTCTTTTGCAATCATGGCACGTGTCCGGCGTTTCGGCCGGTATGGGCGGTAAAGATCTTCTACCACTACCATTGTCTCTGCTGCCAGGATCTGCTTTTTCAGTTCTTCGGTAAGCTTTCCCTGTTCTTCGATACTTGCCAGAACCTGTTCTTTCTTTTCTTCCAGATTACGCAGGTACATCAGTCTTTCATGCAGTGTCCGCAGTTGTGCATCGTCCAATGTTCCTGTAACTTCTTTTCTATATCTTGCGATAAACGGAATCGTATTGCCTTCATCAATTAATTTTACCGCAGCATCTACCTGCCATCTCTTGACACCAAGTTCTCCGGTAATCACCTGATTAATATCCATATGTTTTGTCTGTCCCTTTCTTGCTGTATTTCGAAGATTTTTCTCTTCTTTATTACGCGGATAATTATAACTGAATTCACTTCCGTATGCAATGCCGCCGGCAATACAGAGTTCACTCTGTTTTCTTGAAAATACATTTTCTCTATGTTATACTGAAACTGCTTGAACTTATTAGAAAATATAAATACTCAAAGGGGCTTTTACTTATGAATCAGGAAACACAGGGACTCTCAAAACAACAAATCAAATCCAGAGAAACACGCGCCAAGATCTTCCAGGCAGCCAAACGCATTCTGCAAAAGCAGGGCTATGAACAACTGTCAATCAAAAATATCTGCGAAGAAGCAGGCGTTTCCAACGGAAGTTTTTATCACCATTTTAAGACGAAAGATGATCTTCTTTCTTATTATATAGAAGAACAGCCAAGTATGGATCCGGATCTTCTTGAACTTCCGTCCAGTGCTGCTGAGACAAAAGAAGCAATCATCTCAGTTTATTTAAATTATGTTCACTACTGCGAAGAGCTCGGAGTGGAATTCATGGCCAATTATTATACACCTAAGAATCAGTCACTGAACCCTTTGATCCGTACAGAAAGACCATACCCGATCGTTACCGTTCATGATTATCTGAAGCGTGTGATCGAATCCGGAATCATTTCCCCGTCGGCAGACCTTGAGGATATTACAACTGACATTCGTATGATCGTAATCGGAAATGTATTCGAATGGTGCTTAAAAAGCGGCGATGCTGATTTTGAAGGTAATATGCGTCGGTCCCTTACTACTTATCTGAACGGATTATTCTAACAGATCATTACATATAGATACTTTATCGAATTTCAAAAACTTACAAAGGATGAATGCGGTATGTACACATTTATAGCCAATCCTAATGCCAGATCCGGCAGAGGGATTCTTCTCTGGAAACAGATTGAGAAGATCTTACAGGAAAAAGAAATTGAATATAAAGTTTTATTTACTAAATATCAGCATCATGCTACCAGACTGGTTCATGATCTTACCTCCGATAGCGCATCCCATACGATCGTTGTACTGGGAGGCGATGGTACTTTGAATGAAGTGATCGACGGAATCGCATATCTCGATAAGGTAACACTCGGATATATTCCGCTTGGATCCGGCAATGACTTTGCCAGAGGCCTTGGTCTTCCAACGGATATTCACGGTGCCCTGGAGCAGATTCTTGCCCCAACGCATTACACCGCCATGAATGTAGGTGTACTTGATTACGAGAATAAGCACCGAAGATTCGCTGTAAGTACCGGAATTGGCTTCGATGCTGCAGTCTGCCATCAGGTGATGGTCACACCGCTTAAGGCTTTCCTCAACCGGCTGAAGCTCGGAAAGCTTACATATCTTGGTGTTGCCCTTCATAAACTGTTCACATTAAAACCAGTCACTATGACGGTCACAACCGAAAATGGCGAGACAAAAACATATGAAAAAGTATATTTCACAGCTGTTATGAATCTGAAATATGAAGGTGGCGGTTTTAACTTCTGTCCTGCTGCCAGTGGTACAGATGACAGGTTAGATATCATTACCGTAGCAGAATTACCGAGACTTAAAGTTCTTTGTCTGCTGCCAACGGCCTTCAAAGGATGGCACACACGTTTCCATGGAATCCATCTTGATACCTGCACAGAAGTGACTGTCATAAGCGATCACCCACTGCCTGTACATACAGACGGCGAGCCCGTCTTTTTACAATCTGAGGTCCACGTACATCTGGAGAAAGAAAAGTTACGTATTATTACACCTTGTTAATCATATTGTTCACGGGGAGGTTCTTTTATGCGTTTACTGATTACCGGAATTATTGTATTTCTTATATTATTTTACTTTTATCTGATCTGGCCGAGACTGTCCAGAAAACGACAGATCCGTCCATTTCTTCACACGATGTTCGCCCATCGTGGATATCATTGTATTGAAAAAGGGATTCCCGAAAATTCCATACCTTCTTTCCGTGCCGCTATCTCCCATGGATATGGGATCGAACTGGATGTCCATCTGACAAGCGACGGAAAACTTGTCGTATTCCATGATGACGACCTGTCTCGTATCTGTGGACGACCGGAAACCATTGAATCACTCCCTTTAAAAGAATTACAAAGCTGCCGGTTACAGAATACGAATGAGACTATCCCACTTTTCACCGATGTACTATCCCTGGTGGGCGGCCAGGTTCCGCTTCTGATCGAACTGAAGATTCCAAAGTCTTCTCTTGGCATCTGTGAAAAGACCTGGGAGATTCTTAAGAATTATAACGGACCTTATATGGTACAGTCTTTCAACACACTTGGTATCTGGTGGTTCCGCCGTCATGTACCCCATGTCTTAAGAGGTCAGCTTTCTTCCAACCTGACTGCCGACCATCTTCCGGAGCCATGGATCCTGACCTTTGTTGTAAAGCATCTGCTTGGTAATGTACTCGGACGGCCGGATTTTATTTCGTATAAGCTTGCAGACCTTCCGATGTTTGAAGTCTGGTTTTTAAAGCACATTCTGCATCTTCCGGTTGCAGTGTGGACTCTGCGGACACCTGATGCTTTAAAAAAGGGAAAACGGCATTATGATATGCAGATATTCGAGAAAAAGAACACTTACTATTAACTTTGTAAAAAATGTTAATATTCCATGAACTTTATTGTTGATTCAATTTTTTCATGTTATAATGCGCTTTGAAACGAGATAAGATAATAACAAAGGCTTTAAAAAAGGGGTAGTTCATATGAAAGCCATTGATAAAGCAAAGAGTTTTTTGAAGAAGTACCGTCATGCATGGGTATTATCATACTTTCTGATCTATATGCCATGGTTTGTTTATCTGGAGAAGCGCACGAATGTACGTCATTACATGATACATTCCCCAATCGACAATCATATTCCGTTTATTGAATATTTTATCGTGCCGTATTTAGTGTGGTTTGTATTCATTGCCGTAACGGTAGCTTATTTCCTTATTAAGGATAAATGGGGATTTTACAGACTATGTGCTTTTTTATTTTCAGGTATGACGATTTTCCTGATCATATGCACGGTTTTCCCAAATGCATTAAATTTGAGACCAACTGTATTTCCACGCGATAATGTATTTACAGATATGGTAAAAGTCCTGTACAAGACAGACACACCGACGAACGTGCTTCCTAGTATCCACGTATTTAATTCCATCGGTGTCAGTATTGCTATTTCACACAGTAATGATCTTAAAAAGCACAGATGGATCCAGATCAGTGCCTATATTCTGGCAGCGCTCATTATCCTGTCTACAATGTTCTTAAAACAGCATTCCGTGACGGACGTGATTGCAGCTGTTACGATGGCATGTATTATTTATCCATTCGTGTATGTGACAGCGGATAAGAAAGCGCCGAAGCTTTCTCAGCAGCCGACGTAACATGAATATAGAAATGACTAGCTATTGGCAATTTTTTGTATATTATGCTATGAAAAGAAAGATGCAGGTAACTGTTATATAACTGACAGTTACCTGCATCTTTTTATTTTTGTTCCGTTTTCTTTAACAGACAGCGCTTTTTGAAAAATGCGATGCCGTAACCGAGCAAGCAGTGTTTCCAGCTTTTTCGTAATATTACTTCCGGCATACTCGATAAAAGAACTGATTACCGCATCGTCACTTGTATTCTTCCAGTAACTTGCCGGTGCTGCTTCCGGATTTTGCTGCAGATCCCGCATATAATTCATGACATCCCACGGGCAATATACATCGAAGCGTCCAAAATGATAACCATAATACCATCTTTTCACTTCTTCTGCCTTTCCGGACACATTTGCGTCGGTCAGAATCTGATCTACTTCTTCCTGTGTAAATCCAAAATATTCATTGAATCTGGAATCCGTAATATTATCAGACACAAAATTATTCGTTCCTGTGAAGATACTTTCTTTTGCAATCTTCAGACAACCTGTTATCACCGCAAACCGAAGTGCCGTATTATCTTTCAATGCCGTACTCATAGTATGCAGGGACTGTCCTACCTGAATCTTTCCCGCACTTCCACTTTTTAACTCTTTAAAAAAATTCATCCATGCACTGCACAATGCTTCATCGTAGATAATTTCAAGACCATCGAATAACCTCCTGTTATCGGACCGTATATCAAAAAATGGGCAAGCATACTCATCCCCATTGTTTTTCCAAAGCGTCTCAGACGGGTGATCAGTGTAACTTCTGCAGACTCTCTTTTTAACAGTTCTTTGATCAGTCCGCTTTTATCTATGTAGTAGTAGTCATTTTCCCGGATTATTTTGAAGTCGGATATTCCCACCGGGATATTGAGTTGATTGTTCACTGGATCCACTGCACCATTTTTTGTTGATATTCTGCTGTCTGCATCAGAACATCTTCCTCCGGATTTGTCATATATCCCATTTCAACAATCGTTACCGGCACCTGACTCCAGTTATTTCCGCTCATTGTATCTGTTTCCCATACATATTCTTTATTGCAACCAGTAACTTCACAGTATTTATCAAGAATTGCTTCTGATAACGCTTTACTTTCGTCATCATTCAGGAAAGTAGTATCTGCAATGCATTTTCTGAATTTTTCCAATTATTGGCCGATTCGGAATACATAACTCCAGAAAACCAGACACGCACACTTATTCAGAAATACATCCGGCAATTGAAACAACTGACATTTGGTATTACTCCCTAGAATTTTTTCATTTCTTCTTGTGGCTTTTTTATTTTCTCTCTGATCTACAAAACCTAGCACTGGCAGTTTCTTTCGAACACATGACGATATAAATTAAGGAGGTGTACATCCAAAACATACACCTCCTTATCTCGTATAATATCTTTTAGATACATAAATACATGTATCCTGATTAATAAGTTACTAAATAAATATTGTTCAATAGGCTTAGCA
>OCTW011468624.1_pt1 | contig 18735 bp, 14 predicted proteins | sample 1539671 | NCBI WGS metagenome assembly OCTW01 (sample SAMN02144230, study PRJEB22623) | gut metagenome | biome: sheep rumen | host: Ovis aries | place: New Zealand
CCGCGAGACGCTCGAGCAGCTGATTGCCGGCGCGCGCGTGCTGGCGAAAAAATACCATTCCTATGTGCTCAAGCTCGATCCGGACGTCTCGATTGAGGACAAGGAGTTTATCGGGGAGCTGGAAAACCTCGGCTTCCGCAACGCGACGGGCGACGGCAAAAACTTTGAGGGCATTCAGCCGAACTTTGTGTTCCGTCTGGATGTCTCCGAAATGAAGAACGAAAAGGTGTTCACCGCGCCGGAGCCGGGCGAGGCGTTTGACATCACGGTCGACGACACGCAGGGCGAAGCGGCGATTATGCACTTCAAGACGGACACGCGCACAAAGGTGCGCAAGGCGATCAAGCGCGGCGTCAAGATCAAGCTGTGCGGCAAGGAAATGATGCCGTTTTTCTCCAAAATGATGATGGAAACCGGCCTGCGCGACGGCTTTGTCACCCGTCCGGCCAGCTATTTTAACAAGATGCTCGACGCAATGGGCGAAAATGCCCGCCTGTACATGGCGTTTTATGAGGACAAGCCGATTGCCGGCACACTCGCCATTTATTACGGCGACAAGGTCTGGTACCTGTACGGCGCGTCTGCCAACGGCACCAAGGAATTTGACGTGCGCAAGCTGATGCCGAACTATCTGCTGCAATGGATGATGATTCAGTGGTCGCTGGAGAAGGGCTGCCGCATCTATGATTTCCGCGGCGTTTCCGGCGATCTGACACCGGACAATCCGCTGTACGGCCTGTACCGCTTCAAGAAGGACTTCAACGGCGATCTGGTGCAGTTTGTCGGCGAGTATGACCTCGTGTTCAACAAGCCGGTGCATTTCGCCGTCGTTCATGGCCAGAGCACCTACCGCAATCTGCGCCGCAAGCGCTTCCTCAAGAAGAACGCTGCGCTGGACACCTCCAAGCCGAAGAACCTGACCGGCGACCACCGCGGCGAACAGAAGCAGGCAGAACAGAAGCAGGACAAGTAAAGGCGGCGCACGATGAAGAAATTCGTCATTGAGAGAGAAAAGCTTGCCGAAAATGCCCGTCTGATTCAGCAGCGGGCGGGCGTGCCCGTCATCGCCGTACTCAAGGCGGACGGCTACGGCTTCGGCATGGAGCAGATGGCGCGGGTGCTCAGCGAAACCGGCATCCGCATGTTCGCCGTCACCGAGCCGGAGGATGCGGTGCGGCTGCGCGAGCTGGGCTTTACCGAACAGGATATTCTGATTATGCGGTCGACTGCCATGGCGGACGAGGCGTATCTCGCCGTGCAGGCGCACGCCATTTCCACCGTCGGCTCACCGGAGGCGGCATATTGTCTCAACGAGGTCGCCGCGGGCTGCGGCATGCAGGCGCGCGCGCACGTCAAGCTGGACACGGGCATGGGGCGCTACGGCTTTCTCGCCGACCAGTACGAGGAGATCAAACGGGTGTACACCGAATGCGCCGCGATTGACGTGACGGGCATGTATACCCATTTCCACTCGGCGTTTGCGGACAGCGCCGCGACCCATGCGCAGTGCAGACAGCTGTGCGAAATTGCGGAGCGGTTAAAGGCGGACGGCATCGAATGCGGCATGCGGCATGCGGCCAATTCGTCCGGCCTGTTCTGCTATGACGACCTGACACTGGATGCCGTGCGCATCGGCTCGGCGTTCACCGGGCGCATTCCCGCCAAAACGCCCACCGGCCTGTCGCGGCTGGGCTATCTCGAGAGCCGCGTCATCGAGCTGCGCACCGTGCCGAAGGGACACACGGTCGGCTACGGTGCAGGCTATGTGACAAAGGACGCAACGCGCATCGCGGTCATTCCGGTCGGCTATACCGACGGCTTTTCGGTGGAGAAAAAGAAGGATTTGTACCGTCTGCGCGACGTCGTGCGGTACATCATCGGCGAGATCAGAAACGGCATGGGAAAAGGCGCCATCTATGTCACGGTCAACGGTCAGCGCGCCCGCGTGCTCGGACATGTCGGCCTGTGCCATGTGTCGGTCGATGTGACCGGTCTGGATGTACATGACGGCGACACCGCGATTCTCGACGTCAACCCGCTGTATCTCAGCCCGCTGGTAACGAAAGAATATGTCTGAAGCATTGCTATATCAACAGCTGAAAAAGCAGGCGGTCCGTGGGGCCGCCCGTTTTCATATGCCGGGACACAAGGGACGTCCGGTCCTGCCCGAGCTCAATCATCCGTTTGCGATTGATTACACGGAAATCGACGGAACGGGCAATTTATACGAGGGCGACGAGCCGATTTTGTCGGCGGAGCGCGCCGCCGCGCGGTATTACGGCGCAGCGGACTGCCTGTTTGTCACAGGCGGTTCGACGCAGGCGCTGATGACCGCGATTGCCGCAGCGGTTCCGGCGGGCGGAACGCTGATTGCCGACCGCAATTGTCACCGCTGTGCGGCGCATGCGATGGCGCTGCTCGACCTGACGCCGGAATTTGTCGTGCCGCGGCCGCTGGACGAGAGCGGTCTGCCCGGACTGCTCGATGTGCGGGAAGTCGAGCGGGCGTTTGCGCGTGCCCCGCACGCCGCCGCACTGCTCGTCACCAGCCCCAATTATTACGGCGTACTGCAGGAAATTCCCGCGCTCGCAGAAATCTGCCGTGCACACGGCGCGCTGCTGGTCGTCGACGCCGCGCACGGCGCACATTTGAAGGCGGTCGGACTTCCGTCCCCGATCGAACAGGGCGCACATCTCGCGGCCGTCAGCACGCACAAGACGCTGCCCGCGCTCGGACAGAGCGCACTGCTGCTGTCCTCCGGCCGGGTGCCGTTTGCCGACCTGCTGGATACGGCGCGGCTGTTCGGCACATCCAGCCCGTCCTATCTGCTGCTCGCGTCCATTGATCTGGCGCGCGCATGGCTGGAGGGCGAGGGCGAAGCGGCCTATGCCGCCTGCGCGCGGCGCACACAGGCGCTGCGGCGGGAAATTGAGGAGACAACGGTGTTCTCCGCGCTGCTGCCGGAGCGGGCGCCGCTCGACCCGTGCCGGCTGACGGTGGGCTGCCGCGGCACAAATGTGACCGGCAGTGAGCTGAGCGGCCGGCTGCACACACAGTTCGGCATTGACGCCGAAATGGCGGAGCGCGACCATGCCGTGTTCATCTGCACGGGCGCGGACACCGAACGCGATTATGCCCGTCTGATGGGTGCGCTGCGCGATGGACAGTTTGTGGGGCAGAGGCGCGATTTTCCGCCGCTGCGCCCGTTTCCTGTGCCGCAGCGCGCGTGTTCGGTGCGGCGGGCGTGGTTTGCCCCGCACACGGAGCTTCCGCTGAAACAGGCCGCGGGACGCGTGTGCGCCCGACCGCTGACACCCTATCCGCCCGGCGTGCCGCTGCTGCTTCCGGGCGAGCGCATCGGACAAGTTCACATTGAATTTTTGTGTGCGCAATGGTATACTGATACTGCCCCCATCTGCGTGATGGAGGAGCAGCTTTGATTTTGCGGAGAAAGGCAGGCGCAGGAGCAATATGCTGAAATTTGACAGCCTGCTGGGCAATACGGAGCTCAAGAGCGCACTGCGGCACGCGCTGCACGGACGGTTTCCGCAGGCGGCATTGCTGACCGGCCCGTCCGGCATCGGCAAAATGACACTGGCGCGCATTCTGGCGGCAGCCCTGCTGTGCGAGGGCGCGGGAGAGCATCCCTGCGGCAGCTGCACCGCCTGCAGGAAAGCTGCGGACGGTGTGCATTCGGATGTGTCGGTGATCGACGCGGGGGATGCGGAGATCAAGGTCGAGACCGCGCGCGCGATTCGCAGGGACTGCGCGGTCTTGCCGGGTGACGGTCCGCGGCGGATTTTTCTCATCCGTCATGCGCAGAACATGAACGCCTCCGCGCAAAATGCGCTGCTCAAGCTGCTGGAGGAACCGCCGGCGTATGCGTTTTTCATTTTGATGACAGAAAACGCGGGTGCGATTCTGCCGACCATCCTGTCGCGCTGCACGCGCTTTGCGCTCGCGCCGCTGGAGACGGCGCAGGTGCTTCAGCTGCTGCGGCACCGCTTTCCGGAGCGGGATGAGGCCGAGCTGCGCACGGCGGCTGCCGGCTGTCAGGGCATCGCGGGGGACGCGATGCGTGCGCTGTCGGACGATACCGGAGAGGCCGCGGCGTATGCCGATGCCTTTGTGCGCGCACTCGTCACGAAGAATGAACTGGAGATATTCCGCGCGGCGGAGCGCTGCTCGGGGCTGACGCGCCCGCAGTTTTCCCGCGTACTGGGCGTTGTGCGCACCGCGCTGCGCGATGCGGTGTTTGACGCGAACGGCATGACCGTGCCGCTGCTGCCGGCGCTGCACGAGGCCTCTCATGCGCTGTCGCGGGCGGTCACCGTGCGGCAGATGCTGGAGCTGTACGACTGGATGGGTGAATTGGACGAACGCATTCACCGCAATCCCGGCATGGCGCTGCTGACCGGCTGTCTGGCGGCGGGAAGCTATGAACGGATACAGGGCTCTAGACCTGTTTGATATATATTTAGGAGGAACTGTTTTGGCTCAGATTATCGGAGTCCGATTCAAAAAGGTCGGAAAGGTATATTATTTTGACCCGTGCGGCATACAGGTCGAAATCGGGCAGAAGGTCATTGTCGAAACGGCGCGCGGCGTGGAGTTCGGTGAAGTCGCACTGGCGAACCGCGATGTCGCCGAGGGCGAGGTTGTCAAGCCGCTCAAAAAGCTGATTCGCGCCGCAACCGCGTCGGATGAAAAGGTTGTGGAAACCAACCGCAGGCGCGCGAAGGAAGCGTTTCACATCTGCGAGCAGAAAATTGCCGAACACAAGCTGGATATGAAGCTGGTTTCGGTGGAATATACGTTTGATTTGAACAAGGTGCTGTTTTACTTCACCGCGGACGGGCGCGTGGATTTCCGCGAGCTGGTCAAGGATCTGGCGTCGGTATTCCGCACGCGCATTGAGCTGCGGCAGATCGGCGTGCGCGATGAGGCAAAGGTGCTCGGCGGACTGGGCATCTGCGGCCGCCCGCTGTGCTGTGCGTCCTTTCTCGACGATTTCCAGCCGGTGTCCATCAACATGGCGAAGCAGCAGAACCTGTCGCTCAATCCCACGAAGATTTCCGGCACCTGCGGCCGCCTCATGTGCTGCCTGAAGTACGAGCAGGAGGTCTATGAGGAGCTCGGGCGCGTCACGCCGCGGCCGGAATCGACGGTACAGACGCCGGACGGCACGGGCGTTGTGACAGACGCCTCGCTGCTGCGCGGCACATGCACGGTTGTGCTCGACGACGATCCGGGCACACCGCACTGCTACCGCTGCGCCGAGTGTCAGATTCTGCAGGCCGGACGCAAGCAGCGCAGGCCGCACGCGGCCAAGTCCGCGCCGCCGGTTCGGGCGGAAAAGCCCGCCGCGCCGACCGTTCGCCCGGAGCCGGACAAGCCGGACAGCCGGACACCGGCGGAGCAGCCGCAGCCGGCCGTACAGACCGAGCCTGCACCGCAGGCAGCTGCGCCGGAGCGGCAGGAGGGCGAAAAGCCCGGCCGCGAACGCCGCCGGTTCGACCGTCCGCGCCGCCGCCGCAGACATGCGGAGCACGACCGGCACAGCGGAGAGAGCCGTGCGCAGAACAAAAACGAGGAGCACCGCGGCAGCGGTGCCCGCCCGCACACGGAACCGCGGGAGGAAAAGGGCGAGTTTGTCGATGCGCATCGCGCGCCGCGCCGCCGCCGTCCGCGCCGCCGTCCGCACGGAGGCGGAGAGAACAAATCCGGCGCGCCGGAACAGAATAAGTGATGGGCGCCCCTGTGTCCCGCGCGGACACAGGGACTTTTTTGCGTGCGGGGTTTGTGCGCAGTGTGCAAAAATGAGGGTCGGTTTTTGTCTGAAAAACTGCCGCGGCATGCTGTACTTTCGCGGTTTTCATGCTATAATGGGAAGTACCAAAAAATAGCACTGTCGGTTTGGACAGCGAATCCGCTTTCAAAAGGAGGCTCTCCCGCGCGGGAGGAGAAGCAGCAATGAGGCAAAGGCTTAACTCTGCCGTGATAGACGGCAACAAACGACATATCGTCCTGTTCGGAAAAAATGGCAGCGGAAAAACCAGCATTTTCCTGCAGCTGACCGGCGCGATGTCAGCCGGCATGGGCGCGGCGAAATTTGATCCGGTGGTGGGAATCTGCAGGCTCGGCCGCGCAGGCGATGCGATTATGATCGACACGGCCGGACTGAACAGCACGGCTGAGCTGCATGACGAGAACGTACGGCGCACCCTCAACCTTGTGCGCCGCGCGGATATTGCGATTTATGTCATCAATGTACAGGAATTTGACCGCAGGGCCTATGCGCGCGACCATGCGTGGCTCGAGCGCAGCCGGATTCCGTATCTGCTCGTGTTCAACCACTGCGATGAGGCCTATGCCGGCGACATTGCACGGCTCAAGACCGAGTTCCACGATGCGGTATTTATTTCTTCCCAGACACCCGGCTCGGTCTCGCTGCTGCGCACCCGGCTGACGCAGATGGTGCGGGAACGCAACCGCCTGGAGCCGCCGCTCATCCCGCAGGGACTGGTCAAGCCGGGCGATTATGTGCTGATGCTCGCCATGGGCTCCGGCGGCGCCTCTCCAAAGGAGCATGAAATGATCACCGCCCTGCTGCGATGCGGCGCGCGCTGCGTCGTCACCGAGCTGCGCGATCTCAAGAACGTGCTGGAGGAGCTGCCGCGCGTTGACCTCGTGATCGCCTATGCCCGCCTGTTCGACCAGGTGCGCAGTCTGGTGCCGGAGTCCGTGCCGCTCACCTCGTATTCGCTGCTGTACAGTCTGCAGACCGGCGTGCTCGACACCGCGATTGCGGGCGCAAATGTGATTTCCTCTCTGACACCCCAAAGCCGCGTGCTCATTGCGGAGGGCTGCAAAAACGGCTGCTGGCACCGCGATATCGGCCGCGTGAAAATCCCGCGCGCCCTGCGCAAAGCGGTCGGGGAGGGGCTGCACATCGACTACGCGTCCGGACTCGACCTGCCGGAGAATATTGACAGCTATGACCTCGTGATTCACTGCGCGGGCTGTGCCATGACGCAGCGGGCGGTGCAGGCACGGGTGGAAATCTGCCGCGAGGCAGGCGTTCCGGCGGCAAATTACGGCACCGTGCTGGCGGAGCTTTCCGGACTTCTGCCGCGCTGCGCACAGGTGCTCGGGGCAGAGATGCCGTAAATAGATATCCGATGGAAAAACACAGCGGTGAACACGCACAGGCGCGCCGCTGTGTTCTTTTTTCTGTTCCTTGTGTGAGATTGCGGCATCATTCGGCAAAATCACCCTCGAATCGGATGCCGCTGCCGGCGGGTGAAAAATATTGCTGTAAATTCCACAATATATCTTCAAATTTTCGGAAAAATGCTGTATAATCTTCCTAGAGAAACTTGGACATCCTGCAGCAAATCCCATCGGTTCCGCCGATGGAGAAACAAGAATATGAGGTGTTGAAAAATGGGCTATATGGAAGAATATCGCAAGTGGATGGATTCTCCGGCGCTGACAGAGGCAGAGCACGCCGAGCTGGCTGCCATCGAAGGTGACGAGAAGGAAATTCAGGACCGCTTTTTTGCCCCGCTGTCGTTCGGCACGGCAGGTCTGCGCGGCATTCTCGGCGTCGGTCTGTACCGCATGAACCGCTTTACGGTCGGCGCTGCCACACAGGGTCTGGCAAACCTGATTAAGCAGTATGGCCCGCGCGCCATGCAGCGCGGCGTCGCCATCGCATACGACAGCCGCATTCAGTCGGATGAATTTTCCCATCTGGCGGCGAGCATTCTGGCGGCAAACGGCATTCAGGTTATCGAGTACGAATCCCTGCGCCCGGTTCCGGTGCTGTCGTTCGCGGTGCGCACCTACGGCACGCTCGCAGGCGTCATGATTACCGCTTCGCACAACCCGAAGGAGTACAACGGCTACAAGGTCTACTGGGAGGACGGCGCACAGCTGCCGCCGAAGGAGGCTGACGTTGTCGCCAAGGAAATGGACGCGCTCGATATGTTCACCGAGGTCAAGACGATGGATCATCAGCAGGCCGTTGACGAAGGCCTGATTAAGATCATCGGACCGGACAGCGATGAAATTTATCTGCGTCAGATTCAGAAGATGTGCATCAATCCGGACTGCGTTGCGCAGGTTGCGGATGACTTTAAGATCATTTACACCCCGTTCCACGGCGCGGGCTACAAGCTGGTTCCGGAAATTCTCAAGCGCATCGGCTATAAGCACATTATCTGTGTGCCCGAGCAGATGGTCATTGACGGCAATTTCCCGACCGTCAAGAGCCCGAACCCGGAGAACAAGGAAGGCTTTAACCTCGCCATTGAGATGGCGAAGAAGATGGATGTCGATCTGATTATCGGCACCGATCCGGACTCCGACCGCTGCGGCACCGTCCTGCGCAGCAGTACGGGCGATTATGTCACGCTGAGCGGCAACCAGATGGGCGTCCTGCTGATCGACTACATCATCACAGCGAAAAAGCTGACCAACACCATGCCGGAGCATCCGGCGGTTCTCAAGTCGGTTGTTTCCACTGAAATGGCACGCAAGGTCGCAAATGACAACGGCGTCGACTGCTTCGATACGTTCACCGGCTTCAAGTTCCTCGCAGAGAAGATCAAGGAATTTGAGAGAACCGGCTCGCACCAGTATCTGTTCGCCTTTGAGGAGTCCTACGGCTACCTGTGCGGCGATCATGCGCGCGACAAGGACGCTGTCATCGCCTCCATGCTCATCGCAGAGATGGCAGCTTACTACCGCACCAAGGGCATGACGCTGTACGATGCGATGCAGGATATGTACAAGAAATACGGCTACTATGCAGAGCTGACCCTGTCGATTGTCATGCCGGGCGTTTCCGGCCTGACCCGCATGGCAGAGCTGATGAAGGAGCTGCGCGAGTCCCCGCTCAAGGAAGTCGGCGGAACGGCAGTCAAGGATGTCCGCGATCTGCAGAGCGGCATTCAGACCGAGCTGGCAACCGGTGCGACCTCCGAGGTCGAGCTGAAGGGCCAGAACGTGCTGTACTACGATCTGGAAGACGGCACGAGCTTTATCATCCGTCCGTCCGGCACGGAGCCGAAGGTCAAGGTTTACATCATGGCCAACGGCGCGAGCAAGGAAGAGGTTGACGCAAAGGTTGACCGCTTCGCGGCGGCGGCAAAGGATATCGTCAAGTAAGCGGCGGCTCCCTTCGTCCGCTGTATGGCGGAGGGAGCACGTTTCCCGGAGCGGAGAATGCAGGAGGAAAAAATGGATCTGTTTTCCAAGGATCAGCTGGGGGGCCTGCTGTCCAAATTTGATGAATTTAAGGATATCATCGCAGAGCATGCCGACAAAGAGGAGTGCGTCAAGTTTCTGACCGAAAAGACCGGTCTCGCCAAGGAACAGTGCGAGGCGGCGTTTGACCTCATCAAGAAGAAGCTGCCGAAAAAATAATCTTCGGCATCCGGAAACAACGACAGGCGGGAGCGGCGCACAGCTGCCCCCGCTTTCTGCTTGACTTCACGGGGCGGGAAACGTATACTGGCATTGATGAAGCGCGCAGGACGGAACTGCGCGGGATTTCGATACAGAGGAGTGAAACCAGACAATGCACAATCAAGCGGCACAGGACAGAGAGACTGTCATTGTGCGAACAAGTATCATCGGCATTGCAGCCAATGTCTTTCTGGCGGCATTTAAGGCGGCGGTCGGCATACTGTCCCATTCCATTGCGGTGACGCTGGATGCGGTCAATAATATCAGCGATGCGGCCTCGTCCATCATTACGATTATCGGCACAAAGCTGGCGGGAAAACAGCCGGATAAAAAGCATCCCTATGGCCACGGGCGCATTGAATATCTCACCGCGGTCCTCATTTCCGTCATCATCCTGTATGCCGGCGTTTCTTCGCTGGCGGAATCGGTGAAGAAAATTCTCCATCCGGAGGCGGCGGACTATTCCCCCACGGCGCTGCTGATTATCAGCGTGGCGGTGGTAGTCAAAATTCTGCTCGGGCGATATGTCAAGCGCACCGGAGAGCGCGTCCGGTCGGATTCCCTGATTGCGTCCGGTTCGGATGCGATGCTCGATTCGATTATTTCCGCCTCGACACTCGCCGCCGCCCTGATTGATCTGACCATGCATATCAGTCTGGAGGCATGGCTCGGCGCAGTCATTTCCATCGTCATTATCAAGTCGGGCGTTGACATGCTGCGCGGCACACTCAGCGAAATTCTGGGAGAGCGGGTGGACAGCAGCGTTTCGGGCGCAATCAAGCGGACCGTGGCCTCCTTTTCGGAGGTTTCCGGCGTCTATGACCTTGTTTTGCACAGCTACGGTCCCGACCGGCTGATCGGCTCGGTCCATGTCGAGGTTCCGGATTATTTCACCGCGGCGGAAATTGATGCGCTGCTGCGCCGCATTCAGACAAAGGTCTATTACGAGCACAATGTCGTCTTGGCGGCAATCGGCATCTATTCGGTCAATACAAAGAATGAAACCATCCGGAAAATGCATCAGGACATCCTGGGCACGGTGCTGGCGCATCCGTATGTGCTGCAGATGCACGGCTTTTATGTCAATGAGGCGGAAAAACGCATTCAGTTTGATGTTGTCATCGATTTTGACTCGCCCGACCGCGACGCCGAACACGCGGCCATCGTCGATGAGGTGCAGCGGATGTATCCGGATTACACGCTGATTGTGACGCTCGACGCGGATGTCAGCGACTGACCGCGTGAAAACTGCCGTAAAACGGCGCGGAACTGGAAAAAGAGAGGGGAAAGCCGGCGTGGCGGATCAGAGAGAACGGGAAAACAGCCGAACGCTGAGCGCGGCGGAGCAGCGCCGCAAGGCGGCGTTTGAACGGAAAAAGGCGGAGCTGGAGGCGGCGGGCTATACGGAATATGACCTGACGATCGGTCTGGCGCAGGCAAATGTGCTGGCGGTTGTGCTGGCGCTGCCGCCGGTCATCCTGCTGTGTGCGGGATTTGTCCTGTACAATCGGGAGCTGCCGCTGTCGTTTGGTCTGCTGCCGTCGCTCGCCGTTCTGGCGGTGTTTTTTGCGCTCATCGCCGTGCACGAGCTGATTCACGGGCTGACATGGGCGCACTATGCGCCGGGCGGCTGGAAAGCGGTCGAATTCGGCTTTATCAGGGAGTATCTGACACCGTACTGTACATGCAGCGAACCGCTCACGCGCGGGCAGTATGTGCTCGGTGCGCTGATGCCGACGCTGGTGCTCGGCGTGCTGCCTGCGCTCATCGGGATTTTTCTCGGCTCTGCGGCGGTGTTCGCCGTGGGAATTCTGCTGATTTTCGGCGGCGGCGGAGATCTGGCGCTCGTCGGAAAGCTGCTGTGCTGGCGCAGCCCGTCGTCCGACACGCGGTACATCGACCATCCGTATCAGTGCGGTGTGGTCGCGTTTGCGGGAAAATAAAAAAAGAGCGGAACGCCCGTGCCGGAGACCGGTTCAGCGTTCCGCTTTTTTGCAGTATCGGATGAGATTCCTGTGCGCTTACTTCTCGTCAGAGGACAGCAGGCTGACGTCCTTGCCCTCGAGAATGTAGTTGGTCGTGCGCATCGCACACATCTTGCCGCACATCGAGCAGGTGTGGCGGTCCTGAGGCGGCTTGGACTCGAAGTACTCGCGCGCCTTTTTGCCGTCAATGGCGAGGGAGAACATTTCCTCCCAGTCGAGGCGGCGGCGGGCATCGCTCATGCGGTTGTCGATGTCGCGCGCACCCGGAATTCCCTTGGCCATGTCTGCGGCATGCGCGGCGATTTTGGAGGCGATGATGCCCTCCTTGACGTCGCTGACATCCGGCAGGCGGAGATGCTCCGCAGGGGTGACATAGCACAGGAAGTCTGCGCCGTAGGTCGCGGCGATTGCGCCGCCGATGGCGGAGGTGATGTGGTCATAGCCCGGTGCGATGTCGGTGACGATCGGGCCGAGCACATAGAACGGCGCGTTGTGGCACAGGCGCTTTTCGATTTCCATATTCGCCTTGATCTCGTTGAGCGCCATGTGGCCCGGGCCCTCGATCATGACCTGTACATTTTTCTCCCACGCGCGCTTGGTCAGAATGCCCAGCTCGATGAGCTCGGTGATCTGGCTGGCGTCGGTGGAGTCGTTGGTCGAGCCGGGGCGCATCGCGTCGCCGAGGCTGATGGTGACGTCGTACTCGTGCAGGATGTCGCACAGCTCGTCAAAGTATTCATAGAACGGGTTTTCGTTGCCCGTCATCTCCATCCATGCGAACAGCAGGGAGCCGCCGCGGGAGACGATGTTGGTCAGACGTTTGGTCTGCTTGAAGGTATCGATGGTCTTGCGGTTGATGCCGGCATGGATGGTCACAAAGTCGACGCCGGTCTTGGCATGCGCCTCGACAACGCGCAGGAAGTCCTTCGCTTCGATGCTCTTGAGATCCTTTTCCAGATAGCCGACCGCATCATACATCGGAACGGTGCCGATCATCGCGGGGGACATGTCGATCAGTTCCTGGCGGAAGGTGTGTGTCTTGCCATAGTTGGAGAGGTCCATGATGGCTTCTGCGCCGTAATCGATGGACATGCGCACCTTCTCGAATTCCTCGTCGTAATTGTGGCAGTCGCCGGAAATGCCGAGGTTGACGTTGATTTTTGTCTTCAGACCCTCGCCGATGCCCTCCGGGGACAGCGAGGTGTGGTTGCGGTTTGCCGGAATGACAACGGTGCCGCGTGCGATGCGGTCGCGCAAAACCTCGGCATCTACATTTTCCTTCTTTGCGACAACCTCCATCTGGGGGGTAATAATGCCCTGTTTTGCCGCTTCAATCTGCGTCTTGTACATAGAATACTCCTCCTAGGTAAAATAAGGGAACGAAAAAATGCGCCGGATTCATAGGAATTCAGCGCATATCTGGATCGTCTACCGGATTGTACCTTTACTTCCTACAACGGTGTTAACCGACAGGTTCAAAGGGTCAGGCGCGCGGCCTTCTCAACTCGGCGTCCGCTTGGGACACACATCAGTTCCCCTGTAAATTGATATCATTATACCAATGTCACGGCCTGCTGTCAATGCCGATTGGGGAAAAGTGCACAAAAATGCCCGCCGAACCAGCCGGAGCGTAGACGCCGGGGACAGCGGGGCGTTGCTTTGTGCAACAAAACGGAAAAAGGAAAAACACACGACATCCAGGCCGCACTGTTGCACAGCCACCGTCATGTGTTTTCTGCGAGAAAGAGAAAGGAAAGCTTCGTCCCCCGGACGGACGCCGCGCGGTTCGCGGATGCTTTGCCGATGAAAGCGTTTTCTTATGTTGTTAAAAATTATAGCACCGCGAAAAAGGGTTGAAAAGAAGCAAAATACATGAAATATTCACAAAGCAAGCAGTTAGAAACTGTGCAAATTCAACATAAAAGAATTTACGAAAATACAATCCTGCATAAAAAGCGAAAAAACTGCAAATAATTTGGGTTAAAAAGGAAATAAAATGAATGAGAGAAAAGTGAAAATTTCATAGAAAATGAGAAGAAAAAAGGGGAATTTTGATAAAATCCTGGTGGAGCTGCCGATTTCTCTGCGGCGGAGGCGGCGCGGGACGGTGCACGCCGAAGCGGCGGCGGGGCGCCGGTTTCACGCAGGAGGTAAAAATTCTGGTTTTTTACTTTACAAACAACTTTCGGTATGATATGATGCAATAGTTAAATTGCATCCCTGTGCTTAGCAGTCCGGATACCGGGCGCGTCTGACCGCGCCCACCACCTTGAGCCGCTGCCCGGCGCACGGGAGTCATCAAAAAATGATTTTATGAGGTGTTATTATGATCCGCAAAGAAAAGAAGGCTGAAGTTATCGCAGCAAACCGCAAGCATGATACCGATACCGGTTCTCCGGAGGTACAGATTGCGATTCTGACCGAGCGCATTGCAGAGCTCACCGAGCATCTGAAGGAGCACAAGCATGACAACCATTCCCGCCGTGGTCTGCTGAAGATGGTTGGTCATCGCCGCAGCCTGCTCGCATACCTGAAGAAGAAGGATATCGAGCGCTACAGAGCGATTGTCAAGAAGCTCGGCCTGAGAAAGTAAGAGGACGTGACAAAGAGGAGGCTGCGTGCGGTCTCCTCTTTCCGAATTTTTTGGATGGGACGGCAATTCCTTGAGCAGTTGAAGGACGGACCTGCGCATGCGGGAGGTCTGCGCTTCAAGTGCTTGAAGGACTGTCGGACTTTCCGCAGCAGTTTTGAGAAAAGGAGACAGTTATGACTACCATTACGCACATGTCATTCGACGAAAAACGTGTGTTTGAGACCACATTTGCCGGCCGCAAGCTGACCGTAGAGACCGGAAAGGTCGCCCAGCTGGCAAACGGCTCCGCACTGGTGCGCTACGGCGACACCGTCGTGCTGGTCACTGCCACGGCTTCCCCGAAGCCGCGTGACGGCATTGATTTCTTCCCGCTCTCGGTCGATTTCGAGGAAAAGCTGTACGCTGTCGGCCGCATTCCGGGCTCGTTTATGCGCCGCGAGGGCAAGGCGAGCGAGCAGGCAACCATTGCCTCCCGTCAGATCGACCGCCCGATGCGCCCGCTGTTCCCGAAGGATCTGCGCAACGATGTGTCCATTGTCTGCACGGTTCTGGGCAACGATTACGACAATTCCCCGCAGGTGACTGCGCTCAACGGCGCATCCATCGCGGTTGCGATTTCCGATATTCCGTTTAACTATACGGTTGCCGGCGTCGATGTCGGCCTGGTTGACGGCGAGTTCGTGCTCAATCCGACGGTCGAGCAGCGCCAGAGAAGCCTGATGGACGTCACCGTCTGCGGCACCGCGGAAAAGATCGTCATGATCGAGGCCGGCGCCAAGGAAGTGCCGGAGGATCAGATGCTCGAGGGCCTGCTGTTCGCGCACGAGGAGATCAAGAAGATGTGCGCGTTCATCGACTCGATCAAGGCGGAAATCGGCAAGCCGAAGTTTGAATATGAGCATCACGACGTCGATCACGAGCTGTTTGAACGCATCGAGACGTTTGCGCGCGCGAAGGTTGAGGTTGCGTTCGACACCGACGACAAGACCGTGCGCGATGCCCGCATGCAGGGCGTCCGCGAGGAAATCGACGCGTATCTCGGCGAGGAGACCGCCACGGAGCGCGCCGGAGAGATTTCCGAAATCGTGGACAAGCTGTGCAAGAAGGTCGTCCGCAAGTGGCTGACCGAGGGCAAGCGCGTCGACGGCCGCGGCATGGAAGAGGTTCGTCCGCTCGCCGCACAGGTCGGTGTGCTGCCGCGCGCACACGGTACCGGCCTGTTCACCCGCGGTCAGACACAGGTTCTGTCTGTGTGCACCCTGGGCACGCTGTCGGATGCACAGCAGCTCGACACCATTTTCGAGCAGAAGGAAAAGCGCTATATTCATCACTACAACTTCCCGTCCTTCTCGGTCGGCGAGACCCGTCCGTCCCGCGGACCCGGACGCCGCGAAATCGGTCACGGCGCGCTTGCAGAGCGCTCCCTCGTTCCGGTTCTGCCGTCCGCTGAGGAGTTCCCGTATGCCATCCGCGTCGTATCCGAGGTTCTGTCCTCCAACGGCTCCACCTCGCAGGGCTCTGTCTGCGGCTCTACGCTCGCACTGATGGACGCAGGCGTTCCGATCACCGCGCCGGTTGCCGGCATTTCCTGCGGTCTGATCACCGATGACGGCCAGGAGACCACCTTTACCGACATTCAGGGCGTCGAGGACTTTTACGGCGATATGGACTTCAAGGTAGCCGGCACCAAGAAGGGCATCACCGGCATTCAGGTCGATATCAAGGTCGACGGTCTGACACCGTCCATCATCAAGGAAGCGTTCCGCAAGTGCCGCGACGCGCGCTATAAGATCCTCGACGAGGTCATGCTGCAGGCGATCGCAGAGCCGCGCAGCGAGGTTTCCCCGTGGGCACCGAAGACCATCACCATCCGCATCAATCCGGACAAGATCCGCGATGTCATCGGCAAGGGCGGTTCTGTCATCCAGAAGATCACGGCGGAGTCGGGCGCAAAGGTCGACATCGCTGAGGACGGCACCGTCAGCATTTCCTCCATCAACGGTTCGGACGGCGAGAAGGCAAAGAAGATGATCGAGACCATCGTCAAGGACCCGGAGGTCGGCGATGTATTCTACGGCAAGGTTGTCCGCCTGATGGGCTTCGGCGCATTCGTTCAGATTGCACCGGGCAAGGACGGTCTGGTTCACATCTCCAAGCTGGAAAAGCGCCGCGTTGAGCGCGTTGAGGATGTCGTCAAGGTCGGCGATATGGTCTGGGTCAAGGTCATTGAGATCGACGACAAGGGCCGCATCAACCTGTCCCGCAAGGATGTCAAGGACGAGGAAAAGGTTCTGTAATTCCTCCGGCCAGACGAAAAAGACAGCGCGCAAAGCTGGTTGCTGCGCCTGAAAAAACGATAAAAAATGCCGCTTTTCCTGCGTTTGGGAGAAGCGGCATTTCTGTTGTGCATCTGCTTTCGCATCGCGCGGGCGCTGCGGTCGGGCAAGTCAGCGTGCGCGCAGGAAAGTGTGCTGCCACAGCACGAATCCGGCGGCAAGCGCACCCGCGGCGCGCAGACAGACGGTCTGTTCCTTCAGCAGCATCGCGGGGACGGGGTCAAAGGGAATCGGAATCGCGTTGAGCAGCGGCGCGGTAAACGGAGCGAGCGCAATGTACAGCCCGGGCAGGGCGATGAGTACAATTTCCTGCCAGCCTGCGCCCCAGCGCGACAGCTGCGCGAGAAATGCGCTGCCAAACACACAGACCAGCAGAATCACGATATATTTGACGGTCGGCGAGGTGAGCACAGAAATCGCCGCGTAGCCGACCGTGGGGACGATGCAGTACAGCGCATCCCAGATAATCAGACGCAAAAATCGCTGCATAGCAGGCGGCCTCCTTTCGGGATAAACTCTTTGTCTCAGTATAGCGTTGTTCGACGGAAAATGCAAGGGAACAGCGGCGGGGCTGCAGTCGGTTTTCCCGATTCGATGTTCCCATAAAAAACTTCGCAAAATGGTACGACTTCCTGTGGAAATGTGATATACTTAACAAGAGGACTGCGGTCCGAAAAGCCGCATAGATGGAGAGACTTTTTTATGTATGATCGAAAGATACTGCCGAACGGCGTGCGCGTTGTCACCGAGCCGATTGCGGGGGTGCGTTCCGCCGCTGTCGGCATCTGGGTGCTCAACGGTTCGCGGTATGAGCCGGACGAGCTCAGCGGTATTTCGCATTTCATCGAGCACATGGTGTTCAAGGGCACGGAAAAGCGTTCGGCACAGCACATCGCGATTGCGATGGACGCCATCGGCGGACAGGTCAACGCGTTTACCACCAAGGAGTGCACGTGCTTTTATCTGAAGACACTGGATACCCATTTGAAAACCGGTGTTGAAATTCTGGCGGATATGTGCCTGCATCCGCGCTTTGATGAGCGCGACCTCGAGCTGGAACGCGGTGTTGTGCTCGAGGAAATTGATATGTACGAGGACTCGCCGGAGGATGTCGCGACAGAGAAAATCTTCGAGTCCTGCTTTGCCGATTCCTCACTCGGCCGTCCGATTCTCGGACGGGAGGAAACCCTGCGCAGGATGACCGGACAGACGCTGCGCGACTATATGTCGGTCTATTATCACCCGGCAGATACGGTTGTCGCACTGGCCGGTTCGTTTACGCAGGACGATGTGGACTATATCTGCGAGATGTTTTCGGGTATGCAGGGCGAGGGGCGCAATGTCATTGAGCCGGCGGGCTACCGCCCGTGCATTGTCACGCGCGCAAAGGATATCGAGCAGAACCACATCTGCATCGGATTTCCCGGTGTTTCCATGTGCTCGGAGGAGCGGTACGCCAACGCGCTGCTGGGCGCGATTCTGGGCGGCGGCATGGCTTCCCGCCTGTTCCAGACCATCCGCGAGCAGAACGGTCTGTGCTATTCGATCTATTCGTTCAACACCTCGCACGAGGATACCGGCGTGTTCAGCATTTACACGGCGCTCGGCAAGGAGACAGAGGAAAAAGCCATTCAGCTGATTCGGGAGGAATGCCTGCGTCTGGCGCAGGACGGACCGGAGCAGGCGGAGCTCAAGCGCTGCCGCGAGCAGGCCAAGACCAATATGCTGCTCAGCATGGAGAGCACCTCTGCGCGCATGAACCAGCTGGGACGCGGGGAAATGTTTTTCGGCCGTGCGCCGGAGCTGGAGGAAATTGTGGCGCTGTATGACGCGGTGACAGCGGACGATATCGCGGCGCTTGCCGGCCGGATTTTTGACTTTGAGCACGCATCGCTGTGCGCGGTCGGCAAAGTGGGGGACGAGGCATATTACGGCAGGCTGCTCGGAAGATAACAGACGGAACGGTGCGTTTTCTGCCGCAGGATGCGCACCGTTTTTTTGACGCGGGAGAGTGATAAAATGAAACAGTATCTTTTGTCCATTGATGCGGGAACGACGAGCGCCCGCTGTATTTTATTTGACCGAAAGGGCGCCGTGTGCGCTGTGGCACAAAAGGAGCTGCACCTGTCCTATCCGCAGGACGGATGGGTGGAGCAGGATGCGGCGGAAATCTGGGCGGTACAGCTGCAGGTCTGCCGCGAAGCGCTGAAGACCTGCGGCGCGAAACCGGAGCAGATTGCCGCAATCGGCATCACCAACCAGCGCGAGACCACCGTTGTGTGGGACCGGGCAACCGGCGAGCCGATTGCGCCCGCCATTGTCTGGCAGTGCCGCCGGACAGCGGAAA
>OCTW011502102.1_pt1 | contig 18733 bp, 18 predicted proteins | sample 1539671 | NCBI WGS metagenome assembly OCTW01 (sample SAMN02144230, study PRJEB22623) | gut metagenome | biome: sheep rumen | host: Ovis aries | place: New Zealand
AAGCAAAACCTCCGCGGATATTCTGACTTGCGCGGAGGTATAAAACCTTACGCCGCCCGCTTTGCATCCTGCCGCGAGGGCGCCTCGAACGGCGCCCTCTCTTCTGTAACTCTCCCGAATTTCTTCGGTATTCAAATAAGTTTCCTTTTCGTAATTCATATCATTCTCCGAAAAAATCCACCGTCAAATCCGCTTCCGTAATGCGGATAGTTTCGCTGTCGGACGAAATCGAGACCGCTATTGTATCGAAAGGTCGGAAGACCTTGATCCGATTTTTCCCCGCGTAAATGGGGAAGGAATGATCCGCTCCGTCCAACGAAAGCGTTATCGTTGCCTCCCCTTCGGCGCGCACGATGACCTCACGGAGCATCTTTTTGCCCCTGTTTACTCCCAGCGTCGTTATGGGCGAACGCCATAATTTATATGTAACCGTTGAATTCACACTGCCGGATCTGTCTATCATTCCGAGGAAGTTCACGGGATAATTCGCCTCAGCCATAACGCCGCTGATACATTCGTTGTTTACGCCGATCATACAGGAAAGCGCCAGATCGTGAGCCACTTCGAGATCCCCTTTCCAAATATCGTAGATCAAAAGACTGTTCGGTCCTTCCGCGATACGGCTGTCCATATCGAGGCGGCAAGCGAGATAATATTTTCCGTTATGGAACGTCGCTTTCGCGCCCGTTTGATCGGAAGAAAAAAGTCCTTCGACCTCGTATAGAACTTTGCTTACGCTTATCCCGTCAAACGCGTACACCCCGTCAGCCGCGCTGAACATAATTCGATCGCCGCAAATGCGGATCGTATCCTTTCGGATCAATCCGACGGAAAGAAACAGTTTTTTTACACTGAACTCCGTTTGGTCGTTAAAGGCGCTTATGCGAGCGATGCCGTGTTCGAAAAAGGCATATACGTAACCGCCGAAACTCAAAACTTTGATAAGCTCCCCCATTTCGCCGGAAAAAGAAATATAACCGCCTTCAAAGAGCGAAACGTTCCAATTCGAAGGATCGAAATCGTCGCTGAAACGCAGCTTGAACGGATCGCTCTTAAAGAGAGCGAATACCCTATCGTTATGGGTACACATCGCGGTCATCGGTTCCTCGATCCCGAGGCTTTCGACGCGCGTTCCGGACAAAAAGAACAGCCCTTGCGAAGAAGAGAACAAAAGTCCGTCTTTTCCGTCGTAATTGAATTCCGTTGCGGATAGAACCTCTCCGTACGAACCGATCGGAGAAAAAGAGTTCCTTACGTTCAGTCTGAGATCGTAAAGTTTTCCGTCTTCGGCGTAAGCAACGACGCGATCGAACCTGTATTCTCCCGAATGCATCGTATAAAGATACAATTCTTTAAAAGGAGAGGTAACGTGCTTAACGAAACTCCAATCGTTCCCGCCGATCTTTGCGACAGCGGTACTCATTCCCGTTCCCGTTTCGAGGACCCCTTTATCAAAGGCGAAATTATACGTTTTCGGAGAATAATTGAAAGGCATATTTTCTTCCGCAGCCGTCGTGCTGATCCCCTTGAAAGAAGAGATACGAAAGCGCTTACGCGCGGGAGACGGAAGCACCTCGCTGAAAAATTTTCTGATCATATCCATCTCCCGAATCGAACCGACGCTTTTTTGTGCGGTGCGAGGACGTTCAAAAGCCCGTCCTTGTAACGCTTTTCGAAAAGGGAGGCTTCTTCGTACATCATATTTTCAAGCGCATACTCCGCCGCAACGCCGCGCGCGAAAAGCTCCGCGGAAACGAGGAGCGGAACTTCGATCTCCTCCCCGATCTCGGGAAAAGAGGACGGCGCGTAATAATAGCGCAGTCGATACGTTCCGTCTTCGGCAAGCAGTTTTCCGCCTCGAACGCGAAACCGAACGCTTAAACCCGATTCGTCTTTCAACTGTACTGCGTCGAAAAAATTTTCGGAAAGCTCGGATAAAGCTTTCTCTCCGTTTTCGATCGAAACGGTCTCTTCCTTTTCAAGGTGTACGTACTCCGTTACGAGTTGGACGTAAGCGACGCCGAGCGCATTAACGAGCTTGGAAACCCTATCGTCCGTTGAGTTTTCTTGTATCGTCACGTCGCCAAGCCCTAAAAACGAGGCGGCGCGACTCAATATTTCGTTTACTTGCATAGTATCCTCCCATTATCGCGTTTTCCAAGCGAGGCTCATAAACGCTTCCGCCGATTCCCCGGCTTTTTCTTTGAGTTCTTTTTCTTCTTCGATCCGCTTTCTCTTCTCTGATTCTTCGATCTCGCGCAGCAGTTCGTTTACGCGGCGCACGTGCGTTTCGCGGAGTTTCGTTACGAGGCGGGAGTCGAGGGGATCGTTCCAGGTTACGACGATCTCGCGCTCTCTCCCTTTCAAACGAACCTCGAAGCGGGATCGATCCATATTGTAAAACAAGAGATATCTTTCATCTACCTCGCGGATCCTGTCCGCGACGTCGAACACGTCGCTTTTGATCCTGACCAACCGTTCTTTACGCATATGCGCCGCCCTCGTTTTACGCCGTAGCGGCGGTGATGCCCATGATCTTCGCCTGACCGATCGGCTTCTCGCAAAGGAGATCCGCGTACTTAACGAGCGTTGCGCTGTAAGTCGGCGTTCCCGCCTTTTGAGAAAGGATCTTTCCGTTTTCGCCTTCCAGCCATCTCCAATCGCAGAGCTGATGGATCTTAAAGTCCTTGCTGTTCAAAACGTACAACGAACCGTCTTCCACGAATCTGTCAGCCATAAAGGGGATCCCGTTATAGGAAAGCGCCTTGAAACCGCCGTCGAGATTCATATAGTCAACGTTCGTACGGCTCAGAGCGAGATAATCGAGGTAGAAACGTCTGACGTCGTACGCCGCCGAGATAAAGTCCACTTCCGAACCGGCAACTTCGTCGATAAAGTCGATCGCGGTTTGAACGGTGGAAGAGCTGATCGGGCCGTTATCATTCTTGATATAAGGGATCAACCAGCGGTTGGTCGTCCTTGCGAGACCGTAAATCGAACCGGTGGTCGCGAAAATGAGGTTCAAACCGGTGAGTTCCGCGTCCTTGCTGTTCTGAACGGTAATATAGTAGCCCGAATTGATAAAGTCGCTCGGCGCGCTGCCGTCGATCTTGATGGTTTTCGCCGCGCGATCCACGTAGGTAATGCGTCTTTGCGCATAAACGGGCGTGGAACCGTTCGTCGCATAAATATCGATGACCATTCCTTCCATAACGTTTTTGGTGCTGTCCAAGGTCAAAACGAGCTTGTCGAGGTTGGATTCGTTATCCACCGTATAGGCAAGTCTGCCGGATCCGTTTCCATACAGCATACGGCTGAAATTGAACTTGCTCGCCTTCAAAAGACCTTCCATTTCCGCGTTCAAAAGGTTTACGAACGCACCGGCGTTGTTCTCGCTCGCGCGGATCGCTTTATCGCTGATCTCGATCGTTCCGTACAGGTTTTTCAGGCTGAGCGTAAACTGCGCGTATTGATTGCTCGCCGCGTTGGGAAGATTTCCCGTTTCGGTTCCCGCGCCGATACCGCCGTTCAAACCGTACGGCACCATCTTAACGATATTTTTACCCCAAACGTCCGAAGTCGTGTGTTGGATTTTGGTCAAAAACGCGTTACTCTTGGTGTTAAGCTGGTCGGAAACGACTCCGAGATACAAGCTTTTGAGCGCCTTATCCGCCGTTTGTAAAGTAATCATTTTATATCCTCCTTGCATTGAATAGTTTTTCCGTCATGGCTCCCGCCTCCTCGATCGTTTTGGCTCGAGTGGGCGGTATGATCGCTGCGGCGCCGCCATGATCGATGGTTCTCGGAACGCCGCTGAGGGGAGAAAGCTCGGACAAATAATCTCCGATGACTCTATCGCGAATTTTGTCGTTCGAATAGACGTATTTTTCCAAAAAATCTCCGTCCTCGATTATGCTTTCAGGCGGTTTGTAACCCTTCGAAACAGCTTTTCCCAAAGCGATTTCCAAGCACCGATTGTCTCTCGCGAGGTCGGGGTCGGACTTTAAGATCGAGCTGATGTCGGCGGCGTAACGTTTTGCGATCGGATTCTCTTCCACGAATGAAGCCACTTTTTCGTCCCATTCGTCCTTTGCGTACAGAGGGGCTGATCCTTCCTCTCCCTGTTCGGTGAGGGAAGGTTCACTTCTACTCTCCAACTCTTTGATCCTTTGGCATTTCTTCGTAAATTCCGATTCCAATCTGTTATACGCCTTCAAAAGTTCGTCGCTGTTTGCGAATTTCCCTACGGAGACGGCGCTTTCGTTATCCGTTTTTTCTTCCGCTTGCGCGGCGTCGATTTCGGGCAAAATGACCGCTTGTTCCATATTTTCCTGCATAATTTCCTCCTTTATTATCACGTTTTTTCTATGATCCTATCGAATGATCAATCGCTTACTTCCAAGCTTTTGATCAAAGCCAACCTACGTTTGTGCATTTGAATGTGATCGAGAAGTCTCTTTTTCTCGTCCGGCTCGTAATGAAACTCTTTGCCGATGATCGCTTTGGTATGCTCCGCGATGTGGAGCGCGTCGTCGTCCACTTCTTCGCATTCGATTTTTCCTTCCCTGACCTTTTCGTTTTCTTCTTTCGCGCGATTGATATGCAATTCGTCCATCTCCCGCGCGCTTTCCCAGTTTCCGAATCCGATCATTTCTAAGATCTTGCTCTTATTCTTCGAGGAGATCTTGCCGTCGTCGTCGGACAGAAGTCCGAGATTCATTAGTTCGAGAACCATATTTCGTCTTGCGGCAAGCGTTTCGAGTATGTCGCCGTCCACGTCGTACACGACGTCGTCCGAGCTGATATCGTTTCTGTCAAAATAGTGAAGCGTTACTTCTCCGTTTTCGCCCGCGATCCGCTTCATTCTCGCGTTGATCGCAAACTGTTTGTAAAGGCGCAAGATCTGTTTGGCGACTTCTTTGATCGCGCTGCGGATCTCGTTTGCCGTAACTTTCAGGCGAGAATCGTCCTGCTCCATCAAAAGGGTGATCGCTTTTGCGCTCGCATTCGTCGAAGGCGCTTCGGAATATTTCATCAAAGAACTTACGCCGCTGATTATGGTAAATTCGTCGAGCAGTCGCTCCTCTTCCCTTACAAGTTCCGTCGGAACCGATCCGATTTCGAGCATTTGCGGCATTCTTCCCCCTTGTCGAACGATAATGACTTTACCGGGAGAAAGTCCGTCCTCTTCCAAATTCTCGATATCCACGCTTCCGTCTTCCACGGCGAGAACGCCCATCGTCATTCGATTCAGATACTCGTGCTTACGGTTTTTTACGGCGTTGAATGCCCGCTGGATCGGGATCAATCTCTCCACGATGGAAGAACCGAAAAAGCTACCCGGATTCATAACGGAAGTTTGCTTCGCGAAGGGATAACCGCGCTGACCGTCTTCTTTATTTACGAAGGGCAGCGCCCCGTCGAAAACGATCGTATCCCCCGCGAGGATCACGAGCCTTCCCTGCGGGAAAGCCGAGGTCGGGAGTTCGTATCTTTCGATCACCATCGCGTGGTTTTCCAGCCTTTCGTTTCCCATACCCTGAACGAAGCCGCTGTAACCGAGTCCGCCGATCGTACTGCCGCCCGTAACCACAAATCCGCTGATTTCTTCCGGCGGAACCTTTACGCCCCAGCGATCTTCGATTTCGGAAAGAGAGTACGCCTTCGCGTGAATGAGGCTTCTGCAATCTTCAAGATGCGAATTGGTTACGCTGTCCGGATACACTTCGAAAGGAGGAACGACCTCCACTTCCACGTCGCCGTCGTAAATATCTCCTTCCTTGTTTCGTCCGACTCGCCTGCCTTTATCTTTGTTCCAAGTGATCTTGTAAAGCGCCGTTCCCGTAACTTCGCTCCACATATTCGCTTCGTAGATCAACTGCTGTAAATTGATCTCGTTAAACACCGAATTCAGGATCTTGCCCGAAAAGGCTGCCGCGGATTTATCCGATTCGTCCGTCGTCATCGGTCGAACGGACATTCCGAGCTTGATCGAGCTGAGCTTCGACGTGCGCGTCTCGAGGATAGTCGCCGTGTGGTTATAAACTTCCCTTTGCTGCCAAAAATATTGCTTCCCGAAGTCTTCGATATCCCCGTTTTGCCCGATCTCGCAATATTGATTTCCCATAACGAAATTGAGATTCAATCGCCATTGCGTTTCGAGGCTTTTCCTGGCGTCTCGCCTTTTTTCGAAATCCTTTCGGATCTCGGCGGCAAGCGCGCTTACGTTTTCTTTCTTATCGGTTTTCATTTTTCGTTTCTCCTTTTGACCGCTTTTTTGATCAAGCTATCCGGGCTTTTCGGGACGATCTCCCGTCCGATCGCTTCATATAACTCACCGAGGCATTTACTGCAAATGTAAACGCCGCCCGCTTCCCTTCTCCAAGGCAAATGCGCCTTCGCGAAAGAAGGCGAGATCGAGTAACTTGCAAGATTCTTGCAAAGTCCCAAATCACATCTCGCTTTGATCCCGAGTTTTATCAGTTCCATTTTCCGTTTCCTCCAATAGTTTTAACAGTCTTTTTTTCTCTTCCGCCAATTCTTCGTCCGTCATTTTTTCGTATCCGTCTTCTTTGCTTGTCATCTCTAGGTACGCTTTAAGCGCGGTAATATCCGGCGGATAATGCTTGCTCGTGACCTTCTTTTTTACCACCTCGCCTTCGGGCGAATATTCCATCGTTTTTTCCGTCACGGTATAACCCACCGCTTTTTTATACAAAGAACGAACGAGTTTCTCGTCTATCATACTTTCTCTCCTCTTCCGATCATCTCCTCCTATGCATACTGATAAGTTTATTTTTGTATCGCATTTGAGGAGAGATCGGCTCGTTTTTCGGCGCGCGCGGCCTCGGACGGGACATCAAATAATAGCGTAGTTCGTCCATTGCGTGATCGTCCGCCTTGATCGGCGCGTCTCCGTTTCCCCAATAATAACCTTTGATCTCTCGGATCATATTGACGCAGTTACGAAAGATCGAAATGCGAGGCGGCCTTTCTTTCAGCCAGTCTTTGACCGCCGCGATCCCCGACCAAAGATCCTTGTTTACCGAAGTATCGCAAAGGATCCCTTTTTCATAAAACAGATCGGCAACCGATTTTAAGGAAGAAAGCGTTTTTTGATTCGCCGCGCTGTCGATGATACATTTCAACCGTCCTTTCATATCGGTCGGCCAACCGAGTTCCTCCGCGATCTTTTTGATCTTCTCCGCGTGATAGCCGATATCCCTTCCGCTTTCGTAATGCTCCGCAATAACGTACACGTTGCCGTCAAAATCCACCGCGTAAAAATGGCAGGATAAAGGATTGTGCAATCCGGGATCGATCGAAATATTGTCATACCATTCGCGCGGTATGGGGAATGGATCGATCACGTGAACGCTATCGTCGAATTCGGGATATACGAGTCCGCCTTCGTCTCCGAATCGACCGTATCTCCTCGATTCCACGCTTTCTTTGTCAAACGCGTTCGTGAGCAGCTCGATCTCTTCACTGTCCAAGTACGGATTATCCGCCCATTCCATCGTGATCGACCAAACCTCCTTATTCGATCGCTTGTTCATATAGATCTCGTCATATACCCAAGTTCGGCCTTTAAGGGGCGTCATCGTTCCCCATATTTCCCCCTTGCGATCCATAACGCGCATCAAACATTCTTCATACACGTCTTGGGGCGGTTCTTCATCGAACCAAACGAAATCAAGAGACGCGCCTTGAAATTTTTCTCTGCCTTGATCGGCGCTTTTGAAACCGATTCGAGACAAGCCTCCGAAAACGTTTTTGATCGTTATATAATCGATAACGCCTCCTTCCGGGCTGCTTTTTCTTCCCGATTGCATCGTAACGTCTTCGATCCATTCGGGGCGAAGATAAGACAGGATCTTACTTTGCGAAACCTCTCGCTGTACTTCGTAAGTCGGTGAAACGACCCAGCCGCAAACGTCTTTACGGTTTTCCCTGAAAGGATGGATCCCTCTCGCCCACCAAACCGCTTCCACCGCCCCGCATTCGGTTTTTCCGCTTCTGTTTCCGCCGAAAACCCAGCGATTTCTCTTTAAGCAGCGATGAAATTCCATTTGCTTTTTATGAACTTTTTCTTTGTTATATTTGCCGAGTTTATCTCGCTCTTTTCGAAAGGCTTCCAAGCGCTCGATTTCGGCAATTTTCCGAATGATTTCCTCCGTTTTACTGTTTTTTATCATTTCACGTCACCTTTTTCCCCCTTTCCCTCTTGGAATCAACTCGATTTATATGTATAATAGAGGTATGAAACGTAAGGTTTTTTCGATCGCGCTCGTCGCCCTGCTGATCCTTTCCCTTTTCGGGATCCCGTGTTTTTCCGCGCAAGCGGACGCGTCTTTTTTCCTGAAAGTCGAAAGCGACAGCGTTTCTTTATATGAAAACACCGCAGTCCAAGCCGCGATGTTTACTTTGCCTCGGACCTTTTACGTTAAGGTCGTTCGGCTTTCTTATACCTCTTCCTATCATCTCGTTGAATATAACGGCGTCAGAGGTCTCGTTAAAACCTCGGATTTTTCCTCTCCTCCCGAAGAAAACGTCCCCAATCCCTATTACACCGGAACGAACGTCACCGCGCACGTTAACACCTATCTTTACTTCGCGCCTTCCTTTTCGTCCCGCAGCGAGATCGAAGCGAGCGGACTCTCTTTGACTTATCTCGGCAAAGTCAGCGGCGAAAAAGGATCCTACGACACGTCGGTTTGGTTCGCCGTTTTATACGCAAACGAGGTGTATTATCTGCATTGCTCTTTAACGAACAATCTTTCCCTTCTCGAAAGTTCGTTCCGCCCCGTTCATCCGAACAGCGTGGAACCCGCAAGCGGGAATCCGACGACCGAAAAAACGGACGAAGCGGAGAGCGGCGCATCCTTCGACGTCGTTCGCCTTCTTTTGATCCTCGGAATGATCGTTCCGCTCGTCGTGATCGTGTTCTTGCTTTTCAAACCGAAACGCAAGCGCAGATCGACTAAGCGAAGAAACAATTACGATTCCTATTATCCGGATGAGGACGATTACGACGACTATTACGATAATTGATCCTTTTGTTTACCGCTTCACTCGCCTTTTTGAACGTCTCCTTCGCCTGAATGGCCTCGTCGTCTTCGCGGATCGCTCGATTCAGTGCCGATAAAAACAAAGGTTCGTTTCCGAATTCTCGGATCAAACGCTTTTTATCGAACCCGCCCCGTTCAAGCGCAAAAGTAAAATCTTCCAACCCTTTCGCAAGTTGTCGATACAGCGTTCGAAGCGAAACGTCTCTTTCCCGAACGAGATCGCTCATCTCTTTCTTTTGCAAATAGCGATCGTTTAATAAGGAAAAAGTTGTACTCTTACTCTTTCTTAATGCTTCTTCTATGATATATTTCATATTATATAAACCCGTTTTTCTCTGCTCCAAAGCAATCAAACGTTCGTAAATCCTCATTTGTTCATTCGGATAGATCGCGTAAAAGCCGTCAATCGCGCATTTTTCATCGCTCTCTGTCAGCGCGTCGAATAAATCGTCTAAATGCGCGTAACATCCCAGTACCGCTTTTGCCACCAATAATCTGTCTTCCATTTTATCCTCCTTTTCAAAATCGTCGATGAGCAATACGAACATATGTTCACATACACAATATAACACGATTTTCGAAAAAGTCAACGCTTACGTGCCACAATTTTTGATAGGCGAACAAAAATGTAAAGTACGTGTTTGTCTCCTTTTTATTATTATATTATATTTTTTACAAATGACGATTTTTATCGAAATTTAAGCATTTTTCGCCTACAATTTAATCATAATTTATTTTTGTACAAAATTGCAAACTTCGTGCCACCATTTTTTCGCTTCTCCTCTGTTCGAAGCGATTTCGCCCCTTCTTCCAATCATTTTTCCATTCGAATACAAGATAAAATTGTACAAAATAATTGATATGCTTCGTTTACAAAAAAAGCAAAAATCGATGCGGTCGTTCATATCGGCGTTCTTATAAAAGAACCTCAAACGGCAGACGACGGAAAAAGCGGCTCATTTCTTTCCGTTATAAAAACGGGATTGTCGCACAAGATAATCGTATGCTTACCGTATTCTTACGATCGATCATAACCTATATTTTCCTATTGTTTATTATGCGCCTGATGGGAAAGCGCCAGCTCTCGGAACTGCAACCCTTCGAGTTCGTAATTACTTTGATCGTTGCCGAACTCGCTTGCATTCCGATGTCGGATACTTCGATCCCTCTTTCCTACGGCATCATTCCGATGTTTACGATGTTTATTTTACACATCGCGATCACGAAACTTGCGAGTAAAAATCATAAATTCAATCGGTTCTTGAACGGCGTTCCCGTCGTCGTGATCTCGCCGAAAGGAATCGATCATCGCCTGCTCGATAAGTTGGATATGAACGTGACCGACCTACTGCACGCTCTTCGCGCCGCGGGATATTTTTACCCGAGCGAAGTCGCCTATGCGATCATGGAAACGAACGGAACGCTCAGCGTTCTCCCCAAAAGCGCTTTCGCGCCTGTTACGCCGAATGATATCGACGTATCGGTAGATTCCAGCGAAATGCCCTATCCCATTATTTGCGAAGGAAATACTTTTTCCGAAAACCTGACGATCACGGGGGTAAAAGAAGAAGAGATCAACGCGTTTTTGGAGAAACACGCCGTAAACAAGAAAGACGTCCTTCTTCTTACGGTCGATAAAGGAAGAGAGGTTTATTTGCAACCATATCGCGGAAACGCCATCACGGGAGAAACTTTATGAAGCGACTGATCCTTGCCCTCTCCGTTCTCGCCTTGATTATCGCGGCGGGCGTTGCGGAACAAATATTCGTCGTAAAACTGTATAAGGAAATGGGAAGCGCGGCGTCGGAAGCAAAAGAAGCGGTGGAAACGGACGTAAAAACCGCCCTTCCCACCGCGGAAAAACTAAAAGAAAAGTGGTTGAAGCATCGCAGCTTTCTCGAAGCGATCACCCCGCATAACGAGACGAAAGAAATGGTGCTTCGCATCGCGGAGCTGATCGGTTACGTAGAAACGGAAGACGATAAGTCCGCAACGGCAACGGCGGCGATCATTATGGAAATGTGTTCGAACACGCCCCACATTCTCGCATTCCATTGGGAGCATATCTTTTAAGCCGAAAAAGGATCTCAAACGAGATCCTTTTTGCGATTCAGCCGAGTATCTTTTTCAAAAATTCGCCCGTATAGCTTCCTTCCACTTTCGCGACCTCTTCCGGCGTCCCCGTCGCGACGATCCTGCCGCCGCCGTCTCCTCCATCCGGACCGAGATCCACGATATGATCCGCGACCTTGATCACGTCCAAGTTATGTTCGATCACTACGACCGTATTTCCTCCCTCGGTCAGTCGATTGAGGATCCCGATCAGCTTTTGTACGTCGTAACTATGCAATCCGGTGGTCGGTTCATCTAAAATATAGACGGTTTTTCCCGTGCTCCTCTTGGAAAGCTCGGTCGCAAGTTTTACTCTTTGCGCCTCGCCGCCCGAAAGTTCGGTCGCGGGCTGTCCGAGTTTGATATAGCCGAGTCCCACGTCGTACAGCGTTTTAATTCGATTATAGATTTTGGGAATATTGCGGAAGAATTCGCAGGCTTCTTCGATCGTCATATCCAAAACTTCGGAAATATTCTTTCCTTTATATCGCACTTCGAGCGTCTCGCGATTATAGCGTTTGCCGCCGCAAACCTCACATGGAACGTAAACGTCAGGCAAGAAGTTCATTTCGATCCGCATAACGCCGTCTCCCGTACAATTCTCGCATCGCCCTCCGGGAACGTTAAAACTGAAACGACCGGCGCCGTATCCCCTTTCTTTCGCGTCGGGAGAGCGGGCGAACAAATCTCGAATATCGGTAAACACGCCCGTATAAGTCGCGGCGTTACTTCTCGGCGTTCTTCCGATCGGAGATTGGTCTATATCGATGACCTTATCGAAATACTCGATCCCCTTGATTTCTTTGCATTTTCCGTTTACGACTTTTTTCGCGCCGTTCAGCCTTTTCGTCAATTCAGGATATAAAATCCCGCCTACGAGGCTGCTTTTTCCGCTTCCGCTGACGCCCGTTACGCAAGTAAAGAGCCCCACCGGGATCTTTACGTCGATATGATTCAAGTTGTTTTCCGAAGCGCCGATCACTTCAAGGTATCTGCCGTCCGGCTTTCTTCTCTCCTTCGGAACTTCGATCTTCATTTCGCCGGAAAGATATTTCCCCGTAATGGAGCGCTCGCATTTTTCGATCTCCTCGGGGGTTCCCGCGGCAACGACCTCGCCTCCGAAAACACCGGCCATCGGTCCGATATCCACAACGTAATCCGCGCTGCGGATCGTATCCTCGTCGTGCTCCACAACGATCAGAGTATTCCCGATATCGCGCAGACGCTTCAAAGCGGCGATCAGTTTTTCGTTATCCTTTTGATGCAGTCCGATGCTCGGTTCGTCCAAAACGTACAAAACGCCTACAAGCCCGCTTCCGATCTGCGTGGCGAGGCGAATGCGCTGCGATTCTCCTCCCGAAAGCGTAGCCGAAGAGCGAGAGAGCGTCAAATATCCGAGTCCCACGTTTACGAGGAAGGAAAGGCGCGCGTTGATCTCCTTCATAACCTGATTGGAAATGATCTTTTCGCGATCGGTCAAGGGAAGATCTCGGAAAAAAACGTTCAGCTCCGCAATGCTCTTATCGCAAAGTTCCGCGATATTGATTCCGCCGAGGGTAACCGCGAGAACTTCTTTTTTTAATCTTTTTCCGTGGCAGGAAGCGCAAGGTACGACGCGCATCAAGCGCTCGTATTCGTATTTCATAAACACGCTATCCGTTTCGTCATAGCGGCGATTGATCAAATTTACGATCCCCTCGAAGGACGTCTTATGACTGCCCGAGAAAGCCTGCGTAACGTAATCCACCTCGAAAACTTCGCCGTGGTTTCCGTATAAGATCATATCCACGATCTTTTTCGGCAATTCGTTCAAGGGAGTATCAAGGGAGAAATTGTACTTCTTCGCAAAAGCGCGCATCGTTAAAGCAACGGTTTTGGATTCCATACTCCAACCCACGTTATTGAGCGCTCCGCCGTTGATACTCTTATTCCAATCTTTTACGATAAGATCCACGTCCGCCTCAAAGCGAAATCCGAGACCGTGACAGGCGGGGCAAGCGCCGAATGGAGAGTTAAAGCTGAAAAAGCGCGGGGTCAATTCTTCTATAATGACGTCGCAATCGGGACAGGAATACTTCGTATTGTAAAGCGTTTCCTTTCCGTCCGCCTCCGCAATAACGAGACCTCCGCTCATTTTCAGCGCGATTTCAAGGCTGTCCGTCAACCTGCGCTCGATCCCTTCTTTTATTTTCAATCTGTCCACGACGACCGAAACGTCGTGTTTGAGTTTTTTGTCGAGAGAAGGGATCTCGTCTTCCGCAGAATAATCTTTTCCGTCAATGATAAAGCGCAAAAAACCTTGTTTTTTATAGCCTTCGATCTGTCTGCCGTACTCCCCTTTTCTTTGGCGAACGACGGGCGCGATGATCCTGACTTTCGCATTCTCTCCCGCGGCAAGGACGCTGTCCGCGATCTGGTCGATCGAAGTTTCGCGTATCTCCTTTCCGCAATTCGGGCAATGAGGAATGCCGATACGCGCGTATAGAAGGCGCAGAAAGTCGTAGATCTCCGTCGTGGTGCCAACGGTGGAACGGGGGTTCCGGCTCGTCGTTTTTTGATCGATGGAGATCGCGGGGGAAAGCCCTTCGATATAATCCACGTCCGGCTTATCCGCCTGACCGATGAATTGGCGCGCATAAGAAGAAAGACTTTCCACGTAGCGGCGCTGACCTTCGGCAAAGATCGTATCGAACGCAAGAGAAGACTTTCCGCTTCCCGAAAGCCCGGTAAATACCGTCATTTTATTCTTCGGGATCGAAACGTCGATGTTTTTTAAGTTGTTCTGTCTTGCTCCTTTAACGAATAATCTATCTTCCATAGTTATTTTCCTTTCCGTAACGCCTGCAACGATTGAAGCTGCTCTCGAAGGTCGATCGCCGTTTCGAAATCGAGCGAAGCCGCCGCTCTTTTCATCAAAGCGGTGATCAGTTCGATCTGGTGGTCGAGTTCCTTGGGGAGAAGCTTTTCCTTCGGTTTATCTTCGCGAACGGGTTTCGAGATCTCGATCGTATTTACGATCTTTTTAACGACGCTCCTCGGCGTGATCCCGAATTTCTCGTTGTGTTCCGTTTGAATTTTTCTTCTGCGCTCGGTCTCTCCGATCGCTTTTTTCATACTGTCCGTCATAACGTCGGCGTACATTACGACCCTGCCGTCCACGTTTCTCGCCGCTCTTCCGATCGTTTGAACGAGGGAAGTTTCGCTGCGGAGAAACCCTTCTTTATCCGCGTCCATGATCGCAATGAGCCCGACTTCCGGAATATCGAGACCTTCGCGAAGAAGGTTGATCCCAACGAGGACGTCGTACTCTCCCTTACGCAAAGCGTTTACCGTTTTGATGCGCTCGAGCGTAACGATATCGCTATGCATATAGATCGCCTTTACGCCCTGCTCTTTCAAATACTCGGTCAGGTTCTCCGCCATACGCTTGGTTAAGGTCGTAACGAGCGTTCGATATCCTTTCGCCGCCGTGATCTTGATCTCGCCGAGAAGATCGTCGATCTGCCCTTCGATGGGTTTTACGGTAACGACGGGATCCACAAGCCCCGTCGGACGGATCAACTGTTCCACGATCTGACCCGCTCTCTCCATTTCGTAAGGAGCGGGCGTTGCCGAAACGCAAATCATTTGCGGAACGCGATCGATAAACTCATCGAATTTTAACGGACGATTGTCGTAAGCCGCGGGAAGGCGAAATCCGTAATCTACGAGGTTCTTTTTTCTCGCTCTGTCTCCGTTATACATCGCTCGAATTTGCGGAAGGGTCATATGGCTTTCATCCACGAACACGATAAAATCATCCGGGAAGAAGTCGGTCAAAGTATAAGGCGGCGTTCCGGGAAGACGCCCGTCGAAATAGCGGCTGTAATTCTCGATACCGCTGCAATAGCCGACCTCGCGGATCATCTCGGTATCGTAAAGAACGCGCTCGCGGATGCGCTGGGCTTCGATCATCTTGCCCTGCTCGGAAAATTCCTTCTCTCGAATAAGCATATCCGCGTTGATCTTCGCAAGGATCTTTTCCGTGCTATCTCCGCCGATCATATAGTGGCTCGCGGGAAAAATATTAACGTGTTTAAGTTCCGCTTTCGTTTTCCCCGTAACGACGTCGAATTCGGTTATGCGCTCGATCTCGTCTCCGAAAAACTCCACGCGCACCGCGGTTTCGGAATAGCTGACGGGGAATATATCCAAAACGTCGCCCTTCGCGCGGAAAGATCCGCGGCGAAAATCGATATCCGCCCGAACGTATTGGATCCCGACAAGCTTTCGAATGATCTCTTCTCTTTCCTTTTCGTCTCCTTCGCGAAGGGAAACGGCATGCGCGTAGTACTCTTTCGGCGCACCGAGTCCGTAAATACAGGAAACGGAAGATACGACGATCGTGTCGTGTCGCTCGCAGAGCGAGGCCGTTGCGGAGTGTCGCAGCTTGTCGATCTCGTCGTTTATATCGAGTTCCTTTTCGATATAGGTATCGGTCGAAGGAACATACGCTTCGGGCTGATAATAATCGTAATAAGAAACGAAAAACTCCACGCGGTTATGCGGAAATAATTCACGAAATTCATTGCAAAGCTGGGCGGCAAGGGTTTTGTTATGCGCGATCACGAGGGCGGGACGATTGAGTTTTTCGATCACGCTTGCTATCGTAAAGGTTTTGCCGCTTCCGGTTACGCCGAGAAGAACCTGCGTGGAAAGTCCGTCACGCACCCCGTCCACGAGTTTTTCTATCGCTTGCGGCTGGTCTCCGCAAGGCGCAAAAGGACTGACGAGTTTGAAATCCATATTTATTTCTTAATCGCGTTTATGATCAAAGTAAACAAAGGTTTTGCCGCAACCGCGATCGCCGCGCCGAGAAGGGTCAAAAGAACCTTGGAAATAATACTCGACCGACGGGCGCGCAAGCGCTGTTCTTCGCTTCTTTGGAAGGCGAATCCCTTTTTCAAAAGAGTAATGCAATAGTAAAAATTGCCGCGCTTGTCCGATTCCACAAGATCGATATATTCGTCGTACACCAGAGCGCGGATCGTGGGTTCGAGGTCTTCTTCCTTAAAATCCAAAGAATACGGAATGCCCACCATAATATCCACGGGGCGGATCAAACACATACCCTTATTTTTCGTCGTTTGTTTGTATATAACGCGCATCAAAGCGCTCTCTTTTTTGTTCAGCATACTTTCACCAAAATAATGATCAGGAATATAAGATTGATGATCGCGGCTCCGACCGCGGCCCCGAGAAGCGCAAAGAGAAAGGTCTTTGCGTTCTTCGGATCTTTATGAACGCTTTCCGCCGGCGCGTTTTGCGTTTCGTAAAAACCGCGAGTATAATGAGAGAACGATCTTGATTTTTCGCGCTGTTCCACCTCGTCGATACGCGCTTCGAGCTCTTCGATCTTCTTCTCTTCCTCTTTGCTTTTTTCCTTTGCGACTTCAAGCTCTTGTTTCTTTTCGAGCTTTTCCTCTCTGCCGTCCGCGGCGATAAAAGATTCGTGAGCGAGGCGAAGTCTCTCCTCTCTTTCCTTTTTCAGGCGCTCTTTCTCTTCTTCGAGAGCGCGCTTTTCCCTTTGATCGGCTTCGGCGGCTCTTTTTTCTTCCCGATAGGTTGCAAGCTCCGGATCTTCTTCGATGAGTTTACTGAGGCGCTCGCGCGATTGTTTAATGAGAGTGCGACCCTTCGTTCGCATCGCCACGCAAAACTCTTTGTTATCGGCATATTTCAAATCGATCAATCCGTCCGCAACGAGCGCTTCGAGGATCTCGGTAAGCTCGTCCTTCGCAAACTCATAATAAGAAATACGGGAAGTGATCTCTTCCGCTTCCAGAATGCTATATCCTTCGCCTTCGCAAAGGTCGAAGAGCGCGTCCAGCACTTTGATCGAAACGTCGTTCATACTTTCTACCGTTACTATCGCCTTAAGATAAATATATTATACAACGGTGTTTTATAAATTGCAACACAAAAAGGCGGCGCAAAAAACCGCCGCTTCCCGCGTAAAAAAGATCGATCGTGTTTTCCCTATTTTTCCGAAAACATATCGGCAAGCGCCTCGACCCTGCCCGCGCCGAGGACGAGGACCGCGTCGCCGCCTTTCGCGATCTTATCAAGCAGGGTCTTTACCCCTTCGTAAGCGGAAAAATAATACATTTCGGGCGCGCTTAGAGAGCAAAATAGCGTTTTGGACGATACCCCCATATCGGGCGTTTCTCTCGCCGAATAGGTTGGCAAAAGGATCAAAACGTCCGCCTTTGACAAAACCCGAACGAACTCTTCGAAGAGGGTTTTGGTTCTGGAATACGTATGCGGTTCGAACACGACGAAGAGCCGCCCTTTCAAATTTTCCCTCGCGACCTTTAGAACCGCTTCGATCTCACTCGGGTGATGCGCGTAATCGTGGATCACGGGAGCGCCCGACGCAGTCGTTCCCCGAAATTCGTAACGCCGCTTAACGCCGAGGAAACCTGCAAGCCCCATTCTGACCGCGTCCTCTTCCACTCCCGTTTTCAGGGCGGTAAACGCCGCGATCGCCGCATTATATACGTTATGCTTTCCCTTGGCGGAAGTCGCGAAAAATCGAGGCGGCTCCCCCGATATATGCAATACGAATCCCCCGTCTCCTTTTTCCTCGAAAGAAAAATCCTTCCCATAAGAATAAAAGGTAATGTTTTCATATGCGCATACGTCGATATGAGAAGACACGCCGTCGCCGAGGATCGCGATCCCACCGCTTTTAACGCGACGAACGAACGAGGCAAAGGATCTGTAAACCGCTTCCACGTCGTTAAAATAATCCCCGTGGTCGATCTCTTCGTTCAAAATGACGGCAACGTCGGGTCGTAAGGTCAAAAAACTGTCTTTATACTCGCACGCTTCCGTCACGAAAATTTCGTTCCCCGATAGAAACGTATTGCTGCCGAAATTGCGAACGATCCCGCCTATATGCGCGGAGAAGCCGATCTTACTCGCGGCAAGACAGCAAGAGATCATCGCGCTGACGGTCGTTTTCCCGTGTGTTCCCGCAACGGCTACCGTTCGATCGAAAAGATTCGAGATCTCCGCGAGAAAAGACGCGCGCGTGATCGCTTTTTCACCCGCGGCGACAAGTTCGGAATTCGTTTGTTTGATCGCCGCCGTATAGACGACGAGGTCGGCGCTTTGGGCATAACGCGGGTTTTCACCCAAATACACGTCGAATCCGTTTCTTTTCAAAGTAAGAAACGCCTCGGATTCGCTTTCGTCGCTCCCGGAAACATAGGCGCCGAGCGTTCGTGCGATTCCGATCAACGCGCTCATACTGATCCCGCCCACTCCGATAAAATGAACCTTTTTGCCTTGGATAAAATTACGCATATTACTGTATATGCGGCGAAAAATCAATAGGTTTTCAAATAAAAAGAAAAGTTTCGCAAAAGAAAAGCTAGCGAAACTTCCGTTTAACAAATAAAGACGATTGAATTAAGAAAAAGAGATTATTCCGCGTCCAGCTGCAATTGATACGCTTTTAACACGCAATCGGAGATCATGGCTCTCGCTTCCGGATTGATCGGATG
>OCTW011530899.1_pt1 | contig 18727 bp, 20 predicted proteins | sample 1539671 | NCBI WGS metagenome assembly OCTW01 (sample SAMN02144230, study PRJEB22623) | gut metagenome | biome: sheep rumen | host: Ovis aries | place: New Zealand
CGAAACCCTGGATGACGGTTATTTCCCCACCCGTGGCGTTTCGGCCGGAATCCGTGGGTCGTTGACATCGGATATCCTGTTCGCCGGGGCCCAATCTGCGACGCTCTACGGGATCGTGGGGCTGGACGGCATGTTCCCATTCTCTTTCGGACGCTTCTGCTTCATCCCTCAGTTGAATGCGCGCATGGTATTCGGCAACAATCCGGCCGCTCCCATCACCAATATCCTGGGCGGCGACATGCGGGGCCGGTACTTGGAACAGCAGATTCCCTTCGTGGGACTCAATGACATGGCCGTCATGCGGAATCATCTCCTGATGGGCCGGCTGGACGCCCGCTACAAACTGTTCAAGAACCAGTATGTCTCCCTGATGGGAAATGTGGCCTATGATTTCTCGTCATTCACGGAGATGGCGGCCGGACGCCTGTACTCCGGAGTCGGCCTGGGGTATGCGTATGACTCCATCGCCGGTCCCCTGAAGGCGCAGGTTCACTGGTCGTCCCTGACAAAGAGGGTGGGGCTGTATCTTTCGTTCGGCTATAATTTCTAGGCCGATGGAAACGCCGGACTTCACCCGTTGCCTGTCCCGCCTGCAGAAACTTTGTTCCAAGGCGGAATATTGCTCTGCCGATGTGTACAGGAAAGCTTTGAAAACCCTGGACGGAGACGCGGAAGCGGCCTCCCGCATCGTGGCGGCCCTTTTGGAGGAGAAGTATGTGGACGACGCCCGCTATGCGGCTGCATACGCCCGGGAAAAAGCTGCTTTGCAGGGGTGGGGACCGCTTAAAATCCGCTTTCAGTTGCGTTCCAAAGGCGTTTCGGAGGATGTGATCACCGCTGCGCTGAAGGAGGTGGAACCCGGGAAGGCGGCCGACAAACTGGTGCGTCTCCTCGCTGCCAAGGCCCGCAGTCTGGAAGGAGATTCCCAGTTCCGGCTCAAAATGTTGAAGTTCGGCCTGTCCCGCGGATATGAATATGATGCGGTCGAGAAGGCCCTGAAAACCATAGAATCATGAGACGTCTCCTTCTCCTTGCCGTCCTGACGGCTGTTCTGCCCCTGCAGGCCCAAAACTACCGGAACCCTGTTCTTCATCTGGATTACAGCGACCCGGACGTATGCCGGGCAGGAGAGGATTATTATATGACGGCCTCTTCGTTCAACTGTTTCCCGGGGCTGCCTGTCCTGCATTCGAAAGACCTTGTGCACTGGGAGCCGGTGGGCGCGGCGTGAGCTGTGGGTAAAACTGGAAGTACGTCCGAAAAACGTCAAGGGGAATGTTCCGGAGGCGGTCTGCCGCTTCAGTTATTCCCGGGACGGCAAGCGCTATCAAGCCGTAAAAGAGCCCTTTACGGCCCGGCCGGAGATGTGGATCGGCGCCAAGTTCGGCTTTTTCTGCAACCGCTATGCTCCGTGCAACGACAGCGGCTGGCTGGATGTCCAGGATTTGCAGATTCAGTAATCCTCCACGTTGTAGCGGGTGAGGAGATCCATATGCATGTGATTGTCGGGCGTTTCGGGTTTCCGCTGGAATACCAGAAACTCCGACAGCGTGCGGATGGCCTCTTGTACCTGCTTTTCGGGATGCTGGGCGATGAGCATGCTCACCGTCCCGTTTTTCAGGGCGCGAATGTTGGCTTCCAGGTTGTCGAACCCGATAATCCGCATGCCGGGAATGGGGTATCGTTCCAGATAGGGGACAATCAGGTGGATACGGGAGTTGAACATCACAATGTGCCGGACCTTTGGAAATTCTTCGAAAAAGGCCGACAAGGCCTCGTCCGTAGCCTCTGCGTCCGTCGGATTGATGAACAGACTCCGGATGGTGCAGCCGGGGTTGTTTTCCCTCATATAATCCTGAAAGCCCGCCCGGCGGAGGACGGTGGGATCGCTCTGGCGCTCCTTGTCCCGCATGATCCGCACGATGAGCACTTCCTTGGCCTTGTCTCCCTGGAGGAGCATATCGGCGCATAGATAGCCGCTTTTGTAGGAGGGGATGCCGAAAAAGGCAAGATGGCCGTCCGGACTGTCCAGTTTGGTGTCCACGAAGACGTATGGAATCTGCCGGGCTCCGAGTTCCTGGACGAAGACCTGGGTTTCGTACTGGAACATGGGGGCGATGACCACACCGGAGGGCTTGCTTTCAAGGACCCGGGTGCAGACGTCGCGGAATGAATCGGCCCGGAACTCGTCGTAAGTGAACAGGGCGGTTTCAATGCCGAACTGCCGCTCGTCCTCGGTCGCTTTTTCCACGCCGCTGATGGCCAGGTCCCAGTATGAGCCGGGAAGCGGCTTGGGAAGCAGGATGGCAATGGTCCGGTGGCTGGTCCTGGCCAGGAGGGAGGCGTAGAGATTGGGTTCATAGCCCTTTTCCCGGATGACGGACATTACTTTCTCGTAGCTCTTCTTGGAGACTTCGCCCCGGTTGTGCAGTACGCGGTCCACCGTGCCCTTGGAAAGGCCGGTGAGACGGGCGATATCGTTGATCGTTATCTTTTCCACGATTGCAAATTTAGTCAAATTTTTTCTATCTCAAAGCCTTGTTTTTAAAAAGATTTCGTTACCGCTAACGGATGCCTCTGACGGCCTTCTATGGCATATTTTAACAAATGTTGAAAAAAATTCCGTGCACGGTAACGGAAATATCAAAAAATACATTTATCTTTGCAGCGAACACTCGTGCTGACAACCAATGAAAGGATTCCGTTTTTCCCTTCTGGCCATTGCCTCCGTCCTGCTTGCCGCCTGTGACAATCCTGTCGCGGACGATGATATCTATGCCGGCCTTCCTTTTGAGATGCCCCGTGTGGAACTCCCTTCCATCCCATCCCGCAGTGTCGTCCTTACGGATTTTGGCGGAGTGGGGGACGGAGTCGCCCTCAATACGGAGGCGTTCGCGCAGGCTATCGACCACCTCGCCCGTCTGGGCGGCGGACGTCTGGTCGTTCCGGCCGAGGATATCGCCGAACTGAAGGCTGGCCTGTACAGCTTCACCGTGCAGGCCCTGCCTCGCGAGGGAGACATCTACTACCAGAATTCCGCTCCGGTGAACGGACTCCGTTTCTATCACATCTCCTACACCAATCAGTAGGCTATTTTAAGGGAGCCGGGGGTGATTCCCCGACTCTCTTCCCAATAATACAAATTAAACATTTGGAACTATGACTTTTATCAATCCCGATTTCATGCTCCAGACGGAGACCGCTAAGAAACTTTACCACGAGCACGCGGAGAAGATGCCCATTATCGACTATCACTGCCACCTGGTTCCGCAGCAGATTGCCGAGAACATCCAGTTCCGCGACATCACCCAGCTCTGGCTGGTGGACGGCCACTATGGCGACCATTATAAATGGCGTGCTATGCGCGCCAACGGCGTGTCCGAGGATTATCTCACCGGCGGCAAGCACAGCGCCTGGGAGACTTTCCAGAAATGGGCCGAGACGGTTCCTTACACCATGCGAAACCCCCTCTATCACTGGACCCATCTGGAACTGAGCCGCGTTTTCGGAATCGAAAAACTCCTGTGCCCGGCTACGGCCCGTGAAATTTTCGAGGAGTGCAACGCCAAGCTGGCTACGCCCGAGTTCCGCGGCCAGGCCCTCATCAAGAAATTCGACGTACAGGTGGTCTGCACCACCGACGACCCGGCCGACGACCTTCGCTGGCACAAGATGATCGCCCAGCATCCCTTCGGCGTGAAGGTGATTCCCGCCTGGCGCCCGGACTGCGCCATGGCCATCGAGCGTCCCGAATTATACAAGGCCTACCTGAAGCGCCTGGGCGAAGCCGCCGACATGGAGATCAACTCCTATGCCGACCTCCAGGTAGCCCTCAAGAAGCGTCACGACTATTTCGCCGAGAACGGGTGCAAACTCTCCGATCACGGCTTGGAGAACTTCTACAGCGCCGATTACAAGGAAATCGAGATTGAGCTCATCTTCAAGAAAGTGCTCCTGGGCATTGCCCCCAATCCCAAGGAACTGGAGAAATTCCGCAGTGCCTTCCTGCACGACCAGGCCGTCATGGACGCCGAGGCCGGCTGGGCCCAGCAGTTCCACATCGGCGCCATCCGCAACAACAACACCAAGATGTTCGCCGAGGTGGGGGCCGACACCGGTTACGACGCCATCCACGATCTGGATATCGCCACGGCCGGCCATCGTTTCTTCGACCGCCTTACCCGTGAGGATAAACTGGCCAAGACCATCCTCTACTGCCTCAATCCCAAGGACAATGCCGTGATGATGACCATGGCCTATACCTTCAATGACGGCACCGTGCCCGGAAAAATGCAGTTCGGCTCCGGCTGGTGGTTCCTGGATCAGGAAGTGGGCATGCGCCGCCAGATGGATTCCCTGAGCAACCTGGGCCTCATCAGCCGTTTCGTGGGCATGCTCACGGACAGCCGCAGTTTCATCTCCTATCCCCGTCACGAGTACTTCCGCCGCATCCTGTGCGACGTCTTCGGAAAGGATGTGGAGCAGGGAAAACTGCCGGCCTCCGAGATGGACTTCATCGGCCGGATGATTGAGGACATTTGCTACAACAACGCCAAGAATTATTTCCAGTTCTGATGAAATACATCAAAATCAATCCGGCCGACAACGTGGCGGTGGCCCTCCAGGATCTCTCCAAGGGAGAGGTGGTGGAAGGCGTGACCCTGGCGATGGACATTCCCCGCGGCCACAAAATCGTCCTCCGCAGCCTCAGGGCGGGGGAGGACGTGGTCAAGTATGGTTTCCCCATCGGCCATGTGACCCGGGATGCCGAAGCCGGTACCCTGGTGGATCATTCCTGCATCAAGACCAACCTGGAAGGGCTGTTGGACTATCAGTATGAACCCCTGGATGCTGTAAGATCCTCCGGCAAGCCTGGGGATGATGCGTGTCATTCTGAGCGCGGCGAAGAATCCGCTGCAAGCTTCAAGGGTTTCAGAAGGGCCGACGGACAAGTTGGCATCCGCAACCAGATCTGGGTGATTCCCACCGTGGGCTGCGTGAACGGCATCTGCGAGCAGATTGTGAACCGCTTCAAGGCAGAGATTGCCGGAGAGACATCTTCCGTGGACGCGGTGGTCCATTTCCCGCACAATTATGGCTGCTCCCAGCTGGGCGAAGACCATGAGAATACCCGCCAGATTCTTGCCGACATGGTGCATCATCCCAATGCCGGCGGCGTACTGGTGGTGAGCCTCGGTTGCGAAAACAACCAGCTGGATGCTTTCCGTGAACTGGTGGGCCCTGTGGATGCATCCCGCGTGAAAATGTTCGCGTGCCAGAAAGTGGACGACGAAATTCAGTACGGCGTGGAGCGCCTGCGGGAAATCTACGCCGTCTGCTCGAAGGATGAACGGACGGACGTTCCTGTGAGCGAACTCCGCGTGGGACTCAAATGCGGAGGCTCCGACGGCCTTTCCGGCATCACGGCCAACCCTCTGCTGGGCGTATTCTCCGACTGGATTGTGGCCCAGGGCGGCACCACCGTGCTCACGGAAGTCCCCGAGATGTTCGGTGCCGAGACCATCCTGATGAACCGTTGCCAGGACCGCGCCACCTTTGACAAGACGGTGCATCTGATCAATGACTTCAAGGAATACTTCATCAAGCAGGGGATGCCCGTGTACGAGAACCCTTCGCCGGGCAACAAGGCCGGCGGCATCTCTACCCTGGAAGAGAAATCCCTGGGCTGCACGCAGAAATGCGGGAAGAGCATCGTCCGCGGCGTACTGAGGTATGCCGAGCGCCTCAGCGTCAAGGGCTTGAACCTGCTGTCGGCTCCTGGAAACGACCTCGTGGCCTCTACGGCTCTTGCGGCCTCCGGCTGCCAGATCGTCCTGTTTACCACCGGCCGCGGAACACCCTTCGGCAGTTTCGTTCCCACCATGAAGATTTCCACCAACACCCCGCTTTCCGAAGCCAAGCCTTCCTGGATTGACTTCAACGCCGGCGTTCTGGCGCAAGGGGAGCCGATGGAAGAGGTATCGGCCCGTTTCATCGAATTCGTGCTGGCCGCCGCATCGGGCGAAGCGGTGAACAACGAAAAATACGGCATCCGCGAGATCGCTATTTTTAAACAAGGAGTAACTTTATAAAACACAGATATGGAAAGACTTAATCGAACGTCTGCACCGCAGGCAAAGCAGTACACCGAAAAGGTGATTCAGTTTGGCGAGGGCAACTTCCTTCGCGCATTCATCGAGTGGATTATCTGGAAAACCAACCAGAAGACGGACTTCAACGGCTCCGTGGTGGTGGTTCAGCCCATCGAGAAGGGCATGGTGGAGTGGCTCAACGAACAGGACGGCCTCTATCACCTGAATCTTCAGGGGCTCCAGAACGGACAGCCGGTGGACAGCGTGGACCTGATTGACGTGATTTCCCGCGGACTGAACCCCTATACTCAGTTTGAGGAGTACCTCAAGCTGGCCGAACAGCCTGAAATCCGCTTTGTAATTTCCAATACCACCGAGGCAGGCATCGCCTTCGACCCTGCCTGCAAATTTACCGACAAGCCCGCCGGCTCCTATCCCGGCAAGCTCACGCAGCTGTTGTATCACCGTTTCGAGTATTTCAAAGGCGCCAGGGACAAGGGCCTCATCCTTTTCCCTTGCGAGCTTATCTTCGAAAACGGCAGGCACCTCAAGGAATGCATCCGTCAGTATATCGACCTGTGGAACCTGGGTCCGGACTTCAGCGCCTGGTTTGAGGAGTGCTGCGGCGTGTACAGCACCCTCGTGGACCGCATCGTTCCCGGTTATCCGCGTGACACCGCCGCCCAGCTCTGCGAGCGTATCGGTTACGACGACCGTCTCCTGGACAAGGCCGAGATTTTCCATCTCTGGGTCATCGAGGCTCCCAAGGAAGTCGCCGCCGAATTCCCGGCCGACAAAGCGGGCCTTAACGTGCTCTTCGTGCCTTCCGAGGCTCCTTACCACGAGCGTAAGGTAACCCTCCTCAACGGCCCCCATACCGTACTGAGTCCCGTGGGCTATCTGAGCGGTCTCAATACCGTCAAGGAATGCTGCGAGGATCCCGAGGTGAGCAAGTTCGTGCACAAGGTGATGTTCGAGGAACTTCTTCCCACCTGCAACCTGCCCAAGGACGAGCTGGAGAAATTCGCCGGCGATGTGATGGAACGCTTCCGCAATCCGTTCGTGAAGCATTTTGTCACCTCCATCATGCTCAACTCCTTCCCCAAGTTCAAGACCCGCGACCTGCCCGGTCTCAAGACCTATCTGGAGCGCAAGGGGGAACTGCCTCAGGGCATCGTCCTGGGCCTCGCCGGTATCTGCACCTATTACAAGGGCGGCAAAAGAGGAGAGGACGAGATTGTTCCCAACGACGACCCCAAAATCATGGATCTCCTGAAGGACCTCTGGGCCACCGGCGACGTGGCCAAGGTGGCCAGGGGCGTCCTGGCCGAAGCATTCATCTGGGGCGAAGACCTCAATGCCGTCCCGGGCCTGACCGACCTTCTCACCAAAGACCTGTCCCTGATTCAGGAGAAGGGCATGCGTGAAGCCGTTAAATCCATCCTATAGCTTATGTCCACACAAAAAAAATTAATGACCAACTGGCGGTGGTGGATCTGCAGCCTGCTGTTTGTGGCCACTACCGTGAACTACCTGGACCGCCAGGTGCTCTCCCTTACTTACAAGGAATTCATTGCACCGGAGTTCCACTGGACGGATGCCGACTACGGCACCATCACCTCTCTGTTCTCCATCTTCTACGCCATCGCCTGCCTCTTCGCCGGCAAATTCGTGGACTGGATGGGTACCAAGAAGGGCTATCTCATCGCCATCTGCGTATGGTCCGTGGGTGCCGTGATGCATGCCGCCTGCGGCATCGCCACCACCTGGTTTGTTCCCGAAGTGGATTCCGTGGCGGCCCTGAGGGCTGTCGAGGCCGGTTCCAACGTAGCCCTGGCCATTTCTACCGTATCCGTGTACCTGTTCCTCCTTTGCCGTGGCATCCTTGCGCTCGGTGAATCCGGAAACTTCCCGGCGGCCATCAAGGCCACGGCCGAGTTTTTCCCCAAGAAGGACCGTGCTTTCGCGACTTCCATTTTCAATGCAGGCGCTTCCGTCGGTGCGCTGGCCGCTCCGCTCCTGATTCCGCCGCTTGCCAAGCACCTGGGCTGGGAAATGGCCTTCATCATCATCGGCGCACTGGGCTTCATCTGGATGTTCTTCTGGCAGTTCATGTATGACAAGCCTGAAAAGAGCAGGCACGTCAATACGGCGGAACTGGAGTATATTCACCAGGACGATGCAGAGGATGCGGCCGTCAAGGCTTCCTCGGCCGACGAGAAGTCCATCCCCTTCATGCAGTGCTTCCGCTACAGGCAGACGTGGAGTTTCATCGTGGGCAAGTTCCTCACCGATGGCGTGTGGTGGTTCTTCCTTTTCTGGGCCCCCGCTTATTTCCAGGACCAGTTCAATGCACCGGCCAGTTCTCCGCTGGGCCAGGGCCTTATTTTCACCCTCTACGCCATCGTGACGGTGGTTTCCCTGTTCGGCGGCTATCTGCCCAAGCTCTTCGTGGAGAAGAAGGGGATGGATCCGTATGCGGGCCGAATGCTTTCCATGCTCATCTTTGCCTTCTTCCCGCTGGTGGCCCTTGCCGCCCAGCCGCTGGGCGCCTACAGCCCCTGGTGGCCGGCCGTCCTCATCGGTATCGCCGGTGCGGGACACCAGGCCTGGAGCGCCAACATCTTCTCTACCGTGGGTGACATGTTCCCCAAGAGCACCATCGCTTCCGTTACCGGAATCGGCGCCATGGCGGGCGGTCTGGGCTCCATGATTATCCAGAAGGTGGCCGGTAACCTGTTCACTTATGCCGAGGGGCAGGGTGCCGCCTTCCATTTCATGGGCTTCGAAGGAAAGCCGGCCGGTTACTTCATCATGTTCTGCTTCTGCGGTCTGGCCTATCTGCTGGGCTGGATCATCATGAAGTCGCTGGTTCCCAAGTACAAACCTGTCGAGATTTAATCTATGGATATCTTTTCACTGAAAGGAAAGAACGCCTGGGGCACCGGGGCTGCTTATGGGATTGGCTTCGCCATCGCCAAGGCCTTCGTGGAGGCGGGCGTCGAGCATATCATTTTCAACACCTCCAACGAGGCTTCCATGCGAAAGGGCCTGGAAGCCTACAGGGAGGCCGGTATCACCAACGTGCACGGCTATGTGTGTGATGTCACCGACGAGGTGGCCGTGAAAGCCCTTGTGGACAGAATCCATCGGGAGGTGGGCCGGATTGACATCCTGGTGAACAACGCAGGCATCATCAAGCGCATTCCCATGCACGAGATGTCCCGGGCCGAGTTCCAGTGGGTGATCGATGTGGACCTCGTGGGGCCGTACATCTGCGCCAAGACCCCTGCCGGCCGCTGGCTGGACCCTGATGAACTCGCCGGTATACGGAAATGCGTTAGTTTCCTGTCATGCCGAGTGAAGAATCTAATTCCAAGTAAAACAATATGGCAAAAGTAGTAAGTTTCGGCGAAGTGATGCTTCGCCTCTCGACCCCGGGATACCAGCGTTTTTCCCAGGCTCGCCAATTTGACGCAACCTTCGGCGGCGGTGAGGCCAATGTGGCCGTGTCGCTGGCCAACTACGGCGTGGACGCCCATTTTGTGACGCGCCTTCCCAAAAACGACATCGCCGACATGTGTACGGCCGAACTCAAGGGGCTGGGCGTGAATCTGGACGGCGTGGTGTACGGCGGAGACCGTGTGGGGATCTATTATCTGGAAACCGGTGCGGTGGCCCGTGGTTCCAAAGTGGTCTATGACCGCGCCCACTCCGCCATCTCCGAAATCCAGCCCGGCATGGTGGACTGGCACAAGGTCCTGGAAGGGGCCGACTGGTTCCACTGGACCGGCATTACCCCTGCCCTGAGCCAGGGGGCGGCCGATGCCTGTCTGGAAGCCATCAAGGTGGCCAATGAACTGGGCGTGAAGGTGTCCTGCGACCTCAACTACCGCAAGAAACTCTGGAAATACGGCAAGACGGCCGCCGAGGTGATGCCCGCCCTGGTGGAAGGCTGCGACCTTATTCTTGGCAACGAGGAAGATGCCGAGAAGGAGTTCGGCATCAAGCCCGAAGGCTTCGACGCCGAGAAAACCGGCGGTGAGATTGACCAGAGCATCTTTGTGAGCGTAGCAGAGCAGCTGATGAAAAAGTTCCCGAAGTGCAAGAAAGTGGCCATCACCCTGCGCGGCTCCATCAACGCCAACCACAACACCTGGGGCGGCGTTCTGTACGATGGCAAGACCCTTTGGCAGAGCCGTCGGTACGACATCACCCACATCGTGGACCGTGTGGGCGGCGGCGATTCCTTCATGGGCGGTCTCCTGTACGGCCTCATCGCCTACGATACCGACCAGGAAGCCATCGAGTTCGCTGCGGCAGCCTCCTGCCTCAAGCACACCATCCTGGGCGACTACAACCGTGTTACGGTCTCTGAAGTGGAAGGTTTAATCAAAGGCGGTGGTTCCGGTCGCGTAAGCCGCTAAGTGTCAATCAGAACGAAGAGAAGAATCCATATGGCAAAATTCAATAAAATCGACACAATCAACATCATCCGCAGCACCGGAATCGTCCCGGTGTTCTACAACAAGGATGTGGAACTCACCAAGAAGGTGGTGAAGGCCTGCTATGACGGCGGCATCCGCGCCTTCGAATTCACCAATCGCGGCGACGGCGCCAACAAGGTGTTCGAGGAGGTCATCGCTTTCGTCCGGAAGGAATGCCCCGAGATGGCCCTGGGCGCCGGTACCATCCTGGATGCGCCTACCGCCGTCCTCTATCTGCAAATGGGGGCCGATTTCCTGGTATCGCCCTGCATGGTGGAGGACGTGGTGAAGGTGGCCAACCGCCGCGGCATCCCGTACAGCCCCGGCTGCGGTACCGTGACCGAAATTGTCAAGGCCCAGGAACTGGGCTGCGACCTGGTGAAGGTTTTCCCGGCCGGCAACGTGGGCGGTCCGTCTTTCGTGAAGAACATCCTGGGCCCGCTTCCCTGGGCCATGGTGATGTGTACCGGTGCCGTAGAGCCTACGGAAGAGAATCTGACGGCCTGGGGCAAGAGCGGCGTCACCGCCGTGGGCATGGGCTCCAAGCTTTTCCCCAAGGACGTTGTGGCCGCCGGAGACTGGAAGTCCATCTCTGACCTCTGCGCCAAGTCCCTGGCCTGGTTCCGGAAAAAATCGGCCGATATCCCTTAAAGCACGAACCCCGGAGACGCATCTTCGGGGTTCGTCGTATGAAAAAAGGAATGGCAGGGCCGTAAGCCGCTTTCTGTTTTTGAATCTGTCATTTATCTTCGCAACCTACCCCCCGGCATCAGGCGGGCAGCCCTCAACTGCCGGTATATTTGGTCTTGCAGGCCCGGGCAGCGTACCCGCCGGCTGTCGCCAGACGGCGTCGTGGGCTCTTACCCCGCGTTTTCACCCTTACCGGAGAAAAACTCCGGCGGTTCTTTTCTGTTACGCTGCTTAAAGATTGCTCCCTACAGTGCTTTCCACAGCCGGGTGCCCTTCCCTGTGCGGACTTTCCTCAGGGCCGGAGCCCTGCGACAGATCGTCCTGCCATTCCGCTGGCAAAGGTACGAAAAAAAACCGATACCCCGCTAAATGATTCCGCTTTCGCGCAGCCCTTCCACCACTTCCACGTGATCCTGTCCGTTCCAGATAAAGCGGAGTTGTACGGGGCGCGTAGTGAATTCGGCCTCTTCACAACCGGCGATGACCAGCGTGTACTCCTGATCCGGTAGGATTCTGTCGTCCAGGCTGAAGTCCAGGAAGGCGGCGCCTTTGGACAGTTCGCTGTCAAGGAATCCGTACTCGTAGTACATGCCTGCCAGGTTGTACAAATAGGTATGGGGAAAGAAATAGTTGTCGGCGATGTTGTCGGAAAGTTCGTAGTCCCAAAAGTAGGTGAGGGACGGGTCGGATGGCGTGATGTGGAGGGCGCCGCCTTCCGTTTCCACGTCAAAGGTCAGATTCCGTCGGGGAATGGACCGGGTATGATAGAAAATTTCCACCGGCTCTCCGATGAGTTTGTGGGTTTTGGGATGTATCTGGAACAGGATGAAGCGATAGTCGGTGTCGCTGCCGATGCCGGTAAATGTGAACTGCCGGCTTCCCCGGTAACAGTAGGCATCGGTAAAGGAGCCCGACTTGAAATAGGTGACGGCTTCTTCCCATTGCTTGACGTTGTCCTCGATGGCTTCCCTGGCCGATGCCGTAAAATGCGTTTCCTGCGGACTGAATTGGAGATAGGAGTAGTACGCTTCCCTGTTCATGGCCGCAACGGTGATACGGACGCGGGAACCACCCACGTAGGTGAGTTCTGTCCGGAATTCGCTTTCCGACGTGGCCCTGTCCTTCGCACAGGAGGCCAAGAGCGCCGAGATGCCGATAAACAACAGAAAACGTTTCATTTACAATCGCTTATATGTGTTGAAGATAAAGCGGACGGCGCCAGCGCTGTGCACCCCGTACTCCCCGAAATCGAAGGTGATGTCCGTTCCCTTGAAGTATTCTTCGGCCTTTTGACCGTTGATGAAGGGAACGGTGGAGTCTTGCGTGCTGTGGAAGAAATGAAGGGGATGGCGGGGGGAGAAGTTGAGCACCGAATTCCCCATGAGCGCCTTGTACAGGCGGGCGGTCTGCGGATTCTTCTTGTCACGCCCCACGTCGGTCATCAGGTCGCTGACGGAGTCGGCGTCCATCAGGAGATTGATCTGTTTCACCGTATAGTTCTTGGAATTGATCCATTCATTGTAGTGTTCCAGGAGGACCGGTTTAAAGAAATCGGCAATATCCAGTCCCAGGTGCTCTCCTTCGTTGACTCCCTGGACAATCATGGGAATGGCGCAGGGAATGCCGGTCAGGTCTTCGAGCATGGAAATGTCGAACGTGGCGGCCAGATCATACGGGCCTCCGCCGGCATATACTTCCTTGATGGGAAGCAGGGCTTCACATTCGTCCTGGATCATGTCCATGACCCCCAGCGTGGTGGAGCCACCCTGGGAATAGCCCAGCAGAATCACCTCGTCACTTTCCGGTGCCCGGCCGATATGCTCCAGATAGGGTTTCACCGCGAGGGCCATGTCCACGACGCTGCGGGCCGTGCTCTCCACGTGCATATACGGGTGAATGCGGTCTTTGGTGACACCGAAACCGATATAGTCGGCTATGACGACGGCATAGCCCTTTCCGGCAAGGATTCCCTCCAGCGGAAAACTTTCCGACGGGCACTCGTAATTGGCGCCGATGGTGAAATGGCTCACGATGAGCATATTCTTGATTTTCCCCTTGGCGGGCAAAAGCACTTTCCCGGAAAGGGTGATGGGGGAGCCGTCGATGTCGTGCCCCTGGTAAGTGCCGGCGATGTGCGTGAGCCGGTTGCTTTCGATGGTGCCCAGCAACTCTTTCACAAGATCGATCGCCGCGATGGACGCCACTTTGGTCCGGGGGTCGTCTTCCGTTTCCATGAAGCGGATTTCGGGGTTCAGGTCACCGCCGACCAGAATGTCGCTGCTGGATACCATGGTGGGGTGGAAGGTGTCAAAGTCCACCACCTCCACTTCGGGATGCCGGCAACTTCCCGGAAGGAGCAGGAACGCAAGGCCGACGATGTGCAGGAGGCTTTTTTTCATCGTTTTACCATTTGTAATATGCGCCGAACGAAATCAGGCGTGAGCCCGCCTGATAAATGTGATAGGGGTCGGAAAGGGAATTGAGCATGCCCAGTTCCACATTGCCGCCCCAGTGCCCTTTCCCGATTTCGATGCCAATCCAGTTGAAGTTCACGGAAAAACCCGCCTTGAACTGCCTGCGGTTGTCGAAGGCGAAGACGGCGCCGGCGCCCAGTCCCGAATAGAGGCGCACCATGGGGCGGCTGAGCCAGGTGAAGCGGACGGTGGGCATGAGCACGATGTCCCAGTTGCGTACCGCCACTTCGGCCCCGGTGAGTTTGTGATAACGGTCGAAACGGCCCTCTTTCCAGAAAATGCCCTCGGCATCGGCCTGGATGCCCACGCTCACCACCCGGGAACAGCGGTAGAGGTATTCGGCGTAGAAGTGGCCGGTGTAGTTGAAGCCGTACTTTTCATCGCGGAAAAATGTGGCGGGCAGGGATTCGGGGGAGGGATAGGTGCCGCTGACGGTGGAATGGAAAGCCAGCGTTTCGAACAGCATGTCTCCCCAGCCCATGCGGAGGGTATGCCGACCCTCGGGCGGCTGCGCCCCGAATACGGGCGCAGCAACGCACAGGGTCAGGAGAATCAGTAGTTCACGCATTATTGAATTCGGGCGCGGATGGCCTGGGTGGCTTCTTCGTAACCGGGTTTTTCCAACAGGGCGAACATGTTCTTCTTGTAGTCCTCTACGCCGGGCTGGTTGAACGGATTCACGCCCAGGGTATAGGCACTGACGCCGCAGGCGAACTCGAAGAAATACAGGAGGGCGCCCAGGTGCTGCGCATCCAGCTTTTCGATGGAGACCGTCATCTGGGGAACGCCGCCGTCGATATGGGCCAGGCGGGTTCCCAGTTCGGCCATGTGGTTGCAATGCTCCACATGCTTGCCGGAGAGGAAGTTGAGCTGGTCCAGATTCTGCTCGTCGGAGCCGATGACCATGCTGCGCTGCGCTGTCTCTACGTGGAGGACGGTTTCGAACATGATACGGGTTCCCTGCTGGATGAACTGGCCCATGGAGTGGAGGTCGGCGGTGTTGTTGACGCTGGCAGGGAAGATGCCGGTGCCGTCCTTGCCCTCGGATTCGCCGTAGAGCTGCTTCCACCATTCGGCCACAAAGCTGAGCTTGGGATTGTAGTTGACGAGGATTTCCGTGCTCTTGCCGTATTCGGAGAAAAGGAGGTTGCGCATGGCGGCATAAACCACGGCCGGGTTTTGGGCCGATTTGACGGCGAGGGCCTTTTCGGCCTTGCGGGCTCCTTCCAGGAGGGCCTTGGTGTCCAGGCCGGCGGCGGCGATGGGCAGCAGGCCCACCGGGGTGAGGACGGAGAATCGGCCGCCCACGTTGTCGGGAACGACGAAGGTCTTGTAGCCTTCCTGGGTGGAAAGGGTCTTGAGGGCGCCTTTCTTGGCATCGGTGATGGCCACGATGCGCTGGGCGGCGTCGGCCTTTCCGTAACGCTGCTCAATGAACTGCTTCACGATACGGAAAGCCACGGCAGGCTCCGTAGTGGTGCCGCTCTTGGAAATGACGATGCAGGCCACGTTGCGCTCGGCGGCCAGGTCCATCAGTTCGGCCAGGTATTCCTCGGAGAGGTTGTTGCCGGCGAAGACCACCTCGGGGGCATCCTTGTGCTTGAGCTGCCTGGCGAAGTTATGGCTCAGGGCCTCGATCACGCACTTGGCGCCCAGGTAGCTGCCTCCGATGCCGATGGCAATCACCAGGTCCACGCCCTTCTCCTTCCAGAGATGGCAGATGGCGTCGATATCGCCGAGAATGGAGGCCGGAACTTCGGAGGGAAGGTGTTTCCATCCCAGGAAATCGTTTCCGGCGCCTTTTTCGCTTTCCAGTATATCGAAAGCTTCCAGGGCCTTGTTGACATAAGCTTCATATTTGGCAGGCTCAATAAAGGAAGCGCAGCCTTTGATATCTACATTAACCATAATTATTGTGTATTAATATTTTTCATAACCTACAAAAATAGCAATTTCTTAGAGATAATCCTAATATGACCGCCGGGATAATCCGGATGATTTTTGGGGAACTTGTTTGCGAATCAGGAACGGATTGATTATTTTTGAAAAACCATTCAAATGCAAGATCCATGAATCACCGTCTTCCCTCTGCCCTTGCCGCCCTTGTGTCCGTGGTGGCGATGGCCGCTATGACCGTTTCCTGCAAGCCAACAGGCGGCGGAAGCGGGGCAGGCGTTCCCGCAGATACGCTGCTAAGGGCTTTGTGACCCTGGGCGTGCAGGGGAGGAAAGCCGTCCTTCGGCTGGAACTGAAGGGGGTAAGCGCCTGTTTGGGAGAAGTTCCGCTGAGCGCCGGGGAAACCCTCCTTTCCCTCAGCAGTTCATCGGACGGCCTGCAGTACCGCTTCTTTGCAGACGGCCGGGAAGTGGGAACCCTGGATACCTCTCTGCTGAGCACGGAGGTGGTCGGCGGCTTCACGGGGGTTACCATCGGCCTGTATGCCGTCGGGGGGAAGGCGTCCTTCTCTTACTTTGATTACAAAGAGTAGGCGTTCCTGTCTTTTTTGTGAATATCGGAAAAATAATTGTGTTCTTTTAGAAAAAAAGCGTACTTTTGTACCCCGTATTTACGAAAACCATCCACTGCCTTATGAAATACGGGTTCGACAACGAAAAGTACCTGAAAATCCAATCGGAACGCATCAAGCAGCGCATCGCCACCTTCGGTGACAAACTTTACATGGAGTTCGGCGGCAAACTGTTTGACGATTACCACGCCAGCCGCGTCCTCCCCGGCTTCGAACCCGACAGTAAGTTTCAGATGCTCACCCAGCTCAAGGACGATCTGGAGATTGTCATTGTCATCAGTGCCGTCGATATCGAGAAAAACAAGGTCCGCAGCGACCTGGGCATCACTTATGACGTGGATGTGCTGCGTCTCCGCGAGGAATTCATGTCCCGCGGATTCAGCGTGAACAGCGTGGTCATCACCCATTTCAACGGCCAGTCCAGCGCCGAGGCCTACCGCAAACGCCTGGAAAAGATGGATATCAAGGTCTATTTCCATTATACCATCGAAGGGTATCCGCACAACGTTGCCCTGATCGATTCGGATGAAGGGTTCGGCAAGAACGACTATGTGGAGACTTCCAAGCCGCTGGTGGTGGTCACGGCTCCCGGGCCCGGCAGCGGCAAGATGGCCGCCTGCCTGAGCCAGCTCTATCAGGAAAACAAGCGGGGTGTCAAGGCCGGTTACGCCAAGTTCGAGACTTTCCCTGTCTGGAACCTGGCGCTGACCCATCCTGTAAACCTGGCGTACGAGTCCGCCACGGCCGACCTGGAAGACGTGAACATGATAGACCCCTTCCATCTGGACGCCTATGGGGAGACGGCCGTGAACTATAACCGCGACATTGAGATTTTCCCGGTGATGAACGCCCTCTTTGAAGATATTTACGGGGAGGCGCCTTACAAGTCTCCCACGGACATGGGCGTGAACATGATCGGTTATTGCATCAGCGACGACGAGCTGTGTTGCGAGGCCTCCCGGCAGGAGATTATCCGCCGTTATTTTGCCTCTCTGTGCAATTTTGCCGACGGAAAGGCCACGGAGGGCGAAGTGAACAAAATCGGCCTGGTGATGAAACGGGCCAAGATTACGGTGAACGACCGCAAATGTACGGTGGCGGCCCGTGAGCGTCTGGAGAAGGCGCAGAAGGCCACCGCCGCCATCGAACTGGCCGACGGAACCCTCATCACCGGAGAGACCAGTCCGCTGCTGGGCCCCAGTGCGGCACTGCTTTTGAATGCTATCAAACACCTGGCAGGCATTGCTCACAATGTGAAACTGATTCCGCAGACGATGATACAGCCCATCCAGAAACTCAAGGTGGAGTATTTGCACGGACATAATCCGCGCCTGCACACGGACGAGGTGCTGGTGGCCATCTCCATGATGGGGCGCCTGGACGAGAACTGCCGCCTGGCGCTGGAGCAGCTGCCCAACCTGGCGGGTGCCCAGGTCCATTCCACCGTCATGCTCAGCGAGGTGGACCGCAAGACTTTCAACAAGCTGGGCATCGGCCTCACCTGTGACCCGGTACGCAAAATCAAGAAAGTGGAAAAATGAAGAAATTTTGGATTCTGGTTCTGGGACTTACCCTCTGCGCCTGTTCCGAGGCGCAGGTGAAGGAGTATCGGCTGAAGGTGGTGAAGGAATACCCTCACCGCACGGATGCCTATACCCAGGGGATCTTCTTCCAGGACGGGATCCTGTATGAAACCACCGGTCAGTACGGGGAGAGCACCATCCGGACCGTGGACCTGGCCACCGGGGAGCCGACCGCCCTTAAAAAATTGAGCCGCAAGTACTTCGGTGAAGGTTCGGCTGTCCTTGACGGAGAGCTTTATGTCCTGACATGGACCAATAAGGTGGCTTTCCGTTACGATGCCGCCACACTGGCGTACAAAGCCACGGTGAGTTACCCCCGTGAGGGCTGGGGACTCACTACGGACGGGAAACAGCTCATTGCCAGCGATGGCGGCTCGGCGCTGTATTTTATGGACAGGAACCTGAAAGTGCTCCGGAAACTGCCGGTCACCTTGAACGGACGTCCGGTCCGCTACCTGAACGAGTTGGAGTGGATTGACGGAAAAATCTGGGCCAACGTGTACACCACGGAATCCATTGTCATCATCAATCCTTCCTCCGGCAAGGTGGAAGGGCTGGTGGACTGCGCCGGTCTGCTTCCCGCTAAACTGCGGGCCCCTGACACGGATGTGCTCAACGGAATTGCCCGTGACGCTGCGGGGCGCATTTACCTGACCGGAAAGAACTGGCCTCGTTTATATCAGATAGAACTGATTGAAAAATAAATATTGGGGGTATCAGGCGGGTGCCTGATTGAGAGAGTCCCATTGAACTTGATACGGTTGATACCGTCGTAAGGAAATGAAAAAAACACTGCTTTCTGCAGCACTGTGCGTGCTGCATGTCTGCGCCGCCGTCGCGCAGGAAAAGACCGAGCGTCTGGACTCGGTGGTCG
>OCTW013369697.1_pt1 | contig 18727 bp, 13 predicted proteins | sample 1539671 | NCBI WGS metagenome assembly OCTW01 (sample SAMN02144230, study PRJEB22623) | gut metagenome | biome: sheep rumen | host: Ovis aries | place: New Zealand
TTGCTCTATCTGAGCACTGATTTATGGAAAAATGTCCTTTTAAACTATGGGTTCGTTCATCTTGGATTCCTTACCAACGCTGACAGAGGTAGATATCATGTATGGCCCGTTCACTTCTGACAAATGGCTTATTCCACTGATTGCAGATGCCAGTCTGAGTTGTGGATTGAAAGAAGATGTGACAGAGAATCAACTCCAGTTCACGGCAATGGCAATCTTCAGCAGATATCGTTGGCTAAAGGCAAGTGAAGTGATGTTGTTCTTCTTCAATTTCAAGGCTGGCTTCTATGAGCGGTTTTATAGTTACTTTGATACTCAGACTATCATTAGAAGCGTAAAGACGTTCATTGAAGAAAGAACTTTGGCTATCGTTGCTCATGAAAGAGAAATAAAAGCGTCTCTTTCTTCGTAGTTCTTTGCTATAACATCGGCTTTTTCTATTAAAGAATGTGTAAATTCAAGGCAAATCGTTATAACTATCAGAATAAAGTAGTATATTTGCCCAATAGAAAAAACTCGAAGTATGACAACCTATACAAAGTTCAAGGAATACATCTGGCTGGTGAATACCATCTATCATGCTAAGGCCATCACCTTTGCTGAGATTAATGAGCGTTGGCTTAAGACGGATATGAGCGAAGGTGTAGAGATGGCCCGCACTACGTTCTATCGGCATAAGTGTGCCATTGAGGACATTTTTGGCATCTATATTGATTGCGACAAGAAGAACGGCAACAAGTATTATGTAGGTAACGAATACGTGCTTCGCGAGGATTCCGTTCAGAACTGGATGCTCTCAACATTGAGTGTAGGCAATATGGTAGAAGAAAGCCAGAGCCTGCACAACCGTATTCTGTTGGAACACGTGCCTTCTGGTGGTGAGATGCTTCAGCAAGTTATCAAGGCGATGAAGGAGAATCGTATGATCTCTATGACCTATCGCCGCTACGGATCTCCTAACAATGGCACATATGCATTGGCTCCCTATTGTGTGAAGTTGTTCCATCAGCGATGGTATCTTGTGGCCAGTTTCGAAAGTGGCTTGAAAAGCGTATACTCTTTTGATCGCATCGAGAAGGTGGAGCTGCTTGATGAGAAGTTCAAGATAGATGAGAGCTTTGAAGCAACAGAATTCTTCAGCGATAGTTATGGTATTGTAGTAGATGACAAGATTGAGAGTCAGCACATAGTGTTGAGGGCATACGGATATGAGCCTTACTATTTACGCGACTTGCCTCTGCATCATAGCCTGCGAGAAGTCAACACAACTGAGGACTATTCCGACTTCGAGATGAATCTAAAACCCACTGCAGATTTCAAAGCCCAACTTATGTCTCGCGGGCAATGGATAGAAATCTTAGAGCCACAATCTCTGGCAGACGAAATCGTTGAATGGCACAAAAATGCCATCAAACGATACGAAAAATGAAAAAAGTCCGAGATTGTTCCATGATTTGAAACAATGTGCGTCTATCTTTGCAACTGATAACATGATTGTTGAACTATTAATCGAATAAAGTTATGGTTGCAAAGAAATTGTATTTTATGGATTGTCACCTCGCAGGCCGAAAATATCACGATGCAGACGAGGTGTGGGAGCAGTTGAAGGTTGGAACTGTCCTAATGTTGGAGCGCGACAAGGAGAATCGCACAGATGCTAATGCCGTTATGGTAGTCTATAAAAACCAGAATGGCGAGGAGTTCAAGTTGGGCTATATCCCACGTTCCGATAACGAGACCATCGCCAGCCTGCTTGAAATGGGCTGGACGGACATCTTCGAGTGTCGTATCAGTAAACTGAATCCAGATGCTCACCCAGAGAATCAGATTCAACTTACCATCCGAATTATTAGAAACAAGAACAACGAGGAGGGCCGCGTATGAATAGAACACAAAGAAAGAAGTTTTCAACAAAGAAGACAAAGACACTTGAGCGGATCAGAAAACGAAAGTGGGATGAAGACAACGCATGGTATGCGAAAGCTTTGGAGAAAGATTTCTTCAGAAGGCATCCATACTATATATTGTCTGACCTTCCATATTATTTCTTTGCTTATGTAGACGGACATTTCGGTTGGGAAATATATCGTCCAGTAAAAATTGTATTCTTGTATGATATGAATTCTCACACTATAGAATATAGCCGTTTAATATACGATAGAAATGATGACGATATTCTTCATCCCTCCGTATCGTTTGCAAAGATGGGGAGTAAAATAATTGATCCAATATCAGTAAACGAGATGTTTACATTTAAACCTAAAGATCTTGAAGAAGTTTGGGATAGTGGGGAATATCAGATATTTATAAAGAGCGGAAATAGAAAGCGGTTTGAGTATATTATTAGCGATAACATATCTAAATATATACCTTTTGCCTGGCTTTTTAATCTCTTTAAAAAAGTGGCAAAAGATATTCCATATGAGATGATGGATGAAAATGGCAACTGGGTTGACGTACATAAGTATAACTTAGAACATCACCCAGAAATGTTTAAATCTGAGAAATAATCACTATTTTTGTAGCAATAATACCAAAGTGATGAATAACGAATTGAACTACGACAAGCTACGCGAGATGATTGCTCGCTGTGAATGGAAGTTTGCGAAGACAATGCCATTTGCACCTCATGAGTATATCGTAAGGGACAAGTGTCCGTTGACTGACGAGGAGTTTGTGTACTTCGTGGATATGCAGCGACGCTTTGGCGTGAAAGAACGTTGGGACAAGTACAACAATCCCTACCTCTACATCGATGACTACAAGTATTGGACGATGGGAGCGCCCTATGACGAAACGACAGTGATTAATCGCGCAAAGGCGAGCGGAGTCAACGAAGTACATCAGTTATATGAAGGAATAAACAAAGGAGATATGACTATGAGTTATGTTGATGAGTATATACACAAGCAACTTGGTCTGAAGGACGACAAAGGCTTTAACATCGAGTTGATTAATGGCAGGCTGAAAGAAATCTTCGATTGCGTCAGCCATTTGGAACGCATCAGGAACAACTACGCCTGTGAGGTGATGCAAGAGTGGAGTCAACGTCTTTCTGCTGATTTTCCAGAGTGTAAGAAGGTCGAATTTGTCAAGCCTGAAAACATTATCAACACTGGCATTACCATTCCCTTTGAAGGTGTTCCAGATGCCATTGCCATCCGCATTCAATTTGAGACGGGTAAACTATATTTTGGTCTCACTTGTATGCCAGCGACAAAAGAGAAACGTGCAGAATTGCAGGAGAACATGAGTTTCGTCAACAAGAATGGTGAATTCATTGAAGGTAGTGACTGGATGTACTATAAATACACGTCGTTCAAGGATGGGTATGCAGAATTGAAGAAGTTGATAGAAAGGCTTTTAAATAACTAAAAAATCAAGGACTACACATAAGGACGTCCTTGTTCCAGCACGAGGGGAACGAATCCGGGCTTGCCTTAGCTGGCGGTGGATGATTAATCCGATGCAAATATAGACATTATAAATGAATAATCAAAAGATTCAGAATGAAATTCTTATTATCTCACAGTTATTTTGTACTTTTGCAGTTGAATAACGTTTAAAACCAAAGATTATGGCAAATATTAACAAATTTGATACTGTCTCAATCAACGACATATTGAAGAATATTAATCACAGTTATCTTCTTCCAGCTATCCAAAGAAAGTTTGTATGGAAGAGTGAACAAATAGAAAAACTGTTTGATAGCATAATGCAAGGATATCCTATAAACACTTTCATGTTTTGGAAGATAATGGATAAGGATATCAAAAACGATCACAAGTTCTATGATTTTCTTTTGAATTACATAGAGCATTTTGAGGAGGATAATAAGCATCATGCTACAGATGCCCAATCAGATGATTTCTACGCTGTAATTGATGGCCAGCAGAGATTAACAAGTTTGTACATCGGCTTAAAGGGAACCTATGCTTATAAACTGCCAAGAGTTTGGTATATAAATTGTCCAGAGAATTTTCCACCAAGAAAACTTTATCTCGATTTGAGTGGAGAATATCAAAATGATAATGATGAAAGAACGATGAAATACAATTTCAAGTTCTTAACAAAAGCAGAGTATGACAAGTCTGTTGAAAGAGGTGAGCAAGAATGGTTTGACCTACACGAGCTTTATAGGTATAGCAATGAAAATGAGTTTCTAAGGTTTGTATATAGCAATGAGTGGAAGAATAAACCATTTGTTGAAGAGACCTTGCCGACCCTTTATAGGAAAATATTCTCTGAGCAGCTGATTACATATTACATGGAAGACCTGCAAGAAATAGATAAGGTGCTGGATATCTTTATTAGAACAAACAGAGGTGGTGAGCCACTTAGCTATTCCAATTTGTTAATGTCCTTTGTTACCGCTTACTGGAAAGAGGATACCAGAACGGAGTTCCAGCGGCTATGCGAACAAGTTTTCGCTATTGGGAATCCTGGTTTTATGATTGACTCAGATTTCATTTTGAAAACCTGCCTTGTACTATTTAGTAAGGACATCAAATTCCGTCTTAACAACTTCAAAACAGAGGTTGTGTCTGAAATAGAAAAAAACTGGGAAAGGATAAGCAGATGTATTAGGGAAGCATTCCGGCTAATAGATAGTTGGGGATTCAATTACTCAAACATGAAAGCAAGGAATGCCGTGGTTCCTATTGTATACTACATCTATAATCATGGTATAGAAAATACTATCAACGATAATCCTCTTATGCACAAAGTGGAAAAAGATGTAATGCGGAAATGGTTCTGTATATCATTATTGAGGCATGTGTTTGGTGGTCAGTCTGATTATGTGCTTAAAGGCATTCGAGATGTCCTTAATGCGCATGCTAATGAAGCTCGTTTCCCCTTCGATGAGATAAAAGAAGCTTTCAAGGGCAATCAGGCTAAGAGTCTTTCTTTCAATGAAGAGGTTATTGATGGCCTGCTAAGTCTGCACAAAGATGATCCATCTTGCTATCCAGTAATGGCTTTGATCTATTCCCATTTTGACTTTGGAAATCAGGTTTATCACAAAGACCATCTGCATCCTGCTGCTTACTTCTGCAATTTGAGGAAAGACGGAAGCATGACAGATGAGGAATACGACTTCTACAAGAATAGTGAGAATTGGGACACTATGCCAAACTTACAATTGCTTAATGGTACTCTGAATGAATCTAAGAATGCAAAACCTTTAGAAGAATGGGTAAAAGAAAAGAATATTGATCTTGACAACCAGTTGATTCCAAGGGATGCAAGCCTTGACATTAAAGATTTCAAGGATTTCATTACTAAGAGAAGGGCTTTGCTGAAGGAACGGCTGATGACAATTGTTCAGTAAATGACTCTATTTCGAAAAACAAGGGCTCCCCATGAGGAGTCCTTGAATCGGCACGAGGGGGAACGAATCCGGGCTCGCCTTAGCCGAGGTGGATGATTAATCCGCTGCAAAGGTAGAGAATAATTTTGTATTGTCCAAAAAAGTTAAGTCATTCTTGCTAACAAAATGTGTATAATTCTACGGAGAATGTGAAGACTCTCCGTGAGATTTAACATCTTTAACGGGGGCTATGTTATTCACTTATGGGCAAAAAACACCTGATAGTTTGAATTGCTTCAGGGACTACCAGGACTGAACGATGCAAAGGTAGAAATAAAATCTGAACTATCCAAGGAATTAGGGCAAAATGATAGCAAAACGTGTAAGAATCTACGGAGGATGTTGAAACCCTCCGTAAGTTTTGCATAAAAATACTCGCTGGGATATATAAAAAACAGACCCGACAGCTTGATAAATCAGAGGCTGCCGGGAATCAACGCTGCAAAGATAGGAATAATTTCTGAATATTCCAAAGATTTAAGCAATTATTTTTCGAAAATCGATTATAAGCACATTATTTTGCTGCATGCGCTGCCTACATGGTCAAGTCCAAACATTAATGAAGCACCATCTATACCCATCCAATTGAAAAGTCGCATCATGCGAGCATACTGGTTTAGAGCATAGGATGTGTCAATAGCAGCATTTGGTCGGCTGAAACAAATAGGCTCATGATGAGCGATACGATTGCGTAACTTGTTGATGTAATCAAGTTCCTGGAATATATAGGAGTTGTCATATCGATGCTGTCGAGTAGAGGTAGGCTTGTTGGGGAAAATATGCAGCAACGATTGTCCCATGAGAGCATAGACAACGTTGGAAAACATGTATTTCCAGACACCGAACTCCATTTCAGAAAGCAGTTTTGAATGACTGTAAGCGTTGCTTCTCATCAGCTCATTGTAAGCCTTTTCTATGATTTTTCGGGTCTTTTCTACTCGAAGATCATAATAAAGTCTTCCATTAGGAATAACCGCATCACGTAACCAATCGTTACCAAGATTGGCAGTCAATTGCTTATCAATCTTGTTTCGCAATGCGACTTCAAAGCAACTGATTAACGTGAACATTTCTTGGGACAACTTAAGATTATAGCGATATAAAGTCATCGCTTTTTTGCTGTCGTTATTACATGCAAGCAAGTACTTGCGCATGCGTTGTTGTGATATAATATCTTCGAATTCTGAATACTTCATGTGCTCATTATTTTAGTGCAAAGTTACTAATAATTTGGCAAATATTGGCCGCCTTTTCAGATTATTTTTCTGTCTAATGCTTGTTACTACTTAGCTTTCCGTACTCAGTTGTAATCGTTGCCATTTTAATTAAAAATTTGCGCCGATTTTTCACCCTAAAAGTTGGACTGAGACTAAAAAGTTGGAAGCCCATACCCCTGAATAAAAATTATCGAGAAGCCCTTTATTTACTGGGATTCTCGATAATCAAATGATTTTTCAAATATGGATTGGCTTCGCCTATCCCTCGTGATCCCGTTGGGATTCAAACCCAAGACCTTCAGAACCGGAATCTGACGCTCTATTCAGCTAAGCTACGGGACCAATAAGTTTAAAACGGGCACAAAGATACAACTAAGAATCCACAATGAAGAATCTTATCGCAAAAATTAACAATTTACAACACGCCTGAAGAGGCTTACTTCATCAGGTTCATCACGGATACCAGGAGCGTCAGCAAGGTTGCCATAGAAGTACCAAGTGCTCCTATATTTGCAATCGTCTGCGTGGCTGTCGTTGTCTTCGTCGGCACAATAATCTCACAACCCGGTTCTATTGGGGCTCCAGACCTTGCCTTTGATATCGTACCATTCTGATAGAGAATATAGGTACGCGACTTCTTGGCACGACTGCCATAGCCTCCTGCCTGATTAATGTACCATTTGTAGTTCTTTCCTTCGCTATAGGCAACGGTATTTGGATGCATCACATTACCATTGATCTTCACCGTCCCATTATATTCTGGCACCACCAACTTGTCTCCTTCGCGCAGAATAATATCATAGTCTGAGCCTGGGTTCGCCATGGCTTTATCCAGTTCAATACCCACATAATATATACTATCTGTACGCGTGACCATCGTCGTATCCAGACCGCGTCCTGTCTGCTGCAGGGCTATCTTCATCAGGTTCTGCACCCTGAACTTCTCATCATCGTTCAGCAGTCGCTCTACTCGTGCACCTCGCACGTATGCCTCGCCCGTGACGCCACCTGCGGCCTTAATAGCATCCGAAAGACGGGTGTTCTTCATGGGCAGGGAATACTTTCCTTCAAAGAGCACCTCACCCAGCACCTCTATATTACGCTGGGGCTGATAGCCTGGACTCTTTCGTACATACACCTCATCGTAGGGCTGGAGGGTGAAAGAACGATCACCATCAACCACATATCCATTCTTGAGAGAGAAACTGAAGGTCTGGGCAATAACCTTGTCTGAGGATGTGGCACCAGGATCGGAGATGCGTCTTGCCACATCGACTTTCGCAGTTGATGTAGCATCCGTAGGACCACCAGCCTGGAGAATCAGGTCCTCTATAGTCTCATCATCAGCAAATTCGTACGTACCAGGGAACTGCACCTCACCATGGATGGTTAGCGTACGCTTCGACATGGTCTCAAGACGATATGGGATATAGAGGTCATCCTCGCTCTCAAGTGGTATATCTGCCACTGTGCCAGCCATCAGTCCATCGACATCCACGCTGATCACCCTGCGGGTGCGGTCTGGCTTCATGCGATACAGAACGGCATGAGCAGAGAAAGCCTCTTCCGTAAGGCCGCCTGCCCTTTCTATCAGAGAACGGACTGTGGTAGAGCCGTCCAGGTCGTACATTCCTGCATGGAATACCGCACCACGGATGTTAACCGTATTCTCGTACCTGTCGAGAATAGAATCCACCGTTACCGAGTCGCCGTCCATCAGACGGAAGTTCGCCATATCGAATTCCGAGACACTATAGGCAGAATAATGGCTACCAGCCGTACGATTCAGTCTGACAGCCTCCTTATAAGCCTTGTTGGAGAAGCCGCCTGCATATTTCAGAAGGGTGGCCACACTCTCATTCTTCTTCATCTCATAAGCCATCGGGCGCTTCACGTTGCCTGAGATGTCAACGATACAATCGTAGGGTCCAACGACAATCACATCGTTATCGCTCAGACGTATATTGCCCGTAAGACGACCATTGAGGATATAGTCATAGACATCGACAACTGTCAGTTGACGGCCATTGCGATATACCTTTATATTTCGGAGCGTACCCACGCCATTAACGCCACCAGCCATATAGAGGGCGTGGAACACACTGGCAAAGGCCGAGAGCGTATAGGTTCCTGGCGCAGCGACCTCACCCATGACATTGACCGTGATGGTGCGCGTCTGGGCAACGCTCAACTGGATCTTAGAACTGCTATAGCGCTGTCCTAACTGTTCTTTTATCTTTGCATTGGCAGCCTCAACGGACAAGCCTGCGAGGTGAATAGGTCCGAAGCCATCGACGACCACTATTCCATCGGGAGACACTTCGAGTTTCTGTGACTTCTGCGTTCCGCCATAGACATCAATGGTCACGAAATCACCAGGCCCTACGACATAACTGGCAGGCGTGGGGATGTTCATGTTCGGCTCGAAAGAGAGCGTTCGCTTATTAAAGATATCGCGACCAAAGACCTTCTTACCATTCACAAGAAGATTCATCGAATCCTTGATATAGACATTGGGACGTGTATCGAGGTCGCTAAACTCCATTTCTGAACTTCCCAGTGGATTATAGCCGTCCATGGAGGTGTAGAGCGGATTGCCTTCAGCATCAACTCGCACAGAACCGTTTGACTCGCGCAGACGGGAATCAGACGAAGACTCCAAGGAAGACGATGAAGAAGTAAGGCGCAGGGACCTGCCAGAGTTCGAGCCGCCCTGCTTATCGTACAACTGCCTCAACCGCTGGATCTGCTTGACATCGACACCCCGCTGCATCAGTTTGATGGCGATCTGCGACTGGGGAGTACCAGCCTTCATCTCTTTCTGAACATACTCTATAATCTCCAGGTCGCTCATGGACTGGGCTCCTGCTGTAAGTACTCCTACCAGCAGTGACAATACTAAAAGAATCCTTCTGATATTCTTCACTACGAAAACAAATTTCCTTATAAACGCTGCAAAAGTACATATTTTTATTGTTCTAACAAAATAATTTGAATGAAAATCTACGTTGTTTGCAGAAAAATGAGTAATTTTGTCACCGTATTAATCAGAGCATCAAAAAAATGGATTTGACAGAACGCTTTCTCAACTATACGAAGTTTGATACTCAGTCGGCAGAAGACAGCAATAGTGTGCCAAGCACTGAGAAACAACTACTATTCGCTGCATATCTGAAAAAAGAACTGGAAAGTGAGAACCTCAGTGACGTCTCGCTCGACGAAAAGGGCTATATATACGCCACGCTCAAGGGCAACGTGAAGGAAGCCCCGACCATAGGCTTCATCTCGCACTATGACACAAGTCCCGACTGTTCGGGTGCCAACATCAAGGCTTCTATCGTGCAGCACTATGACGGTAGCGACATCCTGCTATCAGAGGGTATCGTCAGCAGTCCGAGGCTGTTCCCTGAACTCCTGCAGCATATCGGAGAAGACCTGATCGTGACAGACGGCCATACGCTCCTTGGCGCCGACGACAAGGCTGGCATTGCCGAGATCGTAGAGGCGATGTGCTACCTCAGGGATCATCCGGAGATTAAGCATGGCGACATCCGTATCGCCTTTAACCCTGATGAGGAGATCGGCATGGGTGCCCACCATTTTGATGTCGAGAAGTTCGGATGCGACTGGGCATATACGATGGATGGAGGAGACATTGGGGAACTCGAGTTCGAGAATTTCAATGCCGCCAGTGCGAAGATCACCATCAAGGGCATCAGTGTGCACCCTGGCTATGCCAAGGGCAAGATGATAAACGCCAACCGTCTGGCGGCAGAGTTCGCACAACTCCTGCCTTCCAGCGAGACCCCAGAGGCAACAGAGGGCTATCAGGGATTCTACCATCTATATAGCGTCCAGTCAAACGTAGAATGTGCGAAGATGAACTATATCATCCGTGACCATGACCGTGACAGGTTTGAGGACCGTAAGCGATTCATCGCACACTGCGCAGAGGTCATGAACGACAAGTACGGCGACGGCACTGTCACCTGTGAGATCAAAGACCAGTATTACAACATGAAGGAGAAGATCGATCCGAAGATGCATGTGATCGACGTAGTGCTCCACGCCATGCAGGACTGTGGGGTGGCTCCTAAGGTGAAGCCTATCCGTGGCGGCACTGACGGGGCGCAACTCTCATTCAGAGGTCTCCCCTGCCCTAACATCTTTGCTGGTGGTGTGAACTTCCATGGACCTCACGAGTTTGTGAGCATCCAGTCCATGGAAAAGGCAAAACAGGTCATCGTCAGGATCTGCGAACTGGTAGCAGGATTCAATGATTAGACAATAGCGCTTCAAGGGATTCCTGTTCCCCAACGACCCAGATAATATCCCCTTCCTGGAACTTCCTATTAGGAGTATATGGAGAGAGGCTCTCCTTGCCCTCTTCCAGTCCGACGACCATACAACTGTAGGTGTCGCGGATGCCACTCTCGATCAGTGTCTTGCCGATGAAGGGACTGTCGCTGCCGATGACCAACTGGCGCAGTTTCATCTCCCGCTTTTCCAGGTCCTTGTCGATACCCAGCCGCTCTCTGTCCAGAGCCTCACGGAATGCCGTAAACTGGGCATCGCTACCAATGGCCTGCAGGATGTCTCCTGGAAAGATGATACAGTCGCCGTCAGGGATATTGATACGCCAGCCACCACGGAGGATACTACTGATGTGTACCCCATATTTCCGCCCAAAGTCTAACTGCTTGAGTGTCTTTCCCATCCACCTGGAATCAGCAGGCACCTCAAAGTCTGCGATATGGATATCCCTATCCAAAAGGCGACCTTCGTAGAGAGGACGCTTCTTCCCATGCACCTGGGCCTCGATATCCCTCGAGCGCAGGTTCTGGATGAACAGGCGCTCCAAGGTGATGCTTCTATGCTTGATCCAGCGGGAAAGGATGATCAGTATGACTGCCACGATGCCGATGGTGATCATCAGGGCATTGGTAAATCGGCTGAGGTAGTTGCAGATATAGAAGATGAAGAACACGGCAATCACCATGCGTACGAGGATGGTGAATAGCAGAGGTAGCCTGTTGCGGTTGCTTTCTGCCCAGAGCGCCTTGAACTCCTCACTACGATTCTTCTTCATCACCATCGCCCGCAGGAAGGGAGCAATGATCAGCACCGTCAATACGCCAGTAATGGCATTGGCATACCAGTGGAGTTCCCATCCAGGAAGAAGTTTTCGCGCAAAGGGAAGGAAGAAAGTAAACATCACGGCGACCGTCGCGGAAGAGAGGATCGAATAGACAATCGTATTGATGGCCATCTGCGTCAGGAGTTTCTTCCACTTGCTCTGCTCCTGGGTATGCTGATGACTCATGGTCAACTGGTTCAAAGACCTGACAAGTTTGTTGGGCAGATGAGCCTCAAGATGACTATAAGCCGGTGTGGCAAGCCGTATCATGTAAGGTGTGAGAAAAGTGGTAATAACTGATACGGCCACCACGACCGGATAGAGGAAATCACTGATTACGCCCAGGGACAGGCCAAGCGAAGCGATAATAAAAGAGAACTCGCCTATCTGCGCCATGGAGAAGCCGCAGCGCATGGCCGATTTCAGCGTCTCGCCTCCAAGCATGAAGGAGAAGGTGCCGAAGAGCGCCTGGCCAACGAGAATCGTCAGCACGAGTATGATGATGGGGATGGCAAACTCTATGAGAATCTTCGGATCGACGAGCATACCTACTGACACGAAGAAGATGGCGCCAAAGAGATTCTTGACAGGCTCCACCAGTTTCTCGATGCGCTCTGCCTCGATAGTCTCTGCCAGGATGCTGCCCATGATAAACGCACCAAAGGCAGAACTGAAACCCACCTTGGTGGAGAACACGGCCATCGCGCAGCAGAGTCCTAAGGATACCACCAGCAACACCTCATTGTTGATAAGACTGCGCACAGACTTGAGGAACGACGGTATGGCGAAGATACCCACGACAAGCCACAGGATCAGGAAGAAGCCTATCCTTATCACGGACTCGAGCATCTGCCCGCCCTCCAAGTCATGGCCTCCTGCAATAGCACTCAGCATCACCATCATCACAATGGCAAGGATATCCTCCAGGATCAGTACGGACATCACCAGACCAGCAAACTGCTGCTGACGAAGGCCCAGGTCATCGAAGGCCTTATAGATAATCGTCGTGGAAGACATGGCGAGCATTCCCCCCAGGAAGATGCAGTCCATCTTTCCCCATCCGAAGAGGCGTCCCACGCACAGGCCCAGCATCGACATACAGAAGATAATGGTGCAGGTGGAGATCACTGGTGAGGCTCCCATCTTCAGGATTTTCTTGAAGGAGAAGTCGAGACCCAGTGAGAAGAGGAGGAACATCACGCCTATATCAGCCCAGAGATGTACGTTCTCCACATCCGCCACAGAGGTCGTATAGGGCATATTCGGACTGACCAGGAATCCTGCCACGATATATCCCAGTACAAGGGGCTGCTTCATTCTCTTGAATATCAGGGTCACGATACCTGCTACCATCAGTATCAGTGCCAAGTCCTTGATCATTGCTGGGAGTTCTGCCATCTTCCGAATCTTTACTTAGGCTGTTCTGATTAATACCACTGCACGGCGTTGGAATAACTGGACCGCTTATCGTATTTGAGGGCATCCGTCAGGGTGGCGGCATTACACCTGAACGAGAAGTTATAACTCGTATAGGGTGCCAGCACCACGGAGCACGACATATTGAAGCAATGCAGGTCGCGGCTCAGTGAAGCCGTCGTCATGGAGATCTTCTGATTGTCGAAATCATAGCCAGAGGAGAAGTTGATATTCCATCCGTCGCTGATACGCACGTTTCCACTGATATTGAGGGTCTGCGAGAACTTATAGGGATAGCGCATCGTGTCATAGTTGAACTTCTTCACATCCGTATCCTCTCGCATGTTAATACCATAGCCCAAACTGAGACTCCATGGTATCTTGAAAGCCATGTAGCCATCATCATCAGTATCCGCCTTGGCATTGTCGCCTCTCTTGGCACCATGCTTGGCTTCCTCCATCTCCTTGTCGATATTCGTCTCTACGTCAGAGTCCCATTCCTCGTCATCTCTGCGGTTCCTGTCTTTCCCGTCCTTCTTCTTATCGACCTTCTCGCCCTTCAGCCATTTGATGAAGTTGGCCACCTTCTCATTGTTCAGCGTATATGACAGGTTCTGCGACATTCCCTGGAAGCGGCCCATCTTGCCGAGTCCCCAATACGTCTGATGCTCACTCTCACGTGGCGTGGCTCCCACACTATCGGCCTCATAGACATACGAGGCGAATACGGCGCTCAGGTTCAGGGTATAACTCTTTGAGAGTTTCAGGCGAAGCGTCGTACTGAGGTTACTCCAGGGCCTGACGTCAGCCGCGAAGTTATACGACATTCCCAGTCTGAACTCATCGATCAGCGAGATTTTCTTAAAGCCCGTGGAGTCATCATCGCTCTTCAACTTCATCTCCAGGTTATTGCCCAGGTCAAAATTGACCGTTCCCGTCTTTCCCTTGCCAGGAGGCGAGAAGGCTGCTCCCTGGAAGGGCGAATAATCCACCATCGTCACGTTGCCATTGGCATCGGTCTTCTGGTAACTGTCATAGTAGCCATAGCGACTGTCGCTGAAGTCTGGCGCGTATGAGAAACTGACTGTCGGAGTGATGACGTGGCGGATGGCCTGGATCTTATCTCCGAAGATTTTCCGATTGGGGATCCAGAATCCATAGAGTTTCGTGGAGGCACTGAGCGCCAGGTTCCAGTTGTAGAGGTTGTAGAATCCGCTGACAGTATCGGCCACCTCCCGCTGGTTCTGCACGTCCCACGACTTATTGGTACGACGGAAGACCATACGGTCGTAGAAGTTGAACGAGGGTGTCAGGTTCAGATAACTGAACAGCGTGAAATTGCCCTTGATGGGAATGGTGTGGGACATGCCGTTCTTCCAGTCCCTGGTCAGGCTGGAGTGCAGCAACTGGTCTTCCTTCGTATTGATCTCATTCTTCACCTGGCCAGTATAACTGACGGAGATCTTCTCGTACCATCTTGCATCCCCCACTGCCTTTTTCCGCTTGAAGGGATAGAACTGGGCGATGCTGATATTCAGGTCGGGCAGTGTCAGCGCTATGGATGAGTCACGCATGTTCTGGTTGAGGTTCATCTGCGAACTGAGCGACATGCCGATACTCGAGAAGGTGGTCTGCCACGACACTGAAGAGGTACGGGTCGATTGCGTCAGTGCCTGGGGATTGTACATCGAGTTCAGGTTGTTGCGCTCATAACTCGTCGAGGCGTAGTTCACACTCGCGGAGAGCGAACTGAAGGGGTTGGCCTTGGTATCCTGACGATGGCTCCACTGAATCTTGAAACTGGTCTGCTTCTGATAGTCGGGCATGTTCTTCTCACCTGTCAGCGTATTCTGATAGTTGGCATAGAAAGAGCCGCTATACCGATAGCGCTTCCTATAGTTGGAGGCTACCGAGAGGGCCCAGGAGCCCTTGGTGTATATCTCGCCCAGCAACTTCAGGTCCATCTTGTCGCTCAAGGCGAAATAATAGCCGCCGTCGCGCAAGTAGAAACCTCGCTCTGTCTCGTCACCGTAGGTAGGCATGATGAAGCCGCTGGAGTAACTCTTGGTGAAGGGGAAGAAGCCGTAGGGGATGGCTAGGGGCAGTGGCACGTCAGCCACCACCAGGTAGGTCGGTCCAAAGACCACATCCTTGCCTGGGCGCACCTTGGCACGCGACATGGCCAGGTAGAAGTCGGGATGGGGATCGTCACAGGTCGTGTAGCGCCCATGCTGCAGGAACATCTCGCCTTCAGCCCCTCGCTTAGAGAGTTCACTCGTCAGATAGCCGTCCTCCTGCTGCGTATAGACATCCTCGATGATACCTTTCTTCGACTTGAAGTTAAAGGCCATCTCACCCGTCTCGTAGGTATCGCTGCCCATCTTGAAGACTGGGGAGCCAATGGGCTTGTTCGTGGTCGTATCCATGCGTGAGTCGGCATGCACCAGGTTACTGTCGAGACTCATGTAGATATGGTCGGCGGAGAGGTCCATGTTCTGGTACTTCACGTTCGACTGTCCATAGAGGTGTGCCAGACCAGAGGCAGCATTATAAGTCAGGGAGTCGTTGGCAACATAATCCACTGGGGAGTCGATGCCGTTCTTCTTACTGCGGTTGATGCTGTCGAGCCTGAGGGAGTCATCTACCGCCTTGTTGTGCTTGTAGATGGCCAGTTCAAGGGAGTCCATCGTCGAGGTGTCGCGCTTCAACTTGGCTGATGCCTCCTGCATCTGGGAGAGCACAGTGTCTATAGGGGCCACTGCATGGTTGGGGGCACTTCCCCTGAAGAGGGAAAGTGGCACCTCTGCCATCATGATCATGATGACAGACAGCATCAAAAACAGGGCGGATTTCCTTTTCACGGGTGCAAAAGTACAAATAAAATCCTATTTCCGTGACGGATTAACACAGATTATCACAGAATTAATGATTTTATTCAAACAAATCAACCCAGTGGAAGAACTTCCTGAGGCCTGCCTCGCCAAAGCGCTCGAGGCTCCGTGCCGTCTGTTCGACGGTGCGCTCCTGATCCAGATTCGTCTTGGAATAGAACTTGTCGGCATAGCAGACCACCTGTTCCTCCAGGGTGTCTGGCTCGTACTGTCCGTCAGGCGGCAGGGGCAGGCCCTGGGCCTTGATCTGTTCGTGGGAGATGCCCGTCCCCGTATGGCGCTCACAGACCTGCGCATGGCGCACGAGGCCCTTCTCACGCAGGAGGCGTCCGCCAATGACGCCATGACAGATATAGGGCTCTGTGCCGAAGCACTGGATCCCTGGGGCGTCACACTGGTAGATGCCGATGTCATGCAGCATCGCCGCCTCCTCCAAGAACTCCGTATCCAGGCGCAACTCGGGATGCTTTCTGGCTATCAGCAGGCAACGGTCTGCCACCTGTCTGCTGTGGGTTAGTAATATCCGCCGGAGTTCATTCTCCGACGGATAGTATTGATCGATAATCGCCTGATAGTCCATCATCCTTCTCGCTGGATCCAGGCAATGGTATCGCCCTGACGGATATTCTGGCCTGGCTTCACACTGATATCCACCAGTTTGCCACCCATGGCAGCGGGGATCGCCATGATCTCGCCCCACTTGGTCTGGAGGTAGCAGAACGTGTCACCCTCCTTGTAGGTCTGTCCGATGAACGGCTCCACGCAAGGCGCCATCACGCCCTCTCCTCCGAAACTCCATAAGAGTTGGCCAGCCAACGGCGACTTCACGGCATCGGCCTTGGCATGCTTGATGGCCGCGATCTCCTCGGCAGACACCTTGCCACCACCGAGTTTGGCATCCTTCGCCTTCTGCAAGTCGGCCAGGAACTGCTTCTTGGCCTGTCCGCTCTTGAAGGCACGATACTGCTCGGGGTGCATGGCCAGTTCGAAGAGTTCCTCGTCGTCCTGTCCGTAGTCCCAGCCGTTCTCGTCCATCTCCTTCCTGAAGTCGTCGAGGGCGTTCTTCAACAGGGTATGCGGATCGGCATCCGTGAATTCGCGGTTCTGCTTCTTGGCCAGTTCCACGAGTTCTGGGTCGATCGTGCCAGGGATGCGTCCGCTCTTGCCGAGGATCATGCCCCACATGGCATCGTCCATCATCACGAAGCGCCCCTTGCCCTGCTCGATGGTGAGCAGGTTCATCAGGGCGATGTTCTTCGTATATTGCGAGAACGGGGTCACCAGTGGTGGATAGCCCACGCGCGGCCATACATACTCTACCTCATTGAACAGTTTCACGAGCATGTCGTCCATCGTCAACTCGGGCTCGCCCTTCTGGGCCCGCAGTTTGTTGATCATCGTCTGGATGCCGCCCAGGTCGGCCATCATCGAGCCCATCATGCCACCAGGCAGTCCACAGCCGAGCAGCAGACTCGACATGTGCTTGTTGGCTGGATTGATGAAGTAGCCCAGCCACTCGTCGATGAACTCCTGCGTCAGCGAGCGGGCCTGCATATAGGCGTTCATGTTCAGGTCGGCCACCTCGAAGCCCTCGTTCTTCAGCATCGAGCGCACGGAGATGATGTCGGGATGCACCTTGCCCCACGACAGCGGCTCGATGGCCGTGTCGATGATGTCGGCACCGTTGTTGCACACCTCCAGGATGGAGGCCATCGAGAGGCCCGGGCCTGAGTGGCCGTGATACTGGATGATGACGTCGGGGTGCTTGGTCTTGATGGCCTTCGTCAAGGCGCCCAGCATGGCGGGCTGTCCGATGCCGGCCATGTCCTTCAGGCATATCTCCTCTGCACCAGCGGCAATCACCTCATCGGCAATCTTCGAGTAGTACTCCACGGTATGTACGGGCGAGGTGGTGATGCACAGGGTGGCCTGTGGCGTCATGCCGCCTTCCTTGGCCCACTTGATGGAAGGGATGATATTACGGGTATCGTTCAGTCCGCAGAAGATACGGGGGATATCCACGCCCTGGGCGTGCTTCACCTTATACATCAGCGCGCGCACATCGTCGGGCACGGGGTACATGCGCAGGGCATTCAGACCACGGTCGAGCATGTGGGTCTTGATGCCCACCTCGTTGAAAGGCTTACAGAAGGCGCGCACGGCAGCGTTGGGGTTCTCACCTGCCATCAGGTTTACCTGCTCGAAGGCTCCGCCGTTGGTCTCCACGCGGGCGAAACAGCCCATGTCGATAATTGCAGGAGCAATGCGCTCCAACTGGTCCTTACGGGGCTGGAACTTACCTGAACTCTGCCACATATCCCGATAGACGAGACTGAACTGGATTTTCTTTTTTGCCATAGTGTTTTTAAGTTACTGTTTCAAATCGTTGTGCAAAAATACAAAAAAAAAGTGAATCGCATGCACGTTTTCCCCACTTTTTTCGATAAATTATCTTTTCGCCCCACTTTTCGGAAAATAAGTGGCTCTTTTCAGGAAATAAGCGGTGCTTTTCGAGCAATAAGTGCCACTTATTTTTCCTAAAGAGCCACTTATTCTCCAATACTCGGTGCTTATCGTGCATATAAATACATCTATATGCAATTACCTAACAAACTAACAAACTAACAAACTAACAAAACGCTTTTTGAAAATCCAACAAACAGAGCATAATTATATTATTAAATTTATATATATT
>OCTW013387404.1_pt1 | contig 18712 bp, 12 predicted proteins | sample 1539671 | NCBI WGS metagenome assembly OCTW01 (sample SAMN02144230, study PRJEB22623) | gut metagenome | biome: sheep rumen | host: Ovis aries | place: New Zealand
AAGGCTGTTTTCTGAAATGAGGAGGCACTTTACGGAACTGAGGAGGCTCCCTACGTTTCTAAAGAGGCTCCTCACGTTCGTAAAGAGCCTTCTAATTTTCGTAAAGAGCCTTCTAATTACCGAAAAGAGGTACAATTTGTCCGAAAAGTGAGCCTTTTAAAGTATAGTTATATACCCCCCTATACCTGCGCTCGCGCGTGCGAACGCTACAGTTTCTCGCCATCAGATGAGACTATATGAAAGAGCCGGAACTGTTAGGGTTCCGGCTCTTTAGTTAACATGCAAAATGGTGGACGGGGATTACTCACCCTTGATGGCTGCAACGCCCGGGAGCACCTTGCCCTCGATGGCCTCAAGCAGAGCGCCACCACCAGTAGAGATGTAAGACACCTTGTCGGCCAGACCGAACTTGTTGACGCATGCCACAGAGTCGCCACCACCGATCAGTGAGAAGGCACCCTCGGCTGTTGCCTCAGCAATGGCCTCACCGATAGCACGGCTACCAGCAGTGAAGTCGTCGCACTCGAACACACCGGCAGGACCGTTCCACAGGATGGTCTTGGCACCCTTGATGGCCTCCTTGAAGGCCTTCTGGCTCTCAGGACCGGCATCAACACCCTGCAGGTCGGCAGGAATCTCGTTGGCGGGGCAGTTGATGATCTTAGAGCCGGGCTTTACGGTCATTGAAGAGAAGTCGAGACCGTCGGTAGCGGTGCAGTCAGAGCCGAGCACGAGTTGTACGCCGTTCTTCTTGGCGAGTTCCTCAACGCCCAGGGCTACATCGAGTTTGTCGAGTTCAACGATTGACTGGCCGATCTCGCCGCCGTGAGCCTTAGCGAAGGTGTAGGTCATACCACCGCAGAGGATGAGTTTGTCAACCTTGCCCAGCAGGTTCTCGATGATACCGATCTTGGAAGATACCTTCGAACCACCCATGATGGCTACGAACGGGCGCTTGATGTTCGAGAGCACATTGTCAACAGCCTGCACCTCCTTCTCCATCAGCAGGCCGAGCATCTTGTTGTCAGCATCGAAATAGTCGGCGATGACAGCGGTAGAGGCGTGCTTGCGGTGAGCGGTGCCGAAGGCATCCATCACGTAGCAGTCAGCGTAGGAAGCGAGGGTCTTGGCGAACTCCTTCTGGCTGGCCTTCATGGCCTTCTTGGCCTCGTCGTATTCGGGAGTACCCTTCTCGACGCCTACGGGCTTGCCTTCCTCCTCGGGATAGTAGCGCAGGTTCTCCAGCAGCAGGGCCTCACCCATCTTCAGGGCCTTGGCAGCGTCGGCAGCCTTGGCGCAGTCGGGAGCGAATGCCACGGGAACGCCCAGTGCCTTCTCCACAGCCTCGCGGATCTGACCCAGAGAGAGTTTCGGGTTCACCTTTCCTTTGGGCTTGCCCATGTGCGACATGATGATGGTGGCACCACCGTCGGCCAGGATCTTCTTCAGGGTAGGCAGGGCACCGCGGATACGGGTGTCGTCAGTGATTTTACCATTCTCATCGAGGGGTACGTTGAAATCTACACGTACGATTGCCTTCTTACCGGCAAAGTTGAATTCGTTGATTGTCATAATGCGTATAAATTATATAAATGTGAACAACTTCGTTTAAACGTGATTGCAAAGGTACGATAAATAATTCATAATTCATAATTCATAATTCATAATTTATCATTTTTTTGCGTATCACGGGAAATATGTGTACCTTTGCACCCAATATGAAGAAAGATACAGTCATTATTCTCAGTGGCGGCATGGACTCTGTGACGCTGCTCTACGACCAGCAGGAGCGCATTGCCCTTGCCTTGTCGTTCGACTACGGTTCAAAGCATAACGCACGTGAGATACCCTTTGCCCGTCTGCATTGTGAGCGGCTGGGCATCAGGCATATCGTGATACCGCTCGACTTCATGACAGCCTACTTCAAGAGTTCACTCCTGGAGGGTGGGGAAGAGATTCCCGAGGGGCATTATGCCGACGAGAACATGCGATCGACGGTGGTGCCCTTCCGCAATGGCATCATGCTCTCCATCGCTGTGGGAATAGCGGAGAGCCATGATCTGAAATATGTGATGATGGCGAACCATGGGGGGGACCATACGATCTATCCCGACTGCACACCAGAGTTCGTGGAGGCCTTCGACCAGGCTGCGCAGGCTGGGACTTTCGTGAAGGTCGGGCTGTTGTCGCCCTTTGTGAACTGGACGAAAGGGGATATCGCCCGTCGTGGCAAGGAGTTGGGCATCAACTATGCTGAGACGTGGAGTTGCTACAAAGGTGGCGAGAAGCACTGCGGCAGGTGCGGCACCTGTGTAGAGCGCCGCGAAGCCTTAGCGGAGGCGGGGATTGAGGATCCGACACGTTACGAAGAGTGACCGTACCCCCGCACGACCAGGTTAGCCGAACAGTTCGCGCAGCGCCTCCTCGACCTTGCGGACAGGATGGATGGCGATGTGGTATTTCTTCTGGTCGAAGCCCTGTAGATTATATTTAGGTAGGATGATATCGCTGAAGCCCAGTTTCTCGGCCTCGGCGATCCTTTGTTCGATGCGGTTCACGGGGCGTACCTCTCCAGAGAGCCCTACCTCTCCACACATACACCAGCCAGCCTCGATGGGGGTATCGACATTCGATGAGAGGACGGCAGCGATGATGCTGAGGTCCATCGCCAGGTCTGTCACCCTGAGACCACCAGCGATATTGATAAACACATCCTTCTGCATCAACTTGAATCCCACACGCTTCTCGAGCACGGCCAGAAGCATGTTCAGGCGGCGCTGGTCGAATCCTGTGGCACTTCTTTGTGGGGTGCCGTAGGCAGCCGTGGAGACGAGTGCCTGCGTCTCGACGAGGAAGGGGCGCACGCCCTCGATGGCGGAACTGATGGCGATGCCAGAGAGTCCCTCGTGGTCCTGGGTCAATAGCAGTTCTGAGGGATTAGACACTTGTCGCAGACCGTTCTGCAGCATCTCGTAGATGCCCAGTTCGGCAGTGGAGCCGAAGCGGTTCTTCATTGAGCGGAGAATACGGTACATGTAGTGCTGGTCGCCCTCAAACTGGATGACGGCATCCACGATGTGCTCCAAGATCTTCGGACCAGCCAGAGAACCCTCTTTCGTGATATGTCCGATGAGGATGACTGGCACGCCGGATGACTTGGCGAAACGGAGCAGGGCAGAGGCGCACTCGCGGACCTGGGCGATGCTGCCTGCACTCGATTCCACGTCCTCCGTCATGATGGTCTGGATAGAGTCGATGATCACAAGTTCGGGCTGCTCTTCCTTGATATGCTCGAAGATATGCTCCAGGGAGTTCTCGCAGAGGATGAGGAAATGCTCGTTTTCCTCATGAGGAATCCGGTTGGCGCGCATTTTCAACTGGTGGGCGCTCTCCTCTCCACTGACATATAGAATCTTTTTCTCAGGCATGCGGAGCATGGTCTGTAGGGAGAGGGTCGATTTCCCGATACCTGGTTCTCCTCCCAGCAGGACGATGCTGCCAGGAACGAGCCCGCCACCCAACACGCGGTTGAGTTCCTCGTCGTGCATGTCGATGCGGGGATCATCGTGATTGGAGATGTCGCTGAGGCGGAGCACTCTGCCAGCAGAGGCTGCCATCTGGCTGATTGTGCCTGTGTTCAGACCACCCCGTCCTGCCGCTACCCCTCCTGATTTAACGGGGGAACTGGGGGCGACCCTGATCTCCTTGAACGTGTTCCACTGTCCACAGGCAGGACACTTGCCTATCCACTTCGGCGACTCCTGGCCGCAGTTGGAGCATACGTATGCAATCTTATCTTTTGCCATATTCTTGACTTGCGACGACTTTATGTCGATTAGAGCACAAAAGTACGAAATATTTTCCGTATTCCAAAATAATTGCTTAATTTTGCACGCTGATGAAAGAAAATAGCATGAGATATACGAGTATATTGACAGTGGTCCTGATGGGTTGTCTGCTGCTGACAGGATGCGGACAATCATACCAAGAGACAAAGCGATTGTCGCGTGAGCAGCGGCTGAGGTTGGCGCGTGAGGACTCGGCGGCCCTGAAGATCGCAGTGATGCCCACGCTCGACTGTCTGCCCATCTTTATTGCAGAGGATCACCAGTTGTTCGACACCATCGTCGATATACGCCTGAAGCGCTATACGGCTCAGATGGACTGCGATACGGCCATCATCAACAGCAGGGTGGAGGGCTCCGTTACCGACCTGGTGCGGGCAGAGCGGATAAAGAAGCAGGGTGACAGTCTGACATACTTCACAGCGACCAATGCTTACTGGCAACTGATCAGTAACCGTCATGCACGTATCACCCAACTGAAACACCTCGACGATAAGATGCTGGCTATGACGCGCTACTCCGTAACGGACTTGTTGGGCGACCTGGTCGTGGACAGTGCAAAGTTGAAGACGGAACGGGTGTTCCGTATCCAGGTGAACGACGTGAATGTACGCCTCAAGATGCTTGAGAACAACGAGATGGACGCCCTGCTGTTGACGGAGCCGCAGGCCACTCAGGCTCTGCTCGGGAAGCATAAGGTGCTGCTTGATACACGGAAGGAGGACATCCGCATGGGTGCCATCGTGTTCCGTGCTCATGGGATGGATGATGCGAAACGGAAACAGCAGATGGAAGTGTTTCTGAAAGGCTACAACGCGGCCTGTGACTCCATCAACCACTTTGGTGTGCGTCATTATAAGGATGTTATCCGCAAATATTGCAACATATCGGAACAGGCGCTCAATGCCTTGTCTGACTCATTGAGATATACACATGCAGCCAGCCCCAGGCCGAAGGATATAGAACGGGCTCAGCAGTGGCTCTCTAAGATAAAGGATCGTGGGCTTATCAGAAAGGGAAAGTAACTATGGACACACATCAGAGTCTCAAGGATGTATTCGCTCATCTGAAGGAGCGTAACCTGAGTGCCGCCATCAATGAGTTGGATGCCTTTCTGGCTGTCCATCCCCATCAGGTGAACTCCGACAGGCTGCACGCCGTGCGTACGGACTATCAGTTGATGGCCGACTACTGGAAGAGGGGATTTAAGGACCCTCAGTTGCCGTCGCTCTATCAGACATTGTTGCAAAGGATGTATGTGCTCTGTGCCAACATCAGCAAGCGCTATGGCATCGGACATACCTCCTTCCTTTCCTCCATCTTCCTGCGTATCCACATGACGGCTCGCGACTGGTCGCCACAGAATGTCCGCGAGGAACTGGAAACCTTCGTCTCTGAGGTGGCCATGCTCGAACTGGTGCCTGAACATCTGCGGGAGGAGAAGCGGCAGGGGCTCTATCGGCAGCATCAGCACCAGATGAACGTGCTCTTCGACTATATCTTCACCTCAGACGTCTGGACAAATGGCATTGCGACGGCCATGGAGGATATCCTGCTGTCGCCTACCGTGGATACAAACGACCAGCAACTCATCGTGAGCGCCATCATGCTCTCCGCCATAGAGTATTTTGATATGGCCAAGTTCAGGACCCTGGTACACGTCTATGAGAAGGCTGGCGATGAGCATGTCAGGCAGCGTGCCCTGGTGGGATGGCTGTTCTCTATCGACAGCCAGTTGGCTGCTTCTGTCTATCCAGAACAGATACAGATGGTGGAAAAACTCCTGGAGAACGAGCAGTGCCGCCAGGAACTGGTGGAACTGCAGAAACAGATTATCTTCTGCATCAACGCCGAGCAGGATACCCAGACCATCCAGAAGGAGATCATGCCTGACCTGATGAAAGGACAGTCGTTCCGAATGACGCGCAATGGTATCGAAGAGATGGAGGATGATCCCATGGAGGATATCCTGCATCCTGGTGAACAGGAACGCCGGCTGGAACAGTTGGAGGAGAGTTTCCAGCGGATGCTGAACATGCAGAAGCAAGGCTCAGACATCTATTTTGGTGGCTTCTCCCAGATGAAGCGCTTCTCCTTCTTTAATGAACTGAGCAACTGGTTCGTGCCTTTCTACATCAGTCATCCTGCCGTAGCAGAGGCCTTGGGGAAGACAGGGCAAAACCACTTCCTGCGCCTGATGATAGAGAAAGGACCTTTCTGCAACAGCGACAAATATTCGTTTGTCTTTGCCTTCCAACAGGTGTTTGAACACATTCCACAGAATATGCGGGATATGCTCGCGAGAGGGGAGGTCTCTATCAATGAGATGGCGGTAGAAGAACTGGAGAGTCCCACCTATATCCGTCGTACCTATCTGCAGGACCTGTATCGCTTCTTCCGCCTTTTCCCACAGCGCAAGGAGTTTGTCAATCCCTTCGACGCTGACGGTGCCCGTTATCTCTTCTTTGCCGATCCCATCTTTACGCAGACGCATTTGGAACCATCGTTCAACGAGATAGCGGCCTTCCTGTTGAAGCAGAAGCGTATCCAGGAGACAGCCCGTCTGCTGGCTAACTATGGGGAGGCAAGGCGCGACTTCCAGTTCTGGATGATGGCTGGCTATCTGATCCAGCATCATAAGGACAGCGTGGAAATACCTCTCGAGGGGTGTGATGATGATCTGCAGTGCTATGCCAAAGCCCTCGAGGCGCAGCCTGGCAACGAACGGGCGCTGGCTGGCTATGGCAGGGCGCTTTTCGCCCGTGGTATGTATGCTGAGGCCCTGAGCACCTACGACCAACTGGTGGGCCTTCGTCCGGAAAAGAAGAACTATCGTCTGAATCGTGCCATCAGCATGACCAATCTCGGACAATATACGGGGGCCTTAAAGGAACTATACCGCCTGAACTATGAAAGTCCGGAGGATCAGAACGTCAATCGGGTGCTGGCATGGGCATTAGTCTGCGAGGGAAAGTATGAGGCTGCGGAGAAGATTTACAGTCAGTTGCTGACGGATGGCACGCTGCCTGATGACCTGTTGAACTATGGCTATTGCCTATGGTTTGGTGGACATATCGATGATGCCGCCGACTGTTTCCATCGTTTCCTGAAGGAGACAGGAGCCACATCGCAGTATATCCTCCAGAACGAGGCTGACTTGCTCAGGGAGAAAGGTATCACTGAGCCTGAGCAGCAATTGATGCTCTATATTCTCTAAGTCTCTTCTTGCCTTGTTCGCTGAGCCAGGTAAACAGCAGTGGAATGCCTACGCCTGCTATCGTATATAGGATCCAGAACTGATCTTGTTGCGAGAAGTCGTGTATCACCATGTGGCATCCGATCTGGCGGATGTCCAGGTCATAGTACCATATCTTGATGAGGCTCACCACCTTATAGGATACGATATGGAAGATGAAGATGTTCAGGGTATGGTCGCCCGTATAGGCAAGGAAGCGTTTCACGACGCCTTCCCGTCTGTCTATCCAACGGCTGATGTTAAATATCATCAGGAAGCCGAGTAGGGCAGGGATGGGGAGCGAGAGAAACTGCGTATAGGTGGAGCGCCAGTTCATGTTGGCCGTCAGATATGCTGAGAAGAAATAGACGATGATGCCGAAGAGAACTGTCAGCCAGACGCTGGCATAGTAGCGCGTCATCATGGTCTTGTACTGATCCACGAACTGTCGGAAGATAAAGCCGCAGCCGAAGAAGAAACAGCCCATCATGTCGCGGTAGCCTCCCTGCACCAGTGTGACGACCTTAAGACCTTCTGAGGTTTTCCAGCCGCAGAGCAGCAGCATGATCAAGCAGACCAGGTAGGGGGTAAGGCTAGGAATTCTAGGAATCCTAGTAATCCTAGGATACCTAGTAATCCTAGAGAGACTAGCATCGACTATCTTATATAAAATAAGGTATAGGATACTTGCCACGAAGAGGCCGCGGAAGAACCAGAAGGCTCCGCAGAGGAACTGGTCATAGCCTCCCATAGCCGTGACGATGTTCCAGAGGTTCTGCTGGATCTGATGCCAGGTATAGGGATGGGTCACGCCACCTGTCTCATTGCCATAGACTTCGTTCAGTATGCCAATGTCGAACATCCAGTTGTGGATGATCAGAAAGAACACGGACCATTTGACGAAGGGGACATAGAGCCCTTTGATGCGCTTCTTGACGAAGGTCGCCTCGTCGTTCAGGTATTTCAGCGAGAAGAAGTAGCCAGCCGTGATGAAGAACAGCGGCATGTGGAACTCGAAGATGAACTTGCACAGCCACCCTGGTGCCTCAGCGTGGGCAATCACCATCAGAATGATGGCAATTCCCTTGCAGATGGAGATGGTCGTGTCGCGTTTCATGGGCTATAGCACGAAGGTGAGCAGATGGCCAAGCCATCCTTTGAACTTATGCCAGGCATTCTGGCTTTTCTTCAAGTCTTCTGTTGTCATGTAGTCGCACTTCTTCAGATCCTCAAGAAACCTCCCCTGCAGTTCGCCGGTGGTCTCTGGGTCGATGATCAGGGCATTGATCTCGTAGTCGTAGCGCAGGCTGCGGGCATCGAGGTTGGTACTACCCACGGTACAGTATTTCCCATCGACCATCATGATCTTCGAGTGGTGGAACCCTGGCTGATAGCGCCAGATATGTGCTCCTCTCTTGGAGAGTTTCTTCATGTTGTAGATCACCACGTCGGGCATCAGGGGGATGTCATACCTCGAGGAGATGAGGATATCCATCTTGACCCCTCTCTCCGCACAGCGCTTCAGGGCCTTGATGACGGATGAGGTGGGGGCGAAGTAGGGGTTCACGATCTTCACGGAGTCCTTCGCGCTGTCGAGCGCCTTCACATAGAAGCGGCGCATGATCTCATTGGTGGTGCGAGGCTCGCGATTGGCTATGCCTACCATCTTGCTACCAGCGGGTGCCGCCTGGAAATACTTCGGATCGTCGAGTTCCTCCTTCGTGACGCGTTTCCACATGCGCAGGAAGATGGTCTGCAACTCATTGACGGCTGGTCCCTCGATCCGGCAGTGCATATCATGCCATTCTCCTACCTGTTCCGTGCCTACCAGATAATAGTCTGCCACGTTCATCCCCCCTGTATAGCCCACCTTGCCGTCGATCACCACAATCTTCCTGTGGTCACGGGGCCATATATGATTCACCCACGGAAAGCGGATGGGGTCGAACTCATAGATTTCAATGCTGTCCTGGTGGAGTTTCCTAAGATGCTCTTTCTTCAGGGGCTGGTTGTTGGAGTCGTTGCCGAATCCGTCAAACAGGCAGCGCACCTCCACGCCCTCTTTCCTCTTCTCCCTGAGGATGTCGAAGAGCAGGTTGGCGATAGAGTCGTTCCTGAAGTTGAAATACTCCATGTGGATGCTGCTCCTGGCCTGGCGGATGACTTCAAACATGTCGGCGAACTTCTCCTTTCCCGACATCAGCAGTCTCACACTGTTGCCCTGGGTGAAGTTGATACCTTCCTCCCGCATCTCCGCTACGAGCAGGGAGTCGCTGGTCTGGGCATTACTATAGAGAGATATCAGCAGGAATAGTATGGTGACTATTCCTGCTGGGCGATGGTTTTCTATTGTCATTTACGATGTTTCAGTCTGTATTCGAGTGGCGTCATGCCGAACTTCTCCCTGAAGATGTTGATGAAGTTCTCTGCTGTCATGAATCCGATGTTGGTAGCCAACTCACTCATATTGATATTCGTGCGCTTCAGGAGGATGCAGGCGTGCTTCAGGCGCATGTCGCGTATCAGTTCCGCCGGCGTCTTGTTGGTGAGGTTACGCACACGGTGGAAGAAGGGTACCCTGCCCATGCCCATGGCACTGGCCATCTCCTCCAGACTGATCTGTCCGCGGCTCATGTTCTGCATCACATACTGTTCGATGTTCTTCAGCAACTGCTGGTCCATAGCGTCCAGCATGGAGTAGTCCGACATGCTCGACTCCTCACCTTCGGCAGCGTTCTCCGTCTCCTCCTCGTACGACTGACGGGCCAACTGGCTGTTGCGCTTGACGATCTTGGTATCGACGCGGTTCATCGGATCGTCGGCATCAGGCTCTTCATTGGCGGCTGGCTTGTACTTGCCAAGGTCGATATTCTCCGTGGCTGTCGTCATACTGGCGTTGCGATCCTCCAGCATGCGTGTCTCAGCACCTTCTATCAGGTCGCTGTCCATCTCGATGGGGCCTAAGCCGAGCACCTTGTTGAAGCGCATCGTGGCATCCTGCAGGTTGAAGGGCTTAGCCAGGTAGTCGTCGGCAGACAGCGTGATATTCTGGGAGCGCATGTCCTGCGGCGTCAAGGTGCCGTCCGTCATCAGCACGAACTTCACGCGCTGTGTCGTTGGACTGGTCTTCAACTGGTTGCACAGGTCGCTGCCTGTCATGCCTTCCATATCCTGCTTACAGACGACGATGTCGCAGCGCATCTCCTCCAGGTCTGAGGCAGCCTTCTCGATATCGTTGTAGGCATGGAAGTCATAGACGTACTTCAGGCGTGAGGTGGCGAACTTGAGGAATTCGTCGTTGTCGTCGATCATCACCACGGTGTACTTCATCGTTGGTGAGTCGAGGGCGGCTCTGGTAGGCCGTGATGTGTCCGTCGTCAGGGAGTGGCTGGCCACGTCGGGCAGGTCGATCTCGCCTCGTCCGTTCAGTTCCATACGGTCGTGGACGGCATTCTTGGCCTTCGCCTCCGGGTTCTCCAGGTTCGTCTGCATGTCGCTGACGCGGGTGATGATCTGGAGCATCTGCGAGTGGAGGGCGTTCAACTGCTCGCGCTCCTCCAGTGATTTCTCCTTCTCTGTGAGGTTGCCGATGATAGAGGTCATGCGGGCCATAGGCTGGCGCAGGTCCTCGCTGGCCGACTTGATCTCCTCGCGCTGCATCTTCAACTCCTCGATGACGGCCTTCTTCCTGGCCTTGATGACGCGGAGTTGCTTCAGGCCCACCCGCCAGAAGTAGATTGTCACGATGGCGATGATGGCGTATGCCAGCAGCATCCACCAGGAGAGGAGCCAGTGGCGCTCGATGTGGATGGTCAGCACGCGCTCTTGGTTGCTGACGGCTCCCTCGGCGCTGATGGCCTTCACGTGGAGGGTATATTCACCGCTCGGCAGTTCCTTGAAGGTCACGCCGTGGGTCAGGGCATTACCGTTGCGCCAGTCTTCGTCCCTGCCCTCCATCCAGTACATGAACTGGAGGCGCTCGCTCTGGTTGTAGTTACCTGCGGCAAACTTGATGGTGAATGTATTCTGGTTATGGCCCAGTTCCAGTTTGTTGGTCTCGTTGAGGGCCTGGGGGAGCACCACGCGGTCCTGATACTCGTGGCCCGTGAGGATCTCTTCCTCGCCGATGAACAGTTGGGTCAGCATCACGCGGGGGAGGGCGTCGTTGTCGTCGTTGGCCTTCTGCATCACCCAGTTCACGCCATATAGGCCACCCAGCAGCACGTTGCCGTCGTCTCTCGTCAGGATAGAGCCAGGGTTGAACTCATTGCTCTGCAGACCATCTGCCGTCGTGTAGTTATAGAGGCCGTAGTTGTTGGAGCCGTCCTCATGGTTGCGCTGGATCACGATACGGCTGACACCGCTGCTGGTGGTCACCCAGATATTGTGGTTCTTGTCTTCTGCGATGCCACAGATGTTATTGTTGCATAGTCCCTGCTTCTCCGTCAGGTAGTCGAGGGCATCGTTTTCCAGATTGAGGATGTTCAGGCCTTCGCGCGTTCCTATCCAGATTAGTCCTCTGGAGTCCTGGAGGATCTGGGTGATGAAGTTGTTGGTAAACGACTTGATGTTGGCCACGTTTCCTGTCAGGACGGTCTTCTCCGTCGTTGACAGGTTCAGAATTACCAGTCCCTCTGCCGTACCGATATACAGGTTGTTGTTCTTGGCATTCTTGTTATAGTACAGGCTGGTGATGTTGTTCGTGTTCAACTTGCCGTTCTCTCGGGTGTAGGAGGAGAAGGTGTTCATCTTTGGGTTATAGACCTGCAGGCCGCCGTTGGTGGCGATCCACAGGTTGCCGATCTTATCCGTGCAGAGGGCATTCACATGGTCGTCGATCAGCGTGGCAGTACTGTCCTTGGCCAGTGAGTAGATGATGGCGTTCCCGCCTTTGACGCGGGTGAGGCCGTTGCGCTTCGAGCCGATCCAGATACTGCCGTCAGGCGTTGTCGCCATGGCTGATACCTTCTTGCTTGCCAATGGTCCCTCGTAGCCGATGACGCCCTTGTCGCTCGTGCCGTACCAGATGGTGCCGTTGGCATCCTGGGCCATCGCCGTGATATCACCGTTATGGTTGGAGCCGAAGCGGTAGATGTACTGGCCTGAGTAGGCCACGCCCGACTTCTCCGTGCCCACCCAGATCAGGCCGGTGTCATCGACATAGACGCTCTGGATGCTCACGCTCTCCTTGATCCACTGGTGGTCGTTGATATTACGGGGCTGCACTTCCTCTGTCTCATGGGTGTTGACGTTCATCTTCAGCAGGCCCAGTTGGTCTGAGCCGATCCATATATTGCCGCTGCGGTCGCCCGCCATGCCGTTGATGTTGCGATCAACGCCGATTCCCGTCATCCCCAGGCGCTCGCCAGTGCTGGTGTCCCAAGCGTCGGCACTCTTGTCGTACATCAGCAGGGTGCCCTGGCCGTAGAGCCAGATATTGTCCATCTGGTCGGCGAAGGCCTTCAGCGACTTGTTGCGCTTCCGCTTCTGCATGGGTGTCTCCGTGGTGGCCCATACGGTATGCTGCTGGTGCATCACGTCGCAGCACACCATCCTGCCGTCGTCATAGACGATGACGGCACCGTCCTTACACTCGCTGATGGAGCAGACGACGCCCTGCGGCACGCCCGTCGCATCGTTGGTGTAGCCAAACTCAAACAGTAACTGCTGCTGCTGGTTGTAGGCCACGACGCCCTTGTTGGGGATGGCGCCCCAGAGGTTCTTGTGACGATCGATATAGACCACGCTGGGGATGGTCTCGATGCCCATCCTGGCGAAGTACTGCTTCATGTCGCGCTCGAAGGTCTCCGTCTGGGGGTGATACACGCAGTAGCCCGACGACGTCTCTATCAGCAGGTTGCCGTCGAGCGTCTCCTGGATGCTGTTGATATAACTGTCGCTCAGCGACGAGCCGTCCTGGGAGTCGCTCTGGAAGTTCCTGAACGTATAGCCGTCGAAGCGGTAGAGTCCTGCTGGGGTTCCGATCCAGATATAGCCCCTGGTGTCCTTCAGGATGCAGTTCACCTGACTGGAGGTTAGTCCGTCGCGCGCGTCAAGTGTCTTGAAGAGGTGTTCTGCCACCACTGCCAGCGGCAGGGCGACAAGCATAGCGATTAAAAGTTTCTTTATCGTTCTCATAAGGCCTTTTATTCTTTATATCATACACGAGTAGTGATCGACGACGCCCAACAGGTGGTGATGGTCGTCAGTCACCAGTACGGAGTGTATCTTGTATCTGTTCATGATCCTTTGGATTTCCGTGATCTTCGTCTCGGGCTTCACGGTCTTCGGCGTGCGTGTCATGATGTCGCTCACGGTGCGGTCGAAGAATTCTGCCTGCCATTTCTCCATCGCGCGGCGGATGTCGCCGTCAGTGATCAGGCCTACGATCTCATCGTTCACCTCTGCGATGCCGAGCCCGAGTTTCCCCTTGCTCACGAGGATGATGGCCTCGCCCAGATGCATCTCTGGCGGCAGGATGGGCATGTCCTCCGAGCGCATCACGTCCTGGGCGGTCGTCAGGAGGCGCTTGCCGAGTTCCCCGCCAGGGTGGAACTGCGCGAAGTCGCGCGGCTGGAAGTGGCGCAACTGTATGAGGGCGATGGCCAGGGCGTCGCCCATGGCGAGTTGTGCCATCGTCGAACTGGTGGGCGCCAGATTCATCGGACAGGCCTCCTTTTCTACCTGCACGTTCAGGTGGCAGGTGGAGTACTTGGCCAGCAGGGAGCCTGGGTTGCCGCTCATGCCGATGATGGGGATCTTCATGTGGAGCACCATGGGGATGAAGCGCAGCAGTTCGTCTGTCTGTCCGGAGTGGGAGATGGCGAGCACCACGTCGTCGGCGGTCATCACGCCCAGGTCGCCGTGGAACACGTCGAGGGGGTTGATGAAGAAGGAGGGTGTGCCTGTGCTCGACAGCGTGGCGGCGATCTTCGCACCGATATGGCCGCTCTTGCCCACGCCCGTCACGATCACCTTGCCCTTGCACTCCAGCATGAGTCTCACGGCAGCGTCGAAACTGTCGTCGAGTTGCGGAATCAGCCCCAGCACGGCCTCCGCCTCGTCCTTAAAGCATTGTATAGCGTATTCTCTTGATGTCATTTCTTAACTCTTAACTATCAACTCTCAACTATCAACTTCCTCACGAGCCCCTCGAGTTTGTCGAGTTCCAGCATGTTCGCAGCGTCGCTCAGCCCCTTGTCCGGGTCGGGATGCACCTCGAAGAAATAGCCTGTGGCCCCGAAGGCCTTGGCGGCGAGGGCCATCTGCGGCACGAAGCGGCGGTCGCCCCCCGTCTTGCCGTCGCTGCCACCTGGGCGCTGCACACTGTGGGTACAGTCCATGATCACCGTCGGCACGATCTCCAGCATATCGGGGATATTGCGGAAATCGACCACGAGGTTGTTGTAGCCTAGCATATTGCCGCGCTCCGTCAGCCACACGTCCGTGGCACCAGCGTCGCGCGCCTTCTCCACGGGGTAGCGCATGTCCTTGCCGCTGAGGAACTGTGCCTTCTTGATGTTCACCGTGCGCCCCGTCCTGGCGGCCGCGATGAGCAGGTCGGTCTGTCGGCAGAGGAAGGCGGGGATCTGGATCACGTCGCACACCTCGCCCACGGGGGCTGCCTGCTGGCTCTCGTGGATATCTGTCAGGAGACGCAGGCCGTATCTCGACTTGACGTCGGCCAGCATCTGCAGCCCGCGCTCCAGTCCGGGCCCCCTGAAGGAGCGGATGGAGGTGCGGTTGGCCTTGTCGAACGAGGCCTTGAAGATAATGTCGGTACCGTACTTCTCGTTGATTTCCACCAACTTACGCGCCACGGTGTCGAGCAGTTCTGCTGACTCGATGACGCACGGACCTGCTATGATGGTCGTCTTATTATTCATATTTTGCCCGCAAATATAAACATTTTATCTCTAACAGCCAAATATTCGGTAGATTTTTTCAATTTTTGATGCTTCACATCGAGCCTGCTCACGCTCGGCATAGCCCATGCAAGCATGGCTCTGCTCTCGCTTAATCGCAGCCTTCAATTCTTCAATCCTTCAATTCTTCAATCCTTCAATTCTTCAATCCTTTATCAGATGAACATCCCTCTGTGGGAACGGGATCGAGATGCCGTGGGCGTTGAGCGTGTCATAGACGCACTTCAGCACGTCGCTCACCACGTATGACTTCTTGGGCGCATCCGCCCAGACGAACAGTTTGAAGTTCACGCTCGAGTCGCCCATCTCCGAACAGACGCACTTCACGCGCTTCTTGTGGTCCATCCACTGGTGGCGCATATTGTTCAGCGCCTCCTCCACGAGTTCCGTCACTTGCCTCAGGTCCGACCCGTAGGCCACGCCGAAGGGCACGACGGCCAGCACGTAGCCGTGGTTGCGCGTCAGGTTCTTGTAGTTCTTCGTGAACAGTTGGGCGTTCTGGAAGGTGATCACCTCGCCGTAGAGCGACTCCACGACCGTCGAGGTGTAGTTGATCGACATCACCTTGCCCATCCTGCCATCCACCTCTATCCAGTCGCCCACCTTGATGCGGCCGGCCATCAGTGAGGCTCCGTAGTAGATGTTCTCGATGATGTCCTTCGAGGCGAAACCGATACCTGTGGAGAGTCCGCCGGAGATGGCCACGAGCCAGGCGACGCTGATATGGAGGATGGAGAGCGAGAGCATCAGCCACACGCCCCACACGAACACCTGGATCACGTTCTTGCCCATCACCTCTTTCGACGCGGCTGTCGTGGGGTCGCTGATCTCGTAGTGCATCTTCAGCAGGGCGAGTATCGTACGTGCGACCCAGCGGAACAGGAACCACAGGGATACCACCATCGCCAGTTTCAGGATCGACACCTGCAGGTTCTCCATGTTGATGAACGGGTATCTGAAGATCTTCCAGCACAGGTCGTTCAGGTTGAACACGCTCGCTGCCCAGTAGATGCTTAGCATGATGGAACAGACACTCAGCACGGGCATCACCACGTGCTCCACGAAGTTGTAGGCCCAGGTCTGAGTGACAGGCTTCTCCGCAAATCGCTTCTTCTCAGCATACAGTTCCAGGTAGAGACTGATGCAGGTGATGGTGAGGATACAGGTGAGTTGCATGATCCACCAGATGAGCAGTTGCACGGCCAACAGGGTGTAGCCTGCCCATGAGCAGATGACGGAGGCGATGAACACCGTCTGCGACACGTAGGTATAGAACATGTCGGAGCGGGGGATGTTCTGGTTGTGCTTCTTGATCACCCACCACTGCCATAATGCACAGAGCAACATGATCGGGGGCAGACTGAAGTTCACCAATTCGTTGGGAATCAGGATGATGCGGAACCCGATAACGATGAAGCCGATGGCGATTAGCGGGGCGTAGATATACAGGGCACTCTTGATCTGGTCGCCCTTGACGCGCAGGAGCAGCGAGATCAGGATCACGCCCAGCAGCCACGCATATTCCACCAGCAGCGAGGAGGCCATCTGCAGGAAGTCCTGCGTCGCATTGTTCATGAGCACCCCCTGGATGATGGCGAACGTGATCGTCGTGGTGGCCATGATGATGATCGACTGCTTCTTACGGAACTCCTCTGTCTTGAAGCGTTTCGGCAACAGGAAACGGAAGAATATCTGGTTCAGCACGACGGCCACGATGACGAAGATGATGATGGCGATGAACATGCCGAAGACAAACGCCGAACTCCATTGCGAGAGATTCTTCGTGAGGGCATCGTCGGCGATGTAGTATTTCTTCTTGACAGCCTCCGTCATCGACTTCCAGCGGCGGTCGAAGTGCTGCAGCAGGGTGGGGTAACTCTCCCCGCCGTTGATGAAGATGCTCTGCTGGATGTCCGTATAGCGCTTCTGGGCGTAGTCGTTCATCTCGCTCAACCTGCGCTCGGCACGCTGGTAGAGGTGGATGTTGCGCTTCAACTGGTGCTCGCTCTCACCCAGTTCCTTACGGATATTCTTGGCCAGCACCAGACAGGTGTCGCGACGACTGCTACCGTAGGGCGTGGTCATCATGTCGGGCAGGCTTTCCAGACGGTTGATCAGACTGTCGTAGCGGGCGATGTCGGCCTGGTTCTTCTCCAGGAAGGTCGTGAAGGGCAGTTGGTTCCTGTGGAACTCATGGTACTGGTTGGTGGCCTCACGACAGGCGTAGGTCAGGTCGAATACGTTTTCCTGCTTCTGCGAGTAGAGCATCAGGGCGTTCTGGTCGGCCAGTTTCAGCGTGTGCAACAATTGCTTGATGAGTTCCTTCGTGCGCTCCCTCCTGACGGCCGAGCGCACTGTCAGTTCATTGTTGTATTGCTCCAGTTCCGCCTGCAGGAAGGTGAGCGTCTGCTCCAGGTCCTTCTCCTTGAGCACGGCTCCAGCCTCGACGGTCATCCCTATCAGGAGGATGATAATGTACGCGATTCTTTTCATGAGTGCTGATGTTGTTTTTTCTGTTGCAAAGGTACGAAAAAAATCCCATAATCCCGCAAGTTTTTCGCTATTATTCTTGCTTGTTAATTAAATTTTTGCTACTTTTGCATCCAGAAAAACAAATCAGTTAGGTTTATGGAAAAAAGGAACATATTGATTGCCGACAGCGGCAGCACCAAGACCGACTGGGCCATCCTGACCAGTGCGCCACAGCCGGTTGTCCTCAACACCCAGGGCATCAACCCCGTCCACCAGTCGCGCGAGGAGGTGGTCAGCATCATCCGCGACGAGTTCCTGGGGTCGATGGCCTCCAACCCCGACGTGCAGCGGCTGCGCAGTGCCTCCGTGCTGACGCCCGACTTCCCCGATGCTGTATATTTTTATGGTAGTGGCGTGCGCCCCGAGATGGAGACGATGATGGTGGCGCTGCTCAGGGAGATCTTCCACACGACGGAGGTCGTCGAGGCCCACAGCGACCTGCTGGGTGCCGCCCGTGCCCTCTGCGGCCGCCAGGAGGGCATCGCCTGTATCCTGGGCACGGGAGCCAACTCCTGTCTCTACGACGGGAAGAGCATCGCACAGCACACTCCCGCCCTGGGCTATATCCTCGGCGACGAGGGCAGCGGTGCCGTGCTCGGCAAGCGCTTCCTGCACGACCTCTATGGGGGCATTTTGTCAAAAGAAATCAAGGATGAGTTTGAGCACGCGCTGAAACTCTCCCTGCCTGAGATTATCAACCGCGTGTATCGCAAGCCGCTGGCCAACCGCTTCCTCGCCTCCCTGTCGGAGTTTATCGGACAGCATATCGAGGACCAGGGCGTGCGCGACGTGGTGGTCAGCAACTTCTCCGACTTCCTCAGTTATCATGTCGCCCCATACGGGCGCCGCGACCTGCCCGTATCGTTCATCGGCAGCGTGGCGTTCTTCTTCCAGGACCAACTCCGTGAGGCGGCCGCTGCCCAGAACTATAGGGTGGGGGCGATACTGAAGACGCCCCTCGCAGGCCTGATCCGCTATCACCAGGAGGCACTTATCAGAAAATAAGTGCCTCTTATTTTTCGTAGAGAGCCACTTATTCTCCAATACTCGGCGCTTATCGTGCATATATATACATTATTATGCACTGTCTTAGCCTGAAATAGGTTGACTTCCACAAAGCCTTAAATGTTAAATAATTAAATTCATTTAAGATTATGGGAAAACAAAAATTCAGT
>OCTW011616720.1_pt1 | contig 18706 bp, 16 predicted proteins | sample 1539671 | NCBI WGS metagenome assembly OCTW01 (sample SAMN02144230, study PRJEB22623) | gut metagenome | biome: sheep rumen | host: Ovis aries | place: New Zealand
AGTCCTCCAGGTCCCGTGATGGTAGCGTTCCTAACTCGACATAGAGTGCTAATTTACTCACGGGTCATTTACGACTCATTTAGCACTCATAAACAAAAAGAAAGCGGCGCAAATGCGTCGCTTCTTCTTTGAGCTAACAAGTTCTGATTACTCAGCTACCTCAACAGCCTCAACAACCTCAACGGTGTCGTGGTTGCAAGTGTCCTGGCCGCATTTTTTCTCGCAGCACTTGTTGCCGCAGCTCATTGCTACAAAAGCAACAGCTACGATAAGAAGCATTTTTTTCATAAATTTAAAAAATTTAAAATTTCTGGAGCTTTGGCTTCGTCGAGTAGTGCAAGCGAACTTACACCCGACCGGCACAAACCTTCATACTTTTAGTTAGTTAATAAAGCTTTATTTTTCTATTTTTTCCGCAAAATCGCGAAAATCGGTGCAAAAGTACTACTTTTTTACGATATATCCAAAAAAAAATGTATTTTTGTACAATAAATTTTGCATTTTGCCACTGAATACTGCATTTTTGGTGTTACAAACAGATTTATATAATAAAAAAAAGCGACCCGAAGGCCGCTTCATGTGAGATGATCTCACAAGTAAAATAGTGCTTACTTGTTTTTCTCAACCTCATCTGCTACATCGTGACCGAGTTCGACAGCACGCTCGATAAGAGAAGCCTCTTTCTGAGCCTGTGTCTCTTCCTGTGCCGGTGCTTCAGCTGCTGCGGGAGCGGGTGCCGGAGCCTCTACTGCTGCAGGTGCCGGAGCGGCCTCTTCTGCTTTCTCTGCCTCTTTGTTTGCGCAGCTGAGTGCAGCCATTGCAACAGCTACCATAAGAATAACTTTCTTCATAAATTTTAAAAATTTAAAAATTGATAAAGCTTTATTTTACTTTTTGTTTCGCCTTTTTGCGAAAAACGGTGCAAAAATACTATCTTTTTTGCATATATCCAAAAAAAATTGTAATTTTGCGCAGTAAATTGTATTTTTTATGAAAAAATTGAGTTTTTTCGATAAGTCCGACTTCAAGTTCGTCGGGTGGAATATCCTTTTGGCTGTTGTTCTGGGTATCGGTATCCTTGTAGCCTTAATCGCTTATCTGAAGCGTTATACGGAACATGGCATAGAGGTGGAAGTAGCCGATGTACGCGGATTGGTAGAAGCAGAGGCAGTGCCTGTCCTGGCGGAACAGGGATTACATCTGGTCGTTGTGGACTCCACCTATTCGGACAAAGTGCCGTTTGGCACGATTGTAGATCAGGATCCCAAGCCGGACTCTCATGCCAAACACGGACGCGCTGTATATGTTACAATCAACGCTACTACGAAACGCCAGGTGACCATGCCGAACCTGCAAGATATCAGTTACCGCCAGGCGGAGACCACTCTCCGGGGCATGGGTCTGCAGGTGGACACCGTCTATGACTATGAGCCTTCCGAATTCAGAGATCTGGTACTGGATGTCAAATGTAACGGCGTCAGTGTACAGCCGGGAGAGAAACTGGCGGTAGGAACGAAAGTGCGGCTGGTTGTAGGCTTCGGCCGTGGTACAGAAGAGGTGGAAGTGCCGTCCGTCATCGGCTTGACGCTGCAGGACGCACGGAGTCTGTTGCTCAGACACCGGCTCACCGTAGGAGCGGTAATATACGACGAACCGGAAGAAGAAGGTGTTATCCAATATATCTACCGCCAGACCCCGAGCGCAGGCGAGAGGTTGATAGAGGGAGAGACCGTTGCTTTGCGGCTGTCTAAAGACATAGAGAAAGCGGCAAGCGGAGGAGATACACATACCGAAGAAGATACATGGTTTTAGATCCGGATATAGAAAACGAAGAGTTGTGGGAGCGATGGCGGTGCGAGGTAGATAAGGGTCAAGGAAAAGAACGGATAGACAAATATCTCGCAGAGCACATGACCAATACCAGCCGCAACCGTATCCAGACGGCTGCGGATGCAGGCAACATATGGGTTAACGGAAAAGCGGTTGCCTCCAATTACCGTGTCAAACCCGGAGATATAATCCAAGTGCTGCTGGATCATGAACCCCATGATTTCACCATTACGCCGGAAGACATTCCTCTCAATATCGTATATGAAGACGAGGATCTGCTGGTGGTCAATAAACCGGCAGGATTAGTTGTTCATCCCGGTCACGGCAATTACGAGCACACGCTCCTGCACGCTCTCGCCTGGCATTTCGAGCAACAATCACAAATCACAAATCACAAATCACAAATTGATATAAACGATCCTTCCATCGGTCTGGTTCATAGGATAGACAAAGACACATCCGGCCTTCTGTTAATTGCCAAGACGCCGGAAGCCAAGACGCATCTCGCCAAGCAGTTTTTTGACCATACGACGGAGCGGACCTACAACGCGCTTGTCTGGGGTACGTTCAAGGAAGACTGCGGCACCGTGGAAGGCGCGCTTGCGCGGGATAACAGAGACCGGACCCTATACAGGGTTTGGGACCCGGAAGAGTGCCCTCAAGCTAAAGAAGCGGTCACTCACTGGCGGGTTTTGGAACAGTTTTTGTACGTCACTCTGGTGGAGTGCCGTTTGGAAACAGGCCGTACACACCAGATACGCGTGCATATGAAGCATATAGGACACCCTCTTTTCGGGGATGAGAAATACGGCGGGTGCGAGATTCTAAAAGGACTCCGTACACAAAAATACCGGCAGTATATCGAGAATTGCTTTGCGCTCTGTCCGCGCCAGGCGCTGCACGCCAAGACCCTTGGTTTCACCCACCCGCGGACAGGCGAACGCATGTTCTTCGATAGCGAATGGCCGGAAGATATGACCAACCTTATCAACAAATGGAGAAATTATGAGCCAAATACTTTGGGTTGATGATGAGATAGACTTGTTGCAACCGTATATCATTTATCTGAAAGGAAAAAACTACGACGTAACAACAGCCTCCAACGGAGAGGACGCTGTTGATATTGTCCAAAACGGGCAGTTTGATATTATCTTTCTTGACGAGAACATGCCGGGTATGAACGGGTTGGAGACGCTGCAGGAGATGAAACGTCTGCGTCCGGAAATACCGGTGGTGATGATCACCAAAAGCGAAGAAGAGCATATCATGGAGCAGGCTATCGGAGAGAAGATAGCCGACTATCTGATAAAGCCCGTCAATCCCTCCCAGATACTCTTGTGCCTCAAGAAACATATCCACCAACAGGAGATCGTAACGGAACAGGTGCAGCAGAGTTACCGCCAGGAATGGAGCGATATCACCTATCTCATAGATACCGCTTCCACTATCGAGGAATGGCAGGCTATCGAGCGCCTGCTCAGCAAATGGGATTTGGAATTAGCCGGTTTGGAACCCGAGCAAGGCGGTCATTCGGGCATGCACAGCCTGATCGAAGATCAACGTACGCAGGCTAATGCTGCGTTTGCCAAATGGATATCCAAGAACTACGTGTCGATAGTAGAAAGCAGAAAGACCGCTTCGCCCAAAGACGCAAGCATGATTATGTCGCCGGACGTGATGAAGCATGCTGTCTTCCCGCTTCTGGACAAGGGAGAGAAAGTGCTGCTCTGCGTCATTGATAACTTCCGGTATGACCAATGGAAGATGATCCAGCCGCTGATAAGTGAGTTCTACTCCATCCGCACGGAGGAGCAATATACCTCTATCCTGCCTACCGCCACACAATATGCCCGGAATGCTATTTTCTCCGGTCTGCTGCCGTTGCAGATACAGGAGATGTATCCGCAATACTGGGTGGAAGAAGGGGACGAAGATAGCAAGAACCAGTATGAGAAAGAGTTGGTTCAGACCCTGCTCGACCGCTATCGCAGAAGAGAGAGTTTCAACTATTGGAAGGTGAACGAAAGCGATTTCTGCGAACGGGTCATCCATCAACTCAAGGGAGTGCAAGCACCGCTGAATATCGTTGTACTCAATTTCATAGACATGCTCTCCCACTCCCGTACGGAAAGTAAGATCATGCGGGAGTTAGCGAACGACGAAGCGGCTTACCGCAGCCTGACACTCAGCTGGTTCAGACATTCCCCTACCTATGAATTACTGCGGCTTGCTTCCGAACGCGGATTTACACTGGTTCTCACGACGGACCATGGTACCACCCGTGTCAAAAACGCTATACAAATCATTGCCGACAAAAACACCAATACGAACATCCGCTACAAGGTAGGCAAAGCACTTAATTGCTCCTCGAAGAATGTCATGACTATAGACCAGCCGAAACGCGCCGGCTTGCCATGCCCGAATGTGAGCAGCAGTTATATGTTCTGTACGGGCAGTGATTTCTTTGCGTACCCGAACCAGTTTAACTACTACGCGCAATACTTCCGCAATACGTTCCAGCATGGCGGTATCTCGCTGGAAGAAATGATTGTTCCCCTGGTTACTTTGGTGCCTAAGAGTCATTAAGATGCTGGATCTGATCCTTATAGCTATCACTGTTCTGACCTGGAACACGGGTCGTATGGGTGAATTCAAAAAACCTGAGAAGAACGAAGTATTGCAATACTTGCTGTCTCAGGATGCCGACGTGGTATGTCTGCAGGAAGTGGATGTCTATAAGAACGAAGAGTTTCTCACGCTTCCGGATGTCAAGCGCACGCTGAGCAAGAAATATCCTTATTCGTATATCGATTTCTCGGTCTATAACAAACGCCACCAGTACGGCACGATGGTATGGGCGAAATATCCGCTAATCAACAAACACAGTATCCATTACGAAACAAGCGGCAACCTGTCCAACCGGTGCGATATGGTTATCGGTACGGATACATTCCGGATCATAAACAACCACCTGGAGTCCTATAAATTTACCACGGAAGACTTGGCAGAGATAGAATCCATACGTGACTACAAGGGTATCCGTGCCGCTATCAGGCGCCTCAAAGCCAAATGGGACCGGGCTATTCCCCTGCGGGAGAATCAGGCGCGGGTGGTACGCAAAGAGATAGACGAAAGTCCGTACCCGGTCATTGTGGTAGGCGATTTCAACTCTCCTTCCCTCGGTTTCGCTTACCGGCATATCAGCGAGAACTTACATGACGCATGGAACGAAACCCACTATTTCTGGCAAAGAGGAACGACTTGCGAAAAAGAAGGAATAGGAGTGCGGATTGACTATATCCTGTGTTCCGACCCGCTACAGCCAAAGCAATGCGTTGTTCCGGACGCCCCCGGATCCGATCATAAACCTGTCGTCGCAACGTTGGCATGGTAAATACAATATATCTATGAAGAAATACCTCATTCTCGGCTTGGTTATGTTAGCCTCATGTAGTACAAAAAGTCCGTTGAAACCGGACGAATCTGCTCCTCGCGGCGTACAGCAGGCAGCAGCGTTATGGACAGAAAAAGACGGCACACCGCAAGATTTTGAGCGATTGGTAGCAGACTATTACTGCGCCACGGACAGCGAACGGCTTGTTCTTTTTGAATCACTGAGCAGGATTTTTGAACAAGTATATCAATCGGCAGATATGCTTACCGTGGAACTATTGCGTCCTACCCAACTGACCAACGCTGCAGAACCTCAAGAGCCGGACTGGATTATGTCCGGCTACAGTCCGCTGGCGCATTTCTCGGATGACATGTTTGACAACAAACTGGCATTCATCACAATCATCAATTTCCCGCATTACAGTCTGGAAGAGAAAAACCGTCTGGGCAAGGAATGGAGCCGGCAGGAATGGGCGTACGCGCGGATGGGAGATATATTTACCACCCGCGTGCCGGCAGAAGTAAACACACGTATGGCGCAAGCGCTGGCAGAAGCGGAGAACTATATCGCTGATTATAATATCTACATGGGAAATCTCCGCACGGAGGATGGCCGGCAACTATGGGATGATGACAAGATATTGCTCAGCCACTGGAACCTGCGCGACGAACTGAAAGCACTGTACCAATCGGACAACTTGGAGGCGCGGGGACGAAACCGTGAGAAACAAGAGATGATTTGCAGGGTGATGCAGCGTATAGTGGACCAGTCTATTCCAGCCGAAGCCATCAATAATCCCGATTATATATGGCAGCCTTATTCCGATGAAACCGGAGGTAATGAACCTTACACACGGTATCAGAAGATACTGGATATCGCCCATGCTTATTTTGCAGAAGATGCCTATTGCCCCTCCGCACCGACAGGTATCCGGCGTAATTTTGAGGAAGGAGTAGAGATCCCGGCAGCGGAGCTGGATAGTCTCTTCCGCGCACTGATAGGATCGAAGCAGGTGGGTCAGGTAGCAGCCGTTATCAAAGAGCGGCTGGAACGCGATCTGCGTCCGTACGATATATGGTATGACGGTTTCAAAGCAAGAGCCAGCCTGAACGAAGACGCACTGAGTGCGCAGACACGGAAACTATATCCGGACGCCAATGCTTTTGCAGCAGATATGTGGCGGCTGCTGACCAAGATGGGATTTTACTCCGAAGACGCCCGTCGTATAGCGCAGCATATAGCGGTAGAGCCGGCACGCGGTTCGGGACACGCGTGGCCCTCTTTGGGACGCAAGGAAGATGCGCGTCTGCGTACCAGAATACCTGAAAACGGTATGGATTACAAGGGATATAATATCGCCGTACATGAGTTCGGCCATTGCGTGGAGCAAGTGCTGGATATGTATTTTATCGATCACTATATGCTGTCCGGCGTCCCCAATACAGCCTATACCGAGGCTTCCGCTTTTCTCTGGCAGCACCGGGATCTGCAACTTCTGCCGGACGGACAAATGGGCAACGGCATCAATAACCCGGACGAAGTGCTGGACCAGTTCTGGTCGATGTACGAGATTATGGGAGTCAGTCTGGTAGATATGCGGATGTGGCAATGGATATACGCTCATCCCAAAGCTACCCCTCAAGAACTATGCGAAGCAACGATACAGATTGCCAAAGAGATATGGAATGAATACTACGAACCGGTATTAGGCGAACACGACTGTACCTTACTGGCTGTTTACAGCCATATGGTGAATGCTCCGATGTACTTGCCCAATTATCCGTTGGGACATATCGTACAATACCAGTTGGAGGAGCACTTGGCACAATACAAGACGCAGCAGGAGTTCGCGCAGGAATATATGCGCATATACCGTTTGGGAAGACTGACTCCGAAGGAGTGGATGATCCAGGCAGTAGGCGAAGCACCGTCTATTGATCCTATACTCCGCGCAGTGGATACACTCTGCGGAGAGACTCAAAGGCAGTAGGGTCTTTCTTGAGAGAATCGGAGATTCGGGACAGCCATCCGGGCGCCGAGTCTCCTTTTTGTATGGATGCAGCGGAAGTTCCCGTGGAAGCTGTATAGCGGTATTCCGAGATATTGATTTCGGGGAGCCGGAAGAGCTCAGCGATGGCGTCAAGGCACATCTGGGAGGCATTGCGTTTTCCTTGTACCGAATAGCCTGCAATATGCATCGAGGCCAGGAATGCTTTGTCCAGTACGGAAGGGTTGATATGCGGTTCATTTTCCCAAGTATCCAAAATGAAAGGATGATCGCTTGCCAACAGCGCCTGTTCGTCCACTACCCCTCCGCGCGCCGCATTGATGATGAGAGCACCCGGCTTGCATTTGCGCAGGAACACTTCGTCGCAGAGATGGAAGGTGGAGCCAAACCCCTCGAAGCCCCCATCAGTCCCCCCATAGAGGGGGGAAGAGTTTGTGGTTTGTAGTTTGTGTTTTATTAGGGGGACATGGAAGGTGATGATGTCGCTGTTTTCTGCGATGAAATCGAGCGAAACGCCTATTCCTTTGGGTGGGTCGTTCAGCAGCACTTTCAGCCCTTTACGTTCCGCCATCTGCGCAACCAATGAGCCTACATGCCCAACTCCGACGACGCCGATAGACAGATCGCTTCGCTGCAAGACCGCTTCGCTGCAAGACCGCTGCGCTGTAAGACCGCTCACCGGACTCGCTGTAAGATACTCGTCCAGGGCTTCTTCTATATAGTCACAGACTGCTTGCGCATTGCATCCGGGACACGACATCCACCGTATATGATTCGCTTCGCAGTAAGCGGTATCTATATGGTCAAAGCCGATGGTGGCAGTACAGACCATTCTGACCTGCGAACTTGCGAGCAGCGATTCATCGATTTTGGTCCGCGTGCGCACTACCAAAACGTCCGCATCGCGGACAGCAGAAGGTGTAATTTCTTCCGATTCCATCGGACAAATCTCCACTTCCTGCCACTCGCGTTTTACGGCTTCCTCCAAGAAAGGAATATTTTTGTCTATGACTATCTTCATCCTATACAATGGCTATAGCGATGTTCCTTTTAAACGATACTAATATATCGTATATCTATCGTATATGTATCGTATATGTATCGTGTTTTACTGCGGAATTAGTGCAGATTAAATGCCATTAGTTTGTGTATTTGATGTTGTCGATGAGACGGACGGGTCCGCAATAGACAGTGACGCAGCCGATAGCGTGGTTGAAGGTATCGGTAGGAAGGAGCGTCGTCTGGTCCACTATCTCGTAGTATTCCACCTCCAGTCCTTCTACAGCGTTAATGGTGTCTATCACACGCTGCTGCACTTTCTTCACCGCTTCAGCGGAGTTGTTCAGTACGCCGTCTGCAGTAGCTTCTTTTGCCCATTCCAAGGACTCAAAAAGAGTCTTGGAGATAGCCAATGCCGTTTCCTTTTCCTCGGCAGAGAGTCTTTCATTCCGGCTGGAGAGCGCTAATCCCGACTCCTCACGTACGATAGGACATCCGATGATTTTCAGGTCTCCGAAAGTACCCGCCATCGAGCTACGCTCCACCATGTGACGGATGATAGCCAGTTGCTGGAAGTCTTTTTCTCCGAAATACGCCTTGTCGGGCTGCACGAGATAGAAAAGACGGCTAACGACCTGTACCACTCCGTTGAAATGTCCGGGACGCATTTTACCCTCCATCACTTGGTCCAAGCCTGCGAAATCGAATTGGAAGGTAGTGTTCATCTCCTCCGCCGAATACATCTCTTCGGGCGTCGGAGCAAATACGAAATGGGCACCTAAGTTGCTCAATAATTCCGCATCCCGCTGAATATTACGGGGATATTTCGCGAGATCCTCTTTGTTGTTAAACTGAGTTGGGTTGACAAATACAGACACGACACAAACGTCGTTCTCCGCCACAGCGCGTTTGACCAGACTGGCGTGCCCTGCATGCAAAGCTCCCATAGTAGGAACCAAACCGATTGTTTTCCCTGCATTCTTGCATGCTGCCACAGCAGCCTGCAGTTCTTTTTTCGTACTAATAATTTGCATAGATATGTATTAAAAAAGGGTCGATAATGTCAAAAAACGTGCAAAGATACGCAAAAAATGTCGAAAAATAAAATTTTTCGTCACTTTTTGGTCTTTTTTTTTCGTCATGTCGGATTTTTTTTGTACCTTTGCAATGCGAAAAAGTGTACATGCCTATGAAAGAGCCGAAACGTATCTTATTTATCTCTCAGGAGATATACCCTTATTTAGCAGAGGAAACGCCCATCCGCATGCTGAATCGCCAGTTACCAGAGTTCTTCCAGGGACATGGTTATGAAACACGCACTTTTATGCCTAAATTCGGTGAGATTAACGAACGTCGCAACCAGTTGCATGAAGTGATTCGTCTTTCCGGAATGAACCTTATCATCGAAGAATCCGACCACCCGTTGTTGATAAAGGTTGCTTCTATCCAGACAGCCCGTATTCAGATCTATTTTATAGATAATGATGATTTATTCCACCGTCGCAAAGGAGTGACCAACGAGAACGGCGTAGAATATCCGGACAATGACGACCGCGTTATTTTCTATGCCCGCGGCGTAATAGAAACGGTGAAGAAACTGCGCTGGACACCGGATGTTATTCTGTGTTCGGGATGGATGAGCGCGTTAGCTCCGCTGTATCTGAAGAAAGCCTTCAACGACGAGCCATTCTTTGCGCACTCGAAGATAGTGCTGATGCTGGATGACAACGAGTACAAGACGCCGTTCCACTCCAAATTTGCGGACAAGTTACGTATAGAGGGAATCATGAATACGGATGTTCGTTCTATAGCCGATTTCCCTGTAGGATATGAAGAATTGATGCGTTTGGCAGTTGATTATTCGGATGCTATTGTCTATGCTACACCTACTGTAAACCAACGTGTAGCCAATTATGCCGAGACCAAGAACAAGCCTATTTTGAAATATGAGGAGACCGAGGACCTTGCCGCCGCAGCCAAACGCCAATGGGATTTTTATAACACACTCCTCAAGGTAGAGAATGTATAAACGTTTTGCGTTCATAGGGTTTTCGTTGCTCGCGGTAATGTTGCTGTGGACAGCGTGCAAGGATGATGTAACCACCACAGGCGAGTCGATATTGGATGAAAACGACGCCATTATTGTATTGGCAGACACGTTTTCCATATCCTCCGCCGTAGACAGTTGCGATGCTATTATCTCCCAGGCTGATTCGTTCCTGTTGGGCGAGATAGAGACTGATTACGGTGTATTACGCGCCTCCGTGCTGACCCAACTGGCATGCCCGGAGGGATATACCTATCCCGAAGGATTCACGGTGGACTCGATATGCTTGTTCATGTACTATTCGAGTTGGGTGGGCGACGACAAGTCGCCTCTGGCTATCAATGCCTATTTGATGGATAAGAATACCTTCCGATACAATAGTACCTACCCTACGGACCTGAATATCGACGACTATTGCACGCGTAACAAGAGTATCCTAACTAACCACAGGATCGTGGTGGCGTCCGAGAAACGCGACTCTATCCGCAACACGAACGGACAATATATCCCTATGGTACGTATGCGTGTGAACGACGATTTCATGCAGGATTTCGCATCTATCACCAACTTTGAGAGCCAGGACAAATTCAATGAGCAGTTCAAGGGCCTGTTGCTGGAGACCTCATTCGGATCGGCAACGATGCTGAATATCTCCGATGTGGCGCTGGGTGTGTTCTACCATTTCCAATACAACAAAGCAGGCAAAGACACGACCGTATCGGACATGAAGGCATTCTATGCCAATTCAGAGGTTCGTACGGTGAACCAACTGGTTTACCGTGACAAGAAAGAATGGGTGGAAACGCTGCAGCAGGATTCCGACACCTATAATTATATTATCGCGCCCGCGGGCGTATATACGCGTCTGCGCATACCGATGGAGCAGATCACGGACAAGATCTTCACCCGGACGGAGTTGAAACGCCCCTATGTGAACAAAGCGGAGATCCGCGTGAGCGTAATGAATATGGATCCGGATAACAACGACCGGAACGACTGGTTGTTGCCCTCCAGCCATATGCTTCTGATCAAAGAGAAGAGCATGACCCGCTTCTTCAAGAACCGTGAGTTGCCGTCCGACACATGTGCGCTGCTGGGTCAGCTGACGCAAGGCGTTGACTCCGTAGGCGACGCGATCTACTATTACAGTTATGACATGTCGGATTTTCTGACTAACCAGTTGCGCAAAGAGGAGAATGACTCCATTCTGAACATGTTGCTGGTACCGGTGACGATCAATACGACCACGACAAATACTTCGGCCAATGCTGTCACATCCGTCCGTCAGCAACAGACCATATCTGCCACCAAGATACGTTCCGCCAAGAACGGCATGAAGCTGGAGATCGTCTATAGCGGATTCTAAGACGGCAGGTACACCTATCCACATAATAAAACGCGGCTATTCATAACCGCGTTTTATTTTTATCATTAGCCCAACCCTATACCGGTCGGTTTATACGGCGTTCTGCATCCGATAGAGATCTATTCTCTCCAGTTTGCGGGAAGCATATTCTTTGGTGACCGTAAAGGTCTGCGGACCTATTTTCCTGTGGTTCGGCAGTTCGAACATCAGGTCGGTCATCACAGCTTCCATGAGTCCGCGCAGTCCGCGTGCTCCCAAGTTGTACTCCAGCGCCTTGTCCACGATATAATCCAAAGCTTCATCCTCGAACACCAGCGTTACATTATCCATCGCCAGCAGTTTCTGATACTGTTTGGTCAGGGCGTTCTTGGGTTGCGTGAGGATCGCGCGCAGCGCATCGTGGTCCAGCGGGTCGAGATGGGTCAGAACCGGCAGACGACCTATGATCTCAGGGATGAGACCGTAGGATTTGAGGTCCTGCGGAGCTATATACTGGATCAGGTTGTTCTTATCCAGATGCTCGGTCTCCTGTTGCGCCGTAAAGCCTATCACTTGCGTGTGGAGCCTCTGGGCTATCTTGCGCTCGATACCCTCGAACGCTCCGCCGCAGATGAACAGGATATTGGCGGTGTTGATATGTATAAACTCCTGGTCCGGATGTTTGCGTCCTCCTTGTGGCGGTACGTTCACTACCGACCCTTCGAGCATCTTGAGCAAAGCCTGCTGTACGCCCTCTCCGCTCACGTCGCGGGTGATGGACATATTCTCGCTTTTGCGTGAGATCTTGTCGATCTCATCGATAAAGACGATACCCTTCTCCGCTTTCCGCACGTCGTAGTTGGCGTCCTGCAGAAGCCGCACGAGGATGTTCTCCACGTCCTCTCCTACATATCCGGCCTGGGTAAGGGAAGTAGCGTCCGTGATAGCGAACGGCACCTTGAGCATCTTAGCTATCGTTCTTGCCAGAAGGGTTTTCCCCGTGCCGGTAGAACCGACAAGGAGGATATTGCTTTTCTCGATCTCTACGTCGTCATTGGTTATCTCCTGCAACAACCGTTTGTAGTGGTTATATACAGCGACCGAGAGGAAGCGTTTTGCTTCCTCCTGGCCGATGACATATTGATCAAGAAAATCTTTGATCTTCTGCGGTGTAGGCAAGTTCTCAAAATCCAGGTCTTTAGCCGTGTTCCCCGCCTCTTTGGGCATGGCTGCCACCAGCTCGTGCCCCGCCTCTATACAATCCGTACAGATCAGTGCGCCTCCGATACCGGAGAACATGTTCGGTTTGCTTTCGCCGCAGAAAGAACAAGTATTCGGTTTACGCTCTTTAGCCATTACCAAGCGTTTCCTTATTTTTTATCCGCTGCTTTTTTCTCAGCACGACGTGCTTGCGCCAACTGGATGTCGTAAGCAATCGGCGAAGCGATGAACACAGATGAATAGGTACCTACAATCACACCTACCAAGAGTGCGAATACGAAGCCCTGGATGGTCTCGCCACCGAAGATAAAGATAGCAAGGAGGACAACGAAGGTACTCATAGAGGTCGAGAAGGTACGGCTGAGCGTATTATTCAATGCGTCGTTGATATTCACCTTGCGGTCGCGTTTGGGATAGAGGCTGTTGTACTCGCGCACACGGTCGAAGATAACCACGGTATCGTTGATAGAGTAACCGATGACGGTCAGGATAGCAGCGATGAAGGCTTGGTCAATCTCCATGGAGAAAGGCATAATCTTCCAGAGGATAGCGTAGAGGCCCAGCACAAGCACTGTATCGTGCGCCAAGGCTACCAATGCGCCTACCGAGTAAGCGAAGTTACGGAACCGCAAGAGGATATAGAGGAAGATCACAACAAGCGCAGCAAGGACTGCCCAGACAGCACTGGTAGTGATATCATCGGCGATAGCCGGACCTACTTTCTGGCTCTGCATGATACCTACAGCTGCGTTGGACTCAGTCGAACGGAAATCATTGAAGGTTATATCCTCGCCCAAGAACGGTTTGCAACCCTCATAGAGCAGTGCCTCGATAGCCTCGTCAGCCTCAGCGGTCTCCTCGTGGATGCGGTAGTTGGTAGAGATACGAACCTGGTTAGCGTCGTTACCATAGGTAATCACATTGAGCGAGAAGAGCTCGCCGTCCTCCAGGGTAGCCGAGAAAGTCTTATCGAGGCTCTCGCGTACGTCCTGAGTATTGATATTCCGGTCGAAACGAACGACATAGTTACGTCCTCCGGAGAAGTCGATACCGAGGTTCAGTTTACCGAAGATATGCGGTTCGAGACCGAGGATAGCGAAGATGACGAGCGCGCCGGAGAGGCAGTAAGCCCATTTGCGTGCATTGACGAAATCGAAATGTACGTTCTGGAGGAAGTTCTTCATCAGTTTGGTGGTGAAGGACAGTTCCTTTGCATTGTCCTTGCCGGCATAATCCTCGAGCAACAGACGTGTGATGAACACAGCGGTGAGGAACGAGGAGATAATACCGATCATATAGGTAACGGCGAAGCCCTTGATAGGACCGGTACCGAAGATAGCGAGGATGGCACCGGTGAGGAAGGATGTTACGTTCGCATCAATAATTGCGGTGATAGCGCCCTTGAAACCGTCTTCAATCGCTTTACGCATACCCTTGCCTCCGCGCAGTTCCTCACGGATACGCTCGTAGATCAGCACGTTGGCATCCACGGCGGTACCCATCGTCAGGACGATACCGGCGATACCCGGCAGAGTCAGTACTGCGGAGAAGGAAGCAAGGATACCGAGCAGCAGGAATACGTTGCACAGCAATGCGGCATCGGCGATGAGACCCGGAATCCAGCCATAGTAGAACACCATGTAGATGAGGATCAGCACGAAGCCGAGCAGGAAGGACCACATACCGGCCTGGATAGCCTCACGACCCAGCGAAGGACCAACCACGCTCTCCTCGATGATACGGGCAGGAGCCGGCATCTTACCGGATTTGAGGGTGTTAGCCAAGTCCTTGGCCTCTTCTACGGTGAAGTTACCGGTGATCTGGCTGTTACCGCCGGAGATCTCATTCTGTACCGTCGGGAAAGAATAAACATATCCGTCGAGCACGATAGCAACCGATTTGCCGATATTGTCTTTAGTCAGACGCTGCCATGTCTTGGCACCCTCTGCGTTCATCGACATAGATACGTTAGCGTAAGCGCTGAACTGCGAGAAGTCCGCACGTGCGTCGGTGATCACGTCTCCTTCGAGTGATGCACGTCCGTCACGCTGCGCCTTCAGTGCAACGAGCTGGTAGTAACTGCCGGCTTCGTCGATAGCCTTAACGGTCCAGAAGAAACGTGCGTCGCGCGGAAGGATTGCTTTAGCAATCTGCGAGTTCAGCATAGCGTTTACTTTGGCGGTATCTACATAATGTACAGTACCGATCACCGGTCCGCGGTAAGCCTGTCCTGCCTGGTTTACAGACGGGTTGAGGATAGCGAAGAGCGGGTTGTTTTTCTTGTACTCGGCGAGTTGTGCAGCCTGATCAGCCTCTACAGCTGCGCTGTCGGCGTTGATGTTCTCAACGAGGTCAGCGATCTCATCCGATTCCGCTTTCGGAGCCTCAGCAGGTTTTACTTCCTCGGCTTTGGTCTCCTCTGCTGCTTCGGGAGCAGTAGCTGCGAAGTCACGATTTATCTGCGCGAGCATAGGCAGCAGCTCGGAAGCCTCATAAGTCTCCCAGAACTCGAGGTTAGCAGATCCTTGGAGCAGTTTGCGGACACGCTCCGGCTCCTTGATACCCGGCAGCTCGATGAGGATACGTCCCGGTTGGGAGAGTTTCTGGATGTTGGGTTGAACGACACCGAAGCGGTCGATACGCGTACGGAGCACGTTGAAGGAGTTCTGGATAGCTCCGTCCACTTCCTCGCGGATCACTTTCTCTACCTCGGCATTCGTGGAGTTCAGCGTCACTTTGTCTTTGAGTTCGAAAGTAGAGAAGATCGAAGCGAGTTGTCCGTTCGGGTCCACTTCGTTGAACGACTCGATGAAGAGCGTTACGAAATCAGCACCGCTTGATTTCTGTTTCTGTTTGGCGCGTGCGAGAGCCTCTTTGTAGTTCGGGGTCTCGTTGTGTCCGCTGAGGGCGTCGAGAATGTCCGGAACGGAAACCTCCATGGTCACGTTCATACCGCCCTTGAGGTCAAGACCGAGGTTGATCTCTTTCTCGCGGCACTCCTTGAGCGTGTAGCCAAACCAAACTTTCTTTGTAGCAATAGAGTCCAGATAGAGGAACTCTTTTGCATCATCACCTGCTGCATACTCTTTAGCTTTCTTGTCATAGTGGCTCGTTACCAGCGAGAACGACAGGTAAAAAGCGCAGACAAGTGCAAGGCAGACAGCCAAAATTCTAACAAGTCCTTTGTTTTGCATAGTTGTTTTATTTATTTTAAGTTTTCGAGTTATCTGTTACTTTGTTTCTTGTGCTTCCGCGCGTGTATGTCCGTGCACGCAACATAAAAAGCGTGCAAAGGTACTGCTTTTTTTTCAATTATGCAAATAAAAAATGAAAAAATCGCCCCAAAGGACGTTTTTCCCTTCTTAAAGAGTCGTTCTTTCAGTCAAGAAACGGCTTATTTGTCTTTGGGGCTGAGGGTGAAGTTGACATCGAGCGTAGCCCGACCGCTATTCCAAGAACCGTCGCCACCCGTATATTTCACTTCGGTGATAATACTATCCGACTGATATTCTCCGGTGGTGTCGTTGACAATAACTTTATGGTATGGCAGCGGGATATCCCCTTGATATAATTTATACACATTGCCCTCCGCATCCGTATATAAAGTATCAGCCCATCTCTCCCAATACATCGTTCCGGCTCCGTCTTTCCATCCGCCTTGCTGTACCACTTGTACACCTTCCAACGACTCATTGGCTTCGTTGGAGACATGACTTTTGAAAACCAGATCACCCGTAGGTGTGCCATACATGCCACTTCTGCTCGAGTCATCGCACCCATAGCCTAACATCCCTACAAACGCCCCCAGCAGGACATTCATCCAAATTTTCAGTTTCGTTTTCATAATAACAGGTTTTTAATTTGAAGTCCGGTGCAAAGGTTCGTTTTTTTTGTGATATGTACAAATTATATACTTGGGAAAGTAGTTGGGAAAATCTTTGTATGTGTCGCGCGGATTAGGGAATAGTGAAACGGAGGTTGATGTCATAGAATTGTGTTGTCCCATAACTGTCCTTTGCATATCCACCATCCACTCTTACGGAATTGTAACCTCTTTCACATGGATATAAGACGCCTTTCCCTCCGTTGGCATCCGGGTCACTACAATAGGTACCGCCATAGATGTAGTATTGTTTGGAGTTTTCTCTATAAATCCAAGTGATTGTGGTGGTTTTGCCATCCACCCATTGTGCGTAAGATGAATAGTCCACGCCCGGTCCGATAGCCTTTACGGTTGCTGTCACTTGTCCTTCTGTCTGGGTGGTAGAGCCTCCATTTCCTGTTCCACCTCCTCCGCCGGTACTGCCGGTATATGGACGACCATCATAGTAGATTTTATCAGAGGATGGATAGTTATAAATTTGTTTTACTTCCCATGTCACGGAAGAATTAAATCTATCAACATGGTAGTAATAATCATCTTCCGAAACTGTTTGATATAAATTATCTCCATACTCATCTCCGAACTCCAATACGTAACATCCGACTATGTAATAATCATTTTCTGTATTTGAATAGAAAAGATGTACTTTTTCCTCCCTGCCGTCATCGTACACCAGGTTGTATGTAACAAAATCCTTGGAATAATTACGGACATAGTGTCCGGTGGAGGATTCTTGTAGGGAGAAAGAGTCATTATTTTCGTCTACATCGGCATATAGGCCGGCATCATTATAATACAATTTTGTTTCATAGGACCCATCTGAAGCAAAATTATAATATCTTATCCACCCTCCCCATAATGCTTCCGCTCTCCACGATGTAGATTCTAAATAACGATAGTCTCTGTACGGTGCATTTTTGTACTTTTTTTCACAAGAAATAAGCGAGCACGCTACCACTATGGCCAATAAAAATGAGTAAATATTTTTCATAATATATATAATATTTAGTTTCGGGTGCAAAATTACATAAAAAAAATGACATATGCAAATGCATATGCCACTTTTCCGTTTTTTTATGCTGTTAAACGAATTTTAGAGTTGCGGACCAGCAGCAACGAGTGCCTTTCCTGCTTCGTTCGACGTATATTTGTCGAAGTTCTTGATAAAGCGTGCAGCCAGGTCTTTAGCTTTAACCTCCCACTCGGCAGCGTCCTTGTAGGTGTCGCGCGGATCAAGGATAGCAGGATCTACGCCCGGCAGAGCTGTCGGAACCTCGAAGTTGAAGTACGGGATCTTCTTCGTCGGAGCGGTGAGGATGTCGCCGCCGAGGATAGCGTCGATGATACCGCGTGTGTCACGGATGGAGATACGTTTGCCGGTACCGTTCCAGCCGGTGTTAACGAGGTATGCCTTCGCGCCGGATTTCTCCATACGTTTAACCAGCTCCTCTGCGTATTTGGTAGGATGGAGCTCCAGGAACGCCTGGCCGAAGCAAGCGGAGAAGGTAGGAGTCGGCTCGGTGATGCCGCGCTCGGTACCTGCCAGCTTAGCGGTGAAGCCGCTCAGGAAGTAGTACTTCGTCTGCTCCGGAGTCAAGATAGATACAGGAGGCAGTACGCCGAAGGCGTCAGCGCTCAGGAAGATCACGTTCTTGGCTGCAGGACCTGCAGAGATAGGACGAACGATCTTCTCGATGTGGTTGATAGGATACGATACGCGGGTGTTCTCGGTCACGCTCTTGTCTGCGAAATCGATCTTGCCGTTCTCGTCCACGGTTACGTTCTCCAGGAGAGCGTTGCGGCGGATAGCGTTGTAGATGTCCGGCTCGGACTCTTTGTCGAGGTTGATAACCTTGGCATAGCATCCGCCCTCAAGGTTGAATACGCCCTCGTCGTCCCATCCGTGCTCGTCGTCACCGATAAGGAGACGTTTCGGGTCGGTGGAGAGAGTGGTCTTACCGGTACCGGAGAGACCGAAG
>OCTW011601308.1_pt1 | contig 18705 bp, 14 predicted proteins | sample 1539671 | NCBI WGS metagenome assembly OCTW01 (sample SAMN02144230, study PRJEB22623) | gut metagenome | biome: sheep rumen | host: Ovis aries | place: New Zealand
GGAGGAGCTTCGCGAGGCCCTGCGCCGCCTCACCCGCGAGGGAAGGGCCTGGCCCGTGCTGGGCGGCTCCGCGATGACCGGGGAGGGCGTGGCCGGCCTGCTGGACGCGGTGGTCGACTTTCTGCCGCCGCCCCGGCCGGTGGACGGGCTGTGCGGCGTGGTGTTCTCCCTGACCCGCGACAAGACGCTGGGCCGGGGGCTGTGGGTGCGGCTGTGGGGCGGCGAGATGCGCAACCGCGACACCATCGCCCTGCCGGGGCGGGTGGATCCGCTGACCGGCGAGGCCGCCGTGACGGAGCAGAAGATCACGCAGATCCGCACCGTGGACGGCACGGACCGCGGCGTGCTGCGCGCCGGCGAGATCGGCCTGGTCTACGGGCTGTCCGGCGCGAAGGTGGGGCAGACACTGGGCCGGGCGGAGCTGCTGCCGCGCCATGTGCGCGCAGGCCGGCTGCGCACGCCGCTGGTCCGGGTGCAGGTATCGCCGGAGAACCCGGAGGACATGGAGCGCCTGCGCGAGGCCTGCGACGAGCTCTCCGCCGAGGATCCGCTGCTGGAGGCGCGCTATGTCCGCCGCGTCGGCGAGGAGCACCTGCGCGTGATGGGCACGATCCAGCTGGAGATTCTGGAGGAGACGCTGCGCACCCGCTTCGGCCTGCGCGTGCGGTTCAGCCCGCCGGCGGTCATCTACCGCGAGACCATCGCGAAGGCGGCCTACGGCGACGCGCATTACACGATGCCCAAGCCCTGCTGGGCGGTGCTGCGCTTCCTGATTGAGCCGGGCGAGCCGGGCAGCGGCGTGCAGTTTGTCTCCCGCGTGCCGGTCCGGGACATCATGGAGCGCTATCAGCACCAGGTGCAGCAGGCGCTGCCGCTGGCCCTGCGGCAGGGGCGGCTGGGCTGGGAGGTCACCGACGTGCGCATCACGCTGGCGGGCGGCAATCACCATCTGGTGCACACCCACCCGCTGGACTTCATCCTGGCCACGCCCTGGGGCATCCAGGACGCCCTGCGCAACGGCGGCTCCGTGCTGCTGGAGCCGGTGCTGGAGGCGAAATTCCTGCTGCCGCCCGAGTGCCTCGGCCGGGTGATGAGCGACACCGCCCTGATGCGCGGCGAGGTCGTGCACACGGAGAACAAGGGCGAGCGTGTGATGCTGACCTGCCGCCTGCCCGCCGCCGACAGCATGAACTACCCCTCCGAGCTGGCGGCCCTCTCCGGCGGGCGCGGCTCGATGAGCGTGCGGCTCCACAGCTGGCGGCCCTGCCCGCTGGAGCAGGGCGCGACGGCCCCGCGGCTGGGCATTGACCCGCTGGACACGGCGCAGTACATTCTGGCGGCCCGCAGCGCCCTCTCCGGCGGCATCTTCGACGAGGAAACCGTGATCTGACAGATACGGAGGAAACGGACATGAGTGAAATACAGCGGCTGGACAGCGCCTATGTGGCGCATACTTACGGGCGTTTCCCGGTGACCATCGTGTCCGGAAAGGGCTCCGTGGTCCGGGACGAGGACGGCAGGGAATACGTGGATCTGGGCAGCGGCATCGGCGTGACCGCCTTCGGCATCGCGGATGATGCATGGGCGCAGGCGGTGGAAGCGCAGCTGCGCGCCGTGCAGCACATGTCCAACCTGTACTATACCGCGCCCTGCGCCCTGCTGGCGGAGCGGCTGTGCAAAAGGACCGGCCTTCGCAGGGTCTTCTTCGGCAACAGCGGCGCCGAGGCCAACGAGTGCGCCATCAAGGTGGCCCGCAAGTGGGCCGCGGAGCAGCTGGGCCCGGAGCACCATGTCATCATCACGCTGAAGAACTCCTTCCACGGGCGGACGCTGACCACCCTGGCCGCCACCGGGCAGGAGCACTACCATGAGCTGTTCCAGCCGCTGACGCCGGGCTTTGCCCATGCCGAGCCGGGCGACGCGGCGGATCTGGAGCGGCTGCTGCGCGAGGGGAACGCCGCCGCCATCCTGGTGGAGTGCATCCAGGGCGAGGGCGGCGTGCGCGTGATGGACGACGCCTTCCTCCGCGAGGCCGCGGCGCTGGCGCAGCGCTACCATGTGCTGCTGATGGTGGACGAGGTGCAGACCGGCAACGGCCGCACCGGCGACTATTTCGCCTACATGCACGCCGGCATCGCGCCGGATGTGGTCACCACCGCGAAGGGCCTGGGCGGCGGCCTGCCCCTGGGCGCCTGCCTGATCGGCGAAAAGGCCGCGGACGTCCTCGGCCCCGGCGACCACGGCTCCACCTTCGGCGGCAACCCGGTCTGCTGCGCCGGCGCCCTGTCCGTCATCGACCGCATCGACGACACCCTGCTGGCCGAGGTGCGCGCGAAGGGCGAGTGGGCCATGGCGGAGCTGCGGCGCTCCCCGGCGGTGGCGGACGTGAGCGGCCGCGGCCTGATGATCGGCATCCTGCCGGAAAAGCGCGCCGCGGGAGACATTGTCCGCGCCGCCATCGACGCCGGCCTGCTCTGCCTGACCGCGAAGAACCGCGTGCGCCTGCTGCCGGCCCTGAACATCCCCATGCCGCTCTGGCAGGATGCGGTGCGCCGGCTGATCGCCGTGATGGAGGCCTGACGCGGACGCTTGCATTTTCAGTTAGATTATGCTAATATATCCCTGTAAACCGTCACAGGGAGGTGCGCGCATGAACATTCATGAGTCCGCGGAAGACTATCTTGAGACCATTCTGATGCTCCGGGAGGAGAAGGGCTACGTGCGCTCGGTGGACATCGCCGCGCACCTGGGCGTGACCAAGCCGTCCGTTTCCTTCGCGATGAAGAAGCTGCGCGAGAACGGCTACATCGAGATGGACGAGGGCAGCCTGATCACCCTGACGGAGAAGGGCGCCGCCATCGCGGAACGCATCCTGGACCGGCACCGCACGCTGACCGCCTACATCTGCAGCATGGGCGTGGATCCGGTGACGGCCCGGGAGGACGCCTGCAAGATGGAGCACGACATCTCCGAGGAAACCTATCAGATCATCCGGGAGAAGGTGCTGGCGATGGGCAGCCGGATGGCGGAAAGCTGCCCGGCCCATCAGGACGGCAGCTGTGCCGGGGACTGCCTGGTCGCGCACCGCCAGGGCGAGGCCGGCTGACGGCAAGCAAGGACCGCACAGCGTGAAGCGGAAGCCGCCGGGAAATACCGGTTGACTTTCCGCTTTTTTCGCGCTATGCTTTCGGCAGTGACGGGCGGGGATGCGTTCCCCGCGCAGGATGCATAATGGAAAGGGTGATTGATATGTCTCGCAGCGCGGGCATACTGCTGGCGGTATCCAGCCTGCCGGGAAAATACGGCATCGGCTCCTTCGGGCCGGAGGCGCGGGCCTTTGTGGACGGGCTGGCGGAGGCCGGGCAGAGCTACTGGCAGATTCTTCCGATGAATCCGCCGAACCATACCAAATCCAAGGATTCCCCCTACCAGGCCTTCTCCGTGTTCGCGGGCAACCCCTATTACATCAGCCTGGAGACGCTGATCGGCGAGGGCGTGCTGACGGAAGCGGAGTGCGAGGCGGCGGATTTCGGCAGCGACCCGGAGCATGTGGATTATGACAAGCTCTACGCCAGCCGCATGCCGCTGCTGCGCAAGGCTTATGAGCGCAGCCGCATCGCGGAGGATCCGGAATACCGCAGCTTCATCCAGGAGAACGCCTGGTGGCTGGACGATTACGCCCTGTTCATGGCCTGCAAGAGCTACTTCGGCGACAGGGAATGGCAGGACTGGCCGGAGGACATCAGCCGGCACTGGGGCTTCGCGGTGGACTACTACAACCGAATGCTCTACTTCGACGTGGAGTTCCACAAATACACGCAGTTCAAGTTCTTCCAGCAGTGGTTCGCGCTCAAGCGGTACGCCAACAGCCGGCACATCGGCATCATCGGCGATATCGCGATCTATGTGGCCCTGGACAGCGCGGACGCCTGGAGCCACCCGGAGCTGTTCCAGCTGGACGCGAACAACCGCCAGACCGCGGTGGCCGGCTGCCCGCCGGACGCGTTCTCCGCGGACGGGCAGATCTGGGGCACGCCGCTGTACAACTGGGACGCGCACCGGGCCACGGGCTTCGGCTGGTGGATGGCGCGGCTGTGGAAGAATTTCCAGCTGTGCGACCTGCTGCGCATTGACCATTTCCGCGGGCTGGACGAGTATTTCTCCATCCCCGCCGACAGCCCCACGGCCCTGACCGGCCACTGGGAGAAGGGCCCCGGCATGGCGATCTTCCGGCAGATGTGGGCCAACATGGGCTACAAGCCGGTCATCGTGGAGGACCTGGGCTACATGACCGAGAGCGTGCGCGAGATGGTGCGCCAGACCGGCTTCCCGAACATGAAGGTGCTGCAGTTCGGCTTCGAGGCCGACGACTACGGCGCCGCCAACGACTACCTGCCCCACAACATCCCCGATCACTGCGTGGTCTATCCCGGCACCCATGACAACGCGCCCATCGACGGCTGGTTCTCCGGCCTCTCCGAGGCGGACAAGGCCATGATCCGCCGGTATTTCGGCGCGGAGGGCATCCCGGACAGCCGCATGCACGAGGTCTTCGTGCGCGCCGCGCTGATGTGCCGCGCGGAGATCTGCGTGATCTCCATCCAGGACTGGCTGGGCATGGGCGACGAGGGCCGCATGAACGACCCGTCCCACCTGGACAATAACTGGCACTGGCGCGTGCGCGGCGACGCCCTCTCCGACCAATTGCGGGCGGAGATCTTCGAGCAGACCCGCCGCTACGGCCGCCTGAACTGGGACAATGTGCGCAAGTGAGGAGCCGCCCCATGGAGATCCGCGAATACACCGTCTTCCGCCCGGAGGAGGTGCTGCCCCTCTACGCGGCCGCGGGCTGGACGCGTTATACGGAGCGGCCCGGCATGCTGGCCGAGGCCTTCGCGCACTCGCTCTGCGTCCTCGCCGCCCGGGAGGGGGAGCGCCTCACGGGCCTCGTCCGCGCCGTCGGCGACGGGGCCTCGGTGCTGTACATTCAGGACCTCCTCGTGTTGCCGGAATGCCGGCGGCAGGGCGTCGGCACCGCGCTTGTGCAGGCCCTGCTCCGGCGGTACGCGGCCGTCTGCCAGACCGTGCTGCTGGCCGATGACACCGCGGAGGCGAAGGCCTTCTACCGCGCCGCCGGCTTCGTGCCCGCAAAGGAATGGGACTGCCTGGCCTTCGTCCGGATGTGAGACGGGCAGCGGCCGCATACGGAGGAGAACGCATGAAAGCCCTGATCATCAACTGCAGCCCGGTCCGCAGCGGCGCCACGGCGGAGATCACGCGCATCGCCGCGGAGGCGCTGGCGGAGCGGTATGAAACCAGAACCGTCTGCATCGACGATTATCACTTTGCCTTCTGCCGGGGCTGCAGAAGCTGCCATGCCACCGCGCAATGCGTCCTGCAGGACGACGTGACCGCGCTGATGGCAGAGTTTGCGGCGGCGGACGTCATCCTCTGCGTCGCGCCCTCCTACTGGGCGGACATTCCCGGGCAGTTCAAGGCCTTCATCGACCGCTGCACGCCCTGGTGCAACACCCACGAGCCCCACGCCGCCATCCCCCGCGGGAAGCGCGGCTATGCCATCGCCCTGCGGACCGGCCCCGGCATGCACGAATGCGAGCGGATCATCGGCAGCATCGAGCATTTCTACGGCCATCTGGAGATCGAACGCAGCGGCCATCTGGGGCTGACCTCGGTGGAGTTCCGCGAGCAGGTGGAACCCCGGCGGCCCGAGATCCTCGCCTTCTGCCGGGAAATCTGATTGATCGAAAAAACCCCGGCTGCGCCTGCTTCACCGTTGTCGTGAAGCGCGGCCCAGCCGGGCTTTTCATTTGTTTTCATTTGTTCAGGAAGGCCGGCTCCCGTCCGTCAGAAATTGCCGCAGGAAGGCGATCTGCTCATCGTTGGCCTGGCGGCCGATCGGGGAGCGGGGATCCAGGTGGAAGACGTGTCCGGTGGTCTCGTCGCCGTAGACATGGCAGTCGCAATCCACGCCGCGCTCCCGCAGCAGGGCGGCCATCGGCCCGCAGTGGGCCAGCAGGAAGTCGCCCTTCGCGCTGAAGATGGACACCGGCGGATAGCGGCCGTCGATGTACGCCAGCGGGTTCAGCTTTTCGCCGAAGCGCTCCGGATGGCGGGTGAAGTAGTCCCGCAGCACGCTGCGCAGGGAGCCCTCCCCCATCATCGCGCGCAGGTCGTACATGCCGCAGTTCAGCCCGACGCCCCGCAGCGTGAAGGCCGGCGGCACGATGCCCATCACAGCCTGATAGGCAGGGCTGGCCCAGATCGCGGCGTACTGGCTGGCCAGCTGCGCGCCGGCGGAATCCCCGACGATGAGCACATTGTCCAGGTCCACGGGATAGGCGTCCTGATGGGCCCGCAGCCAGGCGAAGACGGCGTTTGTGTCCTCCAGCGGGGCAGGAAAGCGGTGCCGCGGGGCCAGGCGGTAGTTGAAATTGACCACCGCAAAGCCGCGCCGGGCCAGGTCGGCGCAGTAGAACTGGTACTGCTTTGTGCTGCCGTAGACGTAGCCGCCGCCGTGGATGCTGACGATCAGCGGCCAGCGGGCCCGCTCCGCCTTCGGCCAGCAGATGTCCAGGGTGTGGGCCGCCCCGCCCGGCAGATAGGGCAGATTCCGCCGGTATTCGACCTCCGCCGGAATGCACAGGCCGGCGTCCCGCTTCGCGTCTGAGCGGGCGAACATGAACCGCATGACATAGGCCGCAAGCGACATGGCCAATCCCTCCCGCGTCAGTTCAGTGTCTTGTGCTCTCCCGCCATTCGGGGGTGGTCTTCACCCGCGTCCAGACAAAGGGCATGCCGGGCTGGCTGATGCGGTAGAGCAGGAGATTCGCCGCGATGCGGCCGATGTCATTGCCGGGGATGGCCACCGTGGTCAGCGGCGGCTCCACCAGCGCGGACTGGGAGGTGCCGTCGAAGCCGGTCACCATGATGTCCTTCGGGATGGAGAGCCCCATTTTCTTCAGGGCGCTCATCATGTGGATGCCCAGGAAGTCGTTGGCGCAGACAAACGCGTCCGGCAGGCCGGGCATCTGGCGGATCTGGCGGATCAGCCAGTCCGTATCGTCGTAGGCGGCGCTGTCCGGGGCCAGGATGCAGAGCTTCTCGTCCAGCGGGAGACCCGTATCCCGCAGCCCGATGCTGTAGCCGAACCAGCGCTCGTAGAAGCTGCAGCAGTGCTCCCGGTCGCCCACAAAGCCGATCCGCCGCGCGCCCATCTCCACCAGACGGCTGACCACGGTGATTTCGGCGGCGATGTTGTCCATGGAGACAAAGTCGCAGGCCATCAGCGTGGAGACGGCGTGGCGCGGGCCGTCGATCACGATGGTGGGCAGGCCCAGGCCGCAGATCATGGCCAGATAGTCCGTATCAAAAACTTCAATGCAAAGGATCCCCATCACCCGTTCCCGGTCAAAGAAGGGCGGGAGCTTTTTCTGTCGGGTTTCCTCGGCGGAGATCTCAAAGATCTTCAGGGTGTAGCCCGCCCTGCTGATCGGGTCGCTGAAGGCGGACAGCAGAAAGGTGCCGAAATGGGCGTCCCTGGGCAGATTGCAGGTCAGCAGCGCAATACAGCCCTGCGCCTGCTTTCCGGCGGACGCGGCATGCTCCACCGGCGCACCGTAGCCCATCTCCTCCGCGGTGCGGATGATCAGCTCCCGGGTGGCCTGGGGTACGGCGCCACGGCCGTTGAACACCTTGGAGACCGTGTTTCTGGACAGACCGCAGGCGTCCGCGATGTCCTGCATGGTCACTCTCTTTGTCGGCATGGAAACAACCCTTTCCTGTTGCTATCCTGATTGTATCATAAAGCAGAGCCCCGCGCAAGTTTACATAATGTAAACTTCAGCTCCACTCAGGCGCACAAATTTGTCAATTTCATGCGGAACCTGGCAGTCAGCAGGGCATTTTACACAACAGATCTCACTTTTCTATTGACATTCTGTAAATTTTCGTGTAAGATGCAAACAAGTGGGAAATGTCGTCTCGGACCGGTCTGCGTGCCGGAGGCCGTTCCACCGTCCGGAGACATACCCGTTGCGTTCAGACCCGGTAGCTTCCGCATTCGGAAAGGAGGCGCTCCGAAGACCGGCATGCCGCGGAAGCGTGCGATGCACCGTTTTCACATCTGTATCTAAGGAGGAGGGATACAATGCAAGGCACCAGACAAGCTCCGGCCGCGGCGCCGCAGCCCAAGGCAAAGAAGCCGACCATGTCCAAGCGGCTGCAGACGTTCGTGGAGAATTCCCCGTACCTGATCATGATCATCCCCGCCGTGCTGGTGGTGTTCCTGTTCAACTACATGCCCATCTACGGCGTGCTGATTGCGTTCCAGGACTTCATGCCCGGCGACCCGATCCTGTCCAGCGACACCATCTGGGTGGGCTTCGACAACTTCAACCGCTTCTTCTCCGATCCGCAGTTCTGGCCGCTGATGAAGAACACCTTCCTGATCTGCATCATCGGCTTCGTCATCGGCTTCCCGCTGCCCATCATCGTGGCGCTGGCGCTGAACTCGCTCAAGCGCAAGAAGATGGCGAAGGTGTTCCAGACCATCTACACGGCGCCCCACTTCATCTCCCTGGTTGTTCTGGTCGGTATGCTGCGCCTCTTCTTCGGCATCGACGGCCTGGTGAACAACGTAGCGGCCCATCTGGGCGGCGAGCGGTTCCAGTACATGCTGGAGGCCTCCGCCTTCCGGCCGCTCTACATCCTGTCCAGCAACTGGCAGGACTTCGGCTGGAGCGCGGTGATCTACATCGCCGCCCTGTCCAACGTGGATCCGGTGCAGCATGAGGCCGCCATGATCGACGGCGCGTCCCGGTTCCAGCGGGTGCTCCACGTGGATATTCCGGCCATCATGCCCATGATCAGCGTGATGCTCATCATGTCCATCGGCGGCCTGATGGGCGTCGGCTACGAGAAGGCGCTGCTGATGCAGCACGACGCCAACCTCTCCGTCAGCGAGCTCATCTCCACCTACGTGTACAAGCGCGGCCTCACCGGCGTGCCGGATCAAGCCTACGCCACCGCCATCGGCCTGTTCAACTCCGTGATCAACGTGGTGCTGCTGATCATCGCCAACACGGTGTCCAAGCGGTTCTCCGAGAATTCTCTGTGGTAAGGGGGTAGGACGAAATGACTGTGAAGAATCCTGCCGTCGACAAGAAGTTCCACGCGCTCAAGGATACCCGGGGTGACAAGATATTCTATGTCATCAACGCGGTCCTGCTGACCGTGCTGGCGCTGATCATCCTGTATCCCCTGTATTTCATCGTCATCGCCTCCTTCTCCGACCCGGACGCCGTGCTGGGCGGCGAGGTGGTGCTGGCCCCGGTGCGGGTCACCCTGGAGGGCTATCAGTACGTCTTCCAGCGCCAGGACGTGTGGTCCGGCTACCTGAACACCATCATCTACACCCTGGTCACCGTGGTGCTGTCCCTGGTGGTCACCATTCCCGCCGGCTGGGGCCTGAGCCGCAAGACCACCCCCGGCAAGAAGTTCTGGATGCTGTACTTCATCATCCCGATGTTCTTCGGCGGCGGCCTGATTCCGTTCTACAACGTGATGAGCAGCCTGAAGCTGATCAACTCCCCCTGGGCGGTGATCCTGCCGGCAATCCTCTCCGTGTGGAACCTGTTCATGACCAAGACCTTCTTCGAGTCCTCCATCCCGGAGGGCATGCTGGAGGCCGCCCGGATTGACGGCGCGGGCAAGTTCCGCACCTTCTTCTCCATCGTGCTGCCCCTCTCCAAGGCCATCATGGCCGTCATGGCGCTGTACTATGCCGTGGGCCAGTGGAACAGCTACTTCAACGCCATGATCTTCCTGCAGGATCCCACCAAGTATCCGCTGCAGCTGGTGCTGAAGGAGATCCTGATCGCCTCCGAGAGCACCGTGGGCGGCAGCGGCGAGACCATCCTGCAGCAGTACCGCCAGGCCAACCTGCTCCGGTATGTCTCCGTGATTGTGTCCAGCATTCCCGTGCTCTGCCTGTATCCCTTCGTCCAGAAGTACTTTGCCCAGGGCGTCATGATCGGCTCCCTGAAGGGTTAAGCAAGGAGGTTGTCTCAAAGTGAACATGAAGAAATGGCTCGCGATCCTCATGCTGGCTGTGCTGGCCTTCACCCTGACCGCCTGCTCCGGCGGCGACAACGCCCCCAAGGCCACCGAGGCCCCCAAGGCGACGGAAGCGCCCAAGGCCACCGAAGCCCCCGCCGAGCAGCCCGCCGAACAGCCTGCTGAGCAGCCGGCCGAACAGCCCGCCGAAGCCCCCGCGGCCGCGAAGCAGCCCACCGGCAATCCGCTGGTGGACGATTACGGCTTCCAGTGGACCGATCCCACCGCGCCGATCCTGAATGAAAAGGGCGCGCAGGAGCTGTCCTTCCGCGTGTATTCCTCCAAGAACGCCTCCGCGAAAGACTACAACGACATGAAGATCATGGGCGACCTGTTCACCCAGACCAACGTCCGCGTGGAGTGGGAGAACGTCTCCGAGTCCGTGTATTCCCAGCAGAAGAACCTGATCTTCGGCAACAAGGACAACCGTCCCGATGCCATCTACCACGCCGGTATGGGCGCGGGCGAGATCATCAAGTACGCCAAGCGCAAGGTGCTGGTGCCCATCAGCGATTACCTGGACTACATGCCCAACTTCAAAAAGCTGCTGGAAGAGCGCCCCGACATCCGCGCCCAGCTGCTGAACGTGGAGGACGGCAAGATCTACTCCCTGCCCCGCATTGAGGAGATGGGCCTGCTGCAGAGCCCGAACCTGCTCTTCCTGAATGTCAGCTGGACGAAGGCGGCCATCGCGGCCGGCGCCGTGGAGGGCCTGACCGACGAGGACCTGAAGGACGGCCTGAAGCTCACCTGCGCGCAGATGGAGCAGCTGCTGGTCTACTTCCGTGACAACGACATGAACGGCAACGGCAAGACCGACGACGAGCGCCCGATGAACTTCGTCTACAACAACTGGCAGGGCAACCAGTGCGACCTGTACGGCATGTTCGGCCTGAACGACAACCTGGAGCACCGCGTGGTCGTGGACGGCAAGATCACCTACACCATCCAGGACGAGCGCTTCCGCGAGGCCACCAACTTCATCGCCAAGTGGGTCACCGACGGCCTCATCGACAAGGTTTCCTTCGAGCAGAGCCAGGACAACTTCCTGGCCAACGGCAAGGGCCTGGAAACCTACGGCGCCTTCTACTGGTGGGAGAGCGAGACCGTGGTCTCCAATCCCGAGAACTACATCGTCCTGAGCCCGCTGGTGGGCCCGAACGGCGATCAGACCATCTGCGTCTCCAACAACCCCGAGATCAGCGCGGGCGAAGTGATCCTCTTCACCAGCTGCAAGTATCCCGAGATCCTGCTGGCCTACTTCGACCGCTACTATGATCCCATGATCTCCGCGCAGATCAACTACGGCCCCATCGGCATCGTGTACGAGGAAACCCTCGACGAGAAGGGCATGCTGGTGCAGAAGCCCCTGCCGGAAGGCGTGACCACCGACGAGCTGCGCCTGCAGAACGCGCCCCTGGGCATCATCAACCTGGGCGAATATGCCTGGAACAACGTGGTGCACATGGAGCCCCGCGCCCAGCTGCGTCTGGAGCGTCTGCAGCTGTGCGCCAAGCCCTTCGTGCCGGAGAACGTGAAGCCCTGCCCCAACCTGCAGTTCACCCTGGAGGAGCTGAACACCCTCAGCAACTACGAGACCAACCTGAACGACTATGTCCGCACCAACCTGATCGCCTGGCTGATGAAGGGCGGCGTGACCGACGCGGCCTGGACCACCTTCCAGAACGACCTGAACGGCCGGGTCAACCTGCCCGCCATCCAGAAGGTGTATCAGGACGCCTACGACCGCTACACCGCGAAGTAAAAGGAGGATGCCCCCATGCTGAAGAAAATTGCTGCGCTGCTGCTGGCCCTGTGCATGCTGGCCTCGCTGGCAGCGGTCTCCGCGGAAGGCGAGCCCGAGCTGCACGGCGTGCATGACCAGAGCGTGATGGCCGGGACGGAATTCGACGCCCTGGCCGGCGTCACCGCCACCGACGCCGACGGCAACGACCTGACCGACATGATCATGATCGAGGCCATGCCGTCCCTGAGCTTCAAGAACGGCAAGGCCACCCCCGAGAACCCCGGCGACTATGAGCTGGTCTACTCCGTGACCGACGCCAACGGCGTGACCGTGGAGGACTACGCCACCCTGACCGTCACCAAGAAGACCGGTGAGGAAGTCGTCTACAAGGCCTTCGATTTCAGCACCGTGGAGGTCACCGACAACCACGGCTGGGAAGCCAAGATCAGCGAGCCCGCCGTGGCGGCCGCTTCCCTGAAGAACGGCGCCTATGTGATCGAGATCACGAACCCCGGCGAGGGCGACGGCAACATCCAGCTGGCCAAGGCCGGCTTCGCGGTGAAGGCCGCCGATTACAAGATCAAGATCTGGGCCAAGTCCACCAAGCCCACCTACGCCCACATCCTCGCCCGCAATGAGCAGGCGGAGGGCTGGGAGACCTTCGGCGGCGCGTTCAACGTGCGCATTGCCGAGACCGTCGCTCCGCTGGAGCTGAGCTTCTCCTGCGGCGGCGAGGGCAGCGCCGAGCTGCTGTTCAACCTGGGCAAAATCACCCCGAACCCGGACAACGCTGAGGACACCACCCCCGAAGACTTCGTCGTCACCATCGACAAGATCGAGCTGTACGAGATCTCCGGCGAGGAGCATGAGGTCGCCCTGTACACCGCCGACTTTGCCGCCGGCGAGGGCGTCAGCGTGGATGCCGGCGACGGCGCCGCGGCCAGCGTGGCCTTCGCGGACGGCAAGGCCAACGTGACCATCGACAGCTATGCCGGCGAGGGCGGCGGCGTGTGGAGCGTCAAGGCCGACATCGCGCTGCCCGGCGTGCAGATCACCAAGGGTGAGAAGTACTACTACAGCTTCACCATGAACGCGCAGAACGGCCAGGGCGGCGAGGCCCTGGTGGAGAGCGCCTCCCGCGGCTGGGAAGCCCGCGCCAACTTCAACGGCCTGGGCGCCCCTGCCGGCGAGGACTGCGTGGTCAGCGCCACCTTCACCGCGGAAGCCGACATCGACGATCCGGTGATCCGCCTGCAGATCGGCAACGCGCCCGAGGGTGCCTCCGCCAACGCCATCGCCATCAGCAACGTCGTCTTCGGCAAGCTGGAGGGCGACAAGGAGACCAAGAAGACCATCGAGGCCTTCATGCCCTTCGGCCCGGCGAGCGCCAACGCCGCGAACCCCGCGTACCCCTGGCAGACCTTCAACGGCACCGACGAGGACAACGACCGCGGCGTCGGCACCATCTGGACCGACAACGGCAGCTTCTTCTACCGCATCGACAACGGCGGCACCGTCGACTGGCACAACAAGCTGATCTGCGGCTTCGGCGGCAACCCGCTAACCCTGGCTGCCGACAGCTACTACATCATCGAGATCACGGCGAAGGCCAGCCAGCCGGTCTCCTGCGGCGTGTTCCTCAATCCGATGGGCGGCTGGGATCCCCGCGTGTCCGAGGGCATGAGCCTGACCGAGGAGTTCCAGACCTTCCGCTTCGCCACCACCGACACCTTCATCATGGACATGGACTTCGAGCTGCTGTTCCAGTTCGGCTCCGAGGCCACCTCCAAGCTCGATGAGGTGACCATCGAATTCCAGAATGTGACCATCTATCAGATGAGCGTTCTGTAACCCATGACTCTCGCAGGGAGGATGGTTCCGCGCAATCATCCTCCCTGTGTTTTATCAGGAGGACCGCATGAAACGCAAACTGACCGTCATCCTGGCGCTGCTGTGCGCGCTGTGCCTGCTGCTGACCGCCTGCCAGGACGGCGGCAAGCCGGCTGAAAAGGCCACGCAGGCCCCCGCCGCCGGGGTCACGAACGCGGCGGAGCCCACTGCCGAGCCCAAGAACGAAGAGCCGCCCGCCGCCGAAAACAGTCCGCAGGAGGCGCCTGCCGAGGCAAAGAATGACGGGGAGCCCTTCGCCGAGGTCACGAACGACAAGGACTTCTCTTCCCTGCGCACCCCGGGCAGCCAGGAGGAGGCCTACGAGTACAAGAACCTCTTCCTGCCCGCGGTGGACGGCATCAGCCAGCCCTACGTGGGCGACACCATGCCCTACTATGAGGACGGCACCTACTACGTCTACTATCTCAAGGAGGGCGGCGACTCCTACAACCACTCCGTCTACCTGGCCACCACGAAGGATTTCGTGACCTGGGACGAGGTGGACAATGTGATCCTCGAGGCCAGCCGCAGCGGCGGCCAGGACGGCTGGATCGGCACCGGCTCCGTGGTGAAGGTGAAGGACGAGTACCTGTTCTTCTACACGGGCCACGCCTCCTCCAGCACCTCCGAGTACGGCGAGACCATCATGCTGGCCCGGGGCAGCGATCTCACCCGCTTCGAGAAGGTGGACGGCTGGGAGATCGTCCCCGATCCCTCCCTGGGGCAGAAGCAGGACTTCCGCGATCCCCAGGCCTACTGGGACGAGAGCACGGACACCATCACCCTGACGGTCACCGCCTCCCAGGGCGGCACCGCGCGGATCCTGAAGTACAGCCTCAGCAGCGACCTGAAGAACGTCACCTATGACGGCATCATCTTCACGAACCCGGTGGGGAGCTTCTGGAACCTGGAGTGCAGCGACACCTTCCAGCTGGGCGGCAAGCATTACATCACCTACTCCGCCCAGGATGACACCCTCTGGTACGCGGTCTCCGACACGGCCTACGGGCCCTACGGCGAGCCGAAGCGGCTGGACGACAAGCTGTTCTACGCCGCCAAGCACGTGGAGAGCCCCGAGGGCGCCTACATGGTCGGCTGGGCGCGGCGCAGCGAATCCGCCTCCTCCACGCAGGACGTGGCCGCCTGGGCCGGCAACCTGATCGTCCAGAAGATCGCGCAGAAGGACGACGGCGAGCTGCTGCTCGTGCCGGTGGAAAACCTGACCGCCCAGTTCACCCAGCGCCGCCGTCTGGCCATCAAGGAGGACGCCCTCCAGGTGCGGGCCGGCGCGCGCTACAGCTACACCGAGCTGTTCACCGCCTATGAGAGCTTCCTGCTGAAGGGCCGCTTCACCTACACCGGCAGCGGCACCTTCGGCCTGGCCTTCGACTACAACGGGCAGGAGAGCAAGTACAAGACCATCATCCTGAACCCCGGGGCGCAGGCCATCCAGCTCTGGTTCAACGAAGGCTCCACCCTGATCACGGAGACGCCCGCCACGCTGGAGGCCGGCCGGGAGTACAGCTTCACCTATTATCAGGAGGGCTCCGTGGGCATCTTCTACCTGGACGGGGAGGCCTCCCTGACCGTCCGTCTCTACGGCGTCAGCGGCAAGCCCATCCGGTTCTTCGCCGAGAGCTGCAGCGTCGCCCTGACCGACCTGCGCGAATATACACGCTGAGGATGGATGAAACATGATCAATCAGAAATTGATCTTTGCGCGGGCGTATGAAAGCACCATCGGCCCCCAGATCAGCCGGGAGGAGCGGCCTGTGTTCCATCTGACGCCCTGGGTGGGCTGGATGAACGACCCGAACGGCTTCTCGTACTATCACGGGCAGTATCACCTGTTCTACCAGTACAATCCCTATGACGTGCAGTGGGACGCCATGCACTGGGGCCATGCCGTGAGCCATGACCTGCTGCACTGGTCCTACCTTCCCTGCGCGCTGGCCCCGGACGAGAGCTATGACTCCTTCGGCGTCTTCTCCGGCAGCGCGCTGGAGATGCGGGACGGCCGGCAGCTGCTCATGTACACCGGCGTGCGCAAGGAAGGCAACGAGAAAAGCAGCAAGGACATCCAGGTGCAGTGCCTCGCCGTGGGCGACGGGCTGGACTACCGGAAGCTGGACGCCAACCCGGTGCTGGACGCCTCCTGCCTGCCGGAGGGCCTGAGCCGGCACGACTTCCGCGATCCGCGCATGTGGCAGGAGCAGGACGGCAGCTACCGCTGTGTGGTGGGGAGCTGCGACCGGAACCGCATCGGCGCGCTGCTGCTCTTCCGCAGCGACGACGCCATGCACTGGGCCTTCGAAAGCGTCCTGGCGCGCAACGACGGCAGCATCGGCACGATGTGGGAATGCCCGGACTTCTTCCATCTCGACGGCAAGGCCGTCGTCCTCGTCAGCCCCCAGGACATGCTGCCCAAGGGCTTTGAGTACCACAACGGCAACGGCAACGTCTGCATGATCGGCCGCTTCGACCCGGAGCGGAAGGTGTTCATCCCGGAGAGCGACCAGGCCATCGACTACGGCATTGACTTTTACGCCGCGCAGACCATCCTGACGCCGGACGGCCGCCGGGTGATGATCGGCTGGATGCAGAACTGGGACACCTGCAAGCAGACGGACTACGAGGAGCGCAAGTGGTTCGGCCAGATGAGCCTGCCCCGGGAGCTGAGCATCCGCGACGGCCGGCTCTACCAGCAGCCGATCCGGGAGCTGTCGCTGTACCGCAGCCGCAAGGTTGCCTACGAGCAAGTCCCGCTGAGCGGAGAGGTCCGGCTGGACGGCATCGAGGGCCGCTGCGTGGAGCTGGACATGCGCATCCGCCCGCAGAGCGCCGACAAGCCCTACCACAAGTTCTCCGTCCGCTTCGCCGAGGACGAGAAGTTCCACTCCCTCCTGAGCTTCCGCCCCTACGAATCCCTGCTCAAGATCGACCGCAAGTTCTCCGGCTCGCGGCGGGCCTTCATCCACCAGCGCCGCGCCCTGGTGAAGCAGCGCGACGGGGAGATTCACCTGCACATGATTCTCGACCGCTTCAGCGTCGAGGTCTTCGTCAACGACGGCGAGCAGGTGATGACCGCCACCATCCTGACCCGGCCCGAAGCCCGCGGCATCTCCTTCGTCGTGGACGGCCAGGCCGTGATGGACATCACCAAGTACGATCTGTTTGCCGGGGAATGAGGCCCGGCCCTTCCCTGAAAAGGCAGCCCGCTGCCCTGCGCTCCCCGGCGGAACGCAGCGCGCGGCGGGCTGTCTTTTTTGCGCGGAAAACCCGGGCAGGCACAAAAAAAGGCCGGCCGGCGTCAGTGACCGGCTGGCCCAGAAAAGCAGCGGGAATCAGGCGGCGGGGACTTCCTCCCCGGCTGCCCCGTGCACGAAGTTGAACAGCTGCAGCACAGCGTCCTTCAGCCGGGGGCCGGGGCGGGAGATCTCGTTGGAATCCGCGTTCAGGATGTGGCCCTGCTGCACGGCCTTGAGGCCCTCCCAGCCGGGGCGGGCGGCGATCTCTTCCACGGGCGTGGGGCCCTCGCCGTAATACATGGTGATGGTGACGATATAGTCCGGGTCGCGCGCGATGACCTGCTCCTCCTCGATCTGCGCCCAGCCCTCCACGTCCGCAAAGGCGTTCGTCAGGCCGCACAGCCCGGCCAGCTCATCCATGAAGGTGCCGCGGCCGGCCGTCCACAGGCCCCACTGCAGCGGGGACACCTCGAAATAGACCGTTTTGCCGGTGTTCTCCGACGCGGCGGCAACCTCCGCGAAGGAGGCCTGCATCTCAGCGGTCATGGCCTCAGCCTCCGCCTCCCTGCCCACCAGCGACCCGATCAGGCGAATGGCGGTGTAGACGCCGTCGATGTCCTGGGCGTCGCTGACCACCACGCGGATGCCGGCGGCCTCCAGCTGGTTGACCTGCTCCTCGGTCTGGGCCATGGTGGCCATCAGCACCACCTGCGGCGCCAGTTCGATGATCTGCTCAATGTTCGTCTCGTAGCCGGACTGCACCGCGGGCACGTTCAGCACCTCCGCGGGCCAGTCGCAGTATTCGCCGCGCCCCACCAGCAGATCGCCCGCGCCCAGCGCGCAGAGGATCTCGCAGTCCGCGGGCGTCAGCGCGACAATGCGCGTCGCCGGCCCGTCCAGCTTCACCTCGCGGCCCATCATGTCGACGACCGTCACGCCCTCGCCCAGCGCGGCGCCGCACAGCAGCAGCGCGGCCAGCGCCAGGGCCATCCACTTCTTCATCATGAGAATTCCTCCTTGTCCGGGGACTCACCCCGTTTTACTGACAGCCAAAGTATATCGGTTTGTTATAGCTATGTCAATACGGAAAGGCCGGCAAAAATTCCTGGGCAGAGACTGGGGGAAGGGGACCCTTTTCGAGGCCGAAAAGGGCTCCCCTTCCCCCAGCCCCCCATTCCTCCCAAAAGGCCTTACTGCGGGGGAAGCGCAGCTGGCACCGCAGGCATGCGCCGCGGAAACGCTCAGGCCCAGCATGGCCGGATGAAGGAGCAGCAAAAAAAGCTCCCCGCAGCCGCAGGGAGCCGTTTGCCATGTCCGTCAGCCGTTCCACTCGTCGCCCTCGGTCTGCAGCACGAGGCAGCCGGCGGGGATGAAGCCGCGGAAGGTCTTGCCGTCCAGGGTGGTCTCGATGTAGTCCCAGCTGCCCGCGCCGTTGACGAAGGCCGACAGGTAGAGCACCTCCGTCCCTTCCGGGAGGCGCAGGCTGCTCTGCCGCCAGCCGGCGGGATCGTCGGTCACGTCGCAGGCCTTCACGACGGTGGCGGGGATGCGGCTCCATGCCGGGCTCAGGTCGCGGTCCTCCGCGATGACGCCCTCCACCGCGCGGCCGTCGATGTAGCCCACCCGGCCATAGCCCGCGCTGGCCTGGTAGAGGATCATCAGCCAGCTGCCGTCCCAGCCGCAGGA
>OCTW011525724.1_pt1 | contig 18702 bp, 13 predicted proteins | sample 1539671 | NCBI WGS metagenome assembly OCTW01 (sample SAMN02144230, study PRJEB22623) | gut metagenome | biome: sheep rumen | host: Ovis aries | place: New Zealand
GCTGTTTGTCAAAAGCGGCGGTGGGTGTTGAGAAATTTCTTCTGGATTCCTCACCTCAAAGACTTGACTTTTAATAGTTAGTCTTTCTGTCAGGTTTCCATGGCGAAGGAAATACAAAGTGAACGAAACCGCTTCGCGGCAGCTCGTTCCCCGGCCGATGAAGTTACAGCCATTTTTTCTTTTTGAAAAGGATGAGGCAGTAGACGATCACTGCAACGCTCAGCAAAAAAACAGCCAGGTAACCGTAGCGCCACTCCAGCTCGGGCATATATCGGAAATTCATGCCATACCAGCCCGCTATCAGCGTCAGCGGCATAAAGATGGTCGTAATGACGGTAAGCAGCGTCATGATCTTATTCTGACGCACTTCCAGCTGTGTATTGTGAAGATCCCGTACCTGAATCGTATAATCGCGGAGGGAAGTGGCCGTGCTGTGCCGCCGGATCATATAATTCATGAAAAGGTGGATATAGCGCAGGTTCTCCTCGCGGAAGAATCCGTTTTCATTTTCCTCCAGTTCCTGTGTCATATCAATGAGCTGCTCATAGTGCACAAGCAATCTTCGGATGTCGCTGCAGATCTCGTTGACCCGTGCCAGATTGCCCTGACCGTCGGAAGATAAGACCTCACTCTCGATTTGATTCAACTCGGCTTCGTAGCGCTCCAGGATCGACAGGTCGCGCACGACGATCTGTTCCAGAAAATCATGCAGGAAGCGTTCCAGACTTGGTTCCCTCCAGTGCTTGGTACGGTGGATGGAATCGATCATCTGCTCCGCTTTGCCGCTGTCGTCAATAAAAACGATGCCTTTTTCATCCAGGACAAAGGTAAAACAGAATTCGTTTTCTCTCAGATCTTCCCGGTCGGGGATTTGAAAGGATCCGGTCAGAGAGTCATAGTTGACCTCCGCTTTGGTGTTATGGATATCCCGGGTATCCAGGTCCAGATCGATCCCCATATCGAAGCTCTCCCGCTCCTTCTCCCATTCAGGCGTTGTCAGCACGGCGACGAACTGCGCAGCCTGATTCCCGGGAAGTTCCTGCTTTGCGCAAGGCTGTATGGTCTCTTTTAAAAGATAGTACCGCATGTTCTCTGTCCTCCATCCACTGGATTTGTTGCTTGATTCGTTTTTCCATTCAAAGAAGCATCCTACCATAAAGCACGGCCTTCTGATTATTCGTTGCATATCCTGATAATCCTGCAACAAAAATAATCACCCGATCAGGAAGTCCTGACCGGGGATTGGCTTCAGTGTAATCCGGTACAGCGCGTTCACACCGCCGGCCTCTGTACCACGGGTCTTCGGGCTTCCAGCCGGGCCGTCAGGGCCTCCGTTCGGCTTCGGCAGGGTGGGGAGGTTCAGCGCCCGTTTTCGGGGGACAGCGTTTGAGAAAAGCCTTAAATGCGGGATCGGCCGCGGCGCGGATGCGTTGCTCTCCGCGGCTGCGGAAGAACCAGCGGTCGGCATCCAGCGGTTTGGAAGAAAGATTCATGCGTGATTTACGCCAAGGCCTGAGTTTGGCTTGTGCAATGCCCCCGGACCTGATATAATGAAGGCAATCCAATTGATTCGCCCGGACAGGCAAGGAGGTTCATATGGCTAAATCGGTAAACATGGTCAAGAAAGGGAAATCCCTGACATCATGGGTGCTGGGTGCCACTGTGGTCAGCTGCGTGGTCATGGCCATCATTGCCATGGTCATCGGCATGAGTATATACGGAACCGACCTGGAGAAGGAGTATATCAACCGGGCGACCAGCGTTGCTAAGAACGCAGGTGCCTCTGTCCTGCACGGGCAGCCGAGAACCCGCGGCCTCGCCGACCAGGTGATGGGAATCTACAACAGCCTGACGCCGGAGCAGCAGCTGAAGGCGGTGTCCGACGATCCTGCGGAGCGGGCGGAGTACCGCTCCTATTACGCGGCGGTCAACACGGAGCTGCAGACGGGCGACATCTATGACGTACTCATCCATATGCTGCCGGGCTTTAGGACCGGCGTGGACTTTATCTACCTGGGCATGTATGACCTGGAGAATAACCGGCTGATCTATATCATGGACGCGGATCAGAACCCGGAAACCCAATTGATGCCCGGGGACTGGGAGAAGGTTGAGGCCAGAGAAGCCAACAGCTTCCTGGATTGGAACGGCAGGGATGCAACTTATTACATCAGCCGAACCGAAAAATACGGCTGGATCTGCACAGCCGGATATCCGCTCCGCTACGAGGATGGCATCGCCACCTGCTTCTGCCTGGTGGATGTCAAGATATCCAGCGTGATGAATGGCCTGAACAATTATGCGATCAAGGTCTTCATCCCGCTGCTCGTGGCGACGGTGCTCCTGGCCTGGTTCATGTCCAGGCGCATCCGCCAGAAGGTGGCCCGGCCCATCGACGCCATTGCGAACGCCGCCCAGCGGTACGTCCAGGACCGGCGCGCCGGCAGCGGCGTGGCGGACCATTTCTCCTCCCTGAACATTCACACGGGGGATGAGCTGGAAAACCTGAGCGTGACCATGGCGGAGATGGAGCAGCAGCTGACGCAGCACGAGGAACACATCACCCGGATCACCGCGGAAAAGGAGCGCATCAATTCGGAACTGTCGATGGCCAGCAGGATCCAGGCCTCCATGCTGCCCGATATCTTCCCCGCCTTCCCCGACCGCAAGGAGTTTGATATCTATGCGGCCATGGACCCGGCCAGGGAAGTCGGCGGCGACTTTTATGACTTCTTCATGATCGACGGGGATCACCTGGGTATCGTCATTGCCGACGTCAGCGGTAAGGGCGTGCCGGCAGCTCTGTACATGATGATCGCCATGAATATTATCCGCAGCCACAGCCTGATGGGGGAGAGCCCCGAAAAAGTCCTCGCCGACACCAATACGGCCCTTTGCTCCAACAACCGCATGGAAATGTTCGTGACCGCCTGGGTCGGCGTGCTGGAGATCAGCACCGGCCGGATGGTGGCGGCCTCGGCGGGGCACGAGTTCCCAGCGGTTTATTCCGCTTCCGCCGGTAAGTTTGAATTGCTGAAAGGCAAGAACGGCTTTGTCCTGGGCGGGATCGAAGGCGCCCGCTATAAAGAGTATTCCCTGACGCTCCAGCCGGGCGATAAGCTGTTCATCTATACCGACGGCGTCCCGGAGGCCACGGACAGCAGCCAGACGCTCTTTGGAACGGAGCGGATGCTGGCCTCGCTGAACCGGGCCGGCGGCGCTTCCCCCCGGGCAACCCTGGAAACGGTCCGCGCCGACGTGGACGCCTTCGTGGGCAAAGCCGAGCAGTTCGACGACCTGACCATGCTCTGCCTGGAATACAAGGGAAAGCAGGCCCAGTGAGAACGGCCCGCCGCCTGTACGGAAGGACAGCTGAAAATGGTTTCTTCGGTTTTCTCTCTGTTGCTTCCGCACAATCAAGTTTAAGATTGTACTGAAACAGTTCCTCGGTCAGGAATCATCCTGATCGGGGATTTTTGATTGCCGGATGCTCAGGGGATGCGATCCGCGAATCAGGAATCTTCCCCGTATATACAGGTGCATGGGGCAAAAAACTCCCGCGGTAAAAAAGAAACGAAGCCCATAGGGCAGAAAGAGAGGATAATGAAAATGAATCATACAATGATACTGAATCTGAATGAAATGGAAATGGTAAACGGCGGATGGGATCTTTGGGGATCCGTCAAGGGAGCATTGATCGGCGCTGGCAGCGGTGCTGTCGTCGGTGCGATCGGCGGCGCGATTCTCGCCGGCGGTATCGGATCGGTTCCCGGTGCCCTGGGCGGCGCGACAGCCGGCGCAATCGGCGGCTTTCTGGCCGGCGGTCAGGAAGTTGAATAAAACGAGGAACGAAGGGGGACGGGCCTGATCGGCCCTTCCTTCCCCCCGGTCAGACTTCATCCATGAAAGGTTTTCTTTCATAAGGAACGAATCTTTAGGAAACCCGCGCAGTCGACGTGACCGCGCGGGTTTCCTCTGTTTTTGGAGTTTTTACAGAGGGCGCTCATATCCGTCCCCGTGGTGCGGTGCCTGAAGAAAAAGAGGTATTACAATCTTCAGTTACCTTCACCGGGTGAACGCTGAGTGAATGACCGGATGGCCTGAAAAACCAGGGAATCCAACCGCCTGAAAATTCGGGAAAACGGCTTTATCGGAAAGATATTATCTGATATAATCATTTTGAAACTTACAGCTCACCGAGTGTTTTGAAAGAAGGATGTGCCGATGATGAAATAAACCATCCTGCTGCTGATCATGAGCATGCTCCTGACCGCCTGCTTCCCGGCCTGCGCTTTGGATGCCGGGAAAGAAGAGGCGAAAGATCAGGAGCTCCCCGCGTCCTTTGACCTGAGGAGCGTCGATACGGACGGAGACGGAGTCGGCGACCGCTGCTATGTGACCCCGGTCCGATTTCAGAATCCATTTGCCACCTGCTGGGTCTTCGCGGCCATCGCCGCCGCGGAAACCAGTTTATTGGGGTCTGTGTACGCCGACGACCCGGAGGCCTGGAAAACGCTGGACCTGTCTGAAAAGCAGCTGGGCTATTTTTCCCATATGCTGCTGAACGATCCCTCCAGCCCGCAGAACGGAGAAGGCCAGACGGCGATCGATCCTACGATCATGTTTGATGTGTACGGCGGGGGATCGACGGTGATGGCCATGGCTGCCTTTGCCCAGGGCATCGGCCCGTCCAATGAGCATCCGGATCTGCCCGGCGTTGGGGATACTTTTGAATACCACGGCAAAGAGCGCAGGACCGTCTTGGATTATTTCGACGGCGCTTTCAGGCCCTTTCACTACAGCGACGAAGACGACTGGACCATTCCGAATGAATTCAGGTTTCATCAGGATTATGTCCTGACGGATGCCCACCTGCTGCCCAACCCCGCTCAGATACCGGTCCCTGAACAATATGTCTATAACGAGGCCGGCACGGCGGCCATCAAACGGCAGCTGCTGAATAAGCGCGGGGTGATGATCAACATCCTGGCGGATTTAAGCAGCCCGAAGCCGGAGGAACCGAAACCGGCAAAATATGTCAGCGACAAATGGGCGCATTATACCTGGGACTTTGGTTCCTCCAATCACGCGGTGACCATCATCGGCTGGGACGATCATTACCCAAAGGAAAACTTCCTTTCAGAGCATCAACCCCCGGCGGACGGGGCATGGCTGGCCAAAAACAGCTGGGGTTCGGCGGAAGAAGCGTTTCCCTTCTATGGCAAGGGAAACTGGGGCATTGAAAACGAGCAAGGCCAGCATACCGGGTATTTCTGGATTTCGTATTACGACCATTCGATCAGCGATCCGGTCGCCCTGGAGCTTTCGGCCGCGGCGGAGCCGCAGAGCATTGATCAGCACGATTACTTCCTGCCGATTGCCCTGCAAAGCAAGCCTTATGTAAAGACTGCCTCCATGGCCAATGTGTTCCGTGCGGATCATTCGAAAACGATCCGTGCCATTTCCTGCGTGACCGCCTCGGCTGACACTTCTGTGCATTATCAGGTTTATCTTCTTCAGGACGCCTTTCAGACGCCCGCGGACGGGCTGATGGCGGCGGAAGGGGTCACTTCCTTCGCGGACGCCGGTTTCCACCGCATCCCGGTCAGTGAAATCCTGGTGCAGAAAGACCAGTATTTCTCCGTCGTCGTGACGCTGACCAATCCGGAGGGAACCCATGACGTCATCCGGTCCAGCACCTACGGATTAGGCGGAGACACCCAGGTGACCGTGGTCAATGAGCAGGAAAGCTATCTGTTTCGGGATGATCAATGGCAGGACTATAAGAAGGTCCTGGACGCCGAGGCGGAAGAGGATGCGAAGGCGGAATTCTCACTTGATCTGACCTATGATCATTTCCCCATCAAGGTGTACAGCGACCGAAAGGCGACAGATGTCAGGATGAAGCTGAAGCTTGGGGAAAAGTCTCTTTCCCTGCTGGAAGGCCATGATCAGGACCGGTATGCTATGCAGTTTGTGGTCAGCGACGGCTTCGACATCGGGAAACCGTCCATTGTATGGCAGCTGCTGCCCGGCTCGGAAGGCATCCTGGAGCTGGAGCCAAAGAATGAAGGCGCGTCGCTGGACGTGACCGCGAAAACTGCCGGAACCGCCATGCTTTCCGTAACGGTGGAGGGAATCGGGACAACGGTGTTCCCGGTCACGGTCAGCCGGGGCCGTCTTGGCCACGCCAACGTCGTTGCGCTGAATCCGACGTATACCGGGCAGGAAATCATCCCCCTGGTCATCGTGTCCAGCGACACCGGCTTTCAGCTGACAGAAGGCGAGCATTATCAGGTGGCGCTTGAAAACAATATCAAGTGCGGACTGAGCCGAGCTGTGATCACGGGAATCGGCCAGTGCGCGGATCCTGACGCCGAGCCCCTGGTCGACTATTTCACCATCCTTCCGGTCGCGCCTCAGATCCTTTCCCTCTCGGCTCAAAGCGGTGAGCTTCGTCTGTCCGTTCAGGACCTTTCCGATACGGGCGCGGATGGATATGAGGCCCAGTACCGTCTGAAGGGAACCGATGACTGGACCAGTGCCTCCTTTGAAAAGGATCACACCGACCTGGTGATCACCGGCCTTGCCGCCGGCGAATATGAGGTGCAGGCCCGCGCTTTTGTGGACAACAGGGACGCTGACCCTGCCGCGATGGATTATTACAGGAGAATCGAGTTCGGCGAATTCGGTGATATCCAGACGGTTGCGGTGCCGTAAAATCGGCGCTTTTTGGCGCGCGGCATGATTTCCAGGACCCAACAAAAGAAAGGTAGAATGACAATGAAACGTATCATCGGGATGTTGCTTTCGGTCCTGGTCACGCTGGCGCTGTGCGCCGCAGCGCCCGCGGAAGAAGGGGCGGCCTATACCGACGTAGCCATTCTTTCCACCACCGATCTGCACGGCAAATGCTGGGAGATGGACGTCCTGACCGGGAAGAAGCAGACCCACAATATCCTGCGGATTTCCAGCGCGGTCCGGGAAATATGGCAGGAGTACGGGGCGGAAAACGTAATGCTGATCGACAACGGCGATCTGTATCAGGGCACCCAGGTGTCGGAATACCAGATCCTGCAGCGCTTGATGGACCGGTCGGATCAGCCGCCGGTAATGGCCCTGTGCCTGAAGGAAATGGGCTACACAGCCTCGGTGCTGGGCAACCATGAGTTCAACTACCCTTGGGAAGTGATGAACGAGACCTACCGCTGGCTGGAGGAGCAGGGCGTGCCGGTGCTGGCGGCCAATGTCTGCTATGACGACAGCCTGGAGGGAACCCGGGCGGGGGAAAGCGCCTTTACCCCGTATGTGATCCAAACGGTGACGGTAAACGGGCACGAGCACCGCATCGGCATCCTGGGACTTGAAAACTGCGACATTACCCGCTGGGACCTGCCCTACAACTATCCGGGGCTGCAGTTCGTCCATCCCGGGAACGACAGCTTTTCCATGACGGAGGAAGTCAATCTGTTTCTCCCGGAAATGCGCGCGAAGGGCTGCGAGTTCATCATTGTTTCCTATCACGGGGGGCTGGGGGAAGCCGATACGGAGCTGCGCTTCGGTGAAAACTCGGAAAGACAGGCGCTGCGGATCATTGCGGAGAGCCATGATATTGACCTGATGATCAACGGGCACGATCATGCCACCGGCTATTCCAACAGCCTGATCGAAAATGCGGACGGCCGGATGATTCCGGTGGTCAACGGCGGGGGAGAGGAGCTGACCCAAACCGTTTTCCGCTTCTCCGAAAACGAGGAGGGCGCCCTTACCTGGGAGCTTTTAACGTCCGCCAACCTGGATCCGGCCCGGTATCCTGTGGACGAAGCGCTGCAGGCGCTGGTCCAGCCCTATGCGCAGATGGCGGAGGAATACGTGGAAAAGCCCGTGGCCACCGCCGCGGGCGAATGGGACGGGAAAAAGGACTTTTATACCGGGCAGACGGATTCCATGGATCTGATTGCCAAGGCCTGCATCGAAATGACCACACTGCGCGTTTCGGAGCTGGCGGATGAATACGGGAAGGAAGCCGTGATGAAGGAGGCGGGAACCGATCATCTGGACACGGATCTGTCCATCTCCAATGTGGCGATCGCCGGCGGCTATACGGTCCAGGCGGGGCCGATTTCCATGAAGGATATCTACCGCCTCTACAGCAAAAACAACAGCATTCTGGTGCTGCCCATGACCGGGGCGCAGATCCGCGCCGCGCTGGAGGAAAACGCGGCCCAAAGGCTCAGCGCGCGGGTGCACGACGGTCAGGCGTTCATCTATACCAAGGATGAACTGTATACCAACCTGATTTTCGGCGGGCTCAACTTTACCTGCGACCTGGCCCGACCGGCAGGAGAGAGAATTCATATCCAGGGCTTCTCCAATGGCAGGGCTTTTGAGGAGGACGCGACCTACCTGGCGGCGGTGAGCAACTATCTGCTTGGAAACTCGCGCTGCGGCCTGCGCGGTTTTTCCGCGGAGGATGCCCTCTGGTCTCAGCAGGAGGGGGACGACGAGACGGCTCAGAGCCTGATCGCCGGGTATCTGACGATGAAGGGTACGGTCACCCCGGCGGACTTTGGCTGGAGCTGGAACATCACCTGGTCCGGGCCTCTGGAGGATACGCCCCTGCCGGAGGACCAGACCGGCGCAAAGCTGGTGGGCGTTCCTCAGGACGGCCAATCCGTGGTGATCTTCCAGGAGCCGGAGCAGGTCGTCCTGACGGGTCAGGTCAATAACGACGGCCTGGCCGCCGTCCCCTGGGAGGCCTCCGGCCCGGCCCTGAAAGGCCCCCGGCCGAAAGAGACGGTGGTGTTCACCGTCCAGGCCGAAGAAGACGGGACCTATCGCTTCCTGGATGGGGAGGGCAGATTCCTGGCTGCCGGAGCCAGCGGCGGCCTGACGCTGACCGGGGAGGCCGGCGGCGATCTGTGCAGCTGGCGTCTGGAGCCGGCCTATGGCGGGTGGTATGTGCTGAACGTCGGGGCGAAGGGGAACCAGGCTCTGCAGCGGTACGGCAGCCGGATCACCACCTACAGCTTCAGCGACGGAAGCCTGTTCATTTTCAATTTCTATCAGCCGACAGGACTCTAAAACAGAGGCAGAGCAATTGGCTCTGCCGGCCTCGGCGTGATCATGTGCAAAGCGGGAATTTTGTTCCATGAAGAATGGCGGCGCATCAGCAATCCGGGCGGAGGTTTCAGTTCAAAGCCTTCCTCCATCACAGGTGATCAAAATGAAAGTCATTGAGGGAAAGTATAACACCGCAAAGATATTCACAGACCGCTGCGATCAGGCGACGGCTGCGCAGGTGACCAATCTGCTGAACCAGCCCTGCGTTCAGGGCGCTCAGATTCGGATTATGCCGGACTGTCACGCCGGGGCGGGGTGCGTGATTGGAACGACCATGACGATTCGGGACAAGGTGATCCCCAATCTGGTGGGCGTTGATATCGGCTGCGGGATGCTGGCGACCAGGCTGAAGGAAAAGCGGATTGATCTGCCGAAATTTGACAGCGTTTCCCAGGCGGAGATCCCCGCCGGAATGAACATGCGCTCGACGCCCCATCGTTTGGCGGACACCATGTCCGCGGAGGCCCTGGCCTGCTTTCACAAGCCCAATTGCCGGGTGTCCTCAGAGGTGTTCGCCCTCAGCCTCGGCACCCTGGGCGGCGGCAATCACTTCTGGGAACTGGACCGGGACGAAGAGGAGAACATCTGGCTGGTGGTCCATACCGGCTCCCGCCGCTCCGGCAAAGACGTGGCGGAGTATTACCAGAGAGCCGCCTATGAGGATCTGAATGCTTTGGGCGAAAAACGCAAAGCCGAGGTAGCCGCTCAGCGGGAAGCCTTTATTTTGCAAATGAGAAACGAAGGCCGGGAAAAGGACATCAGCAGGCTGCTGTCTGAGTGGCAGGCCCAAATCCCGGAACCCGAGATTTCTGTGCCCTATGAAGTGGCCTGGTGTCAGGGCAGTCTCTTTGATGATTACATCCATGACATGCATATCATGCAGCAGTACGCGGTATTAAACCGCCGTGTGATCACGGAAACCATTTTGAAAAAATGCAAGCTCCATGCCGTCGATCAGTTTGAGACGGTCCATAACTACATCGACACGGAACACATGATCCTGCGGAAAGGTTCCGTTTCAGCCAGGGAAGGAGAACGCCTGCTGATCCAGATCAACATGCGGGACGGCGCTCTGATCTGCCTGGGCAGGGGCAACCCCGATTGGAACGAATCAGCGCCCCACGGGGCCGGGAGGCTCATGTCCAGAACGGACGCCCGCTCGTCCATCTCCATGAAGGAATACAAGGACGCCATGAAGGGGATTTATACCACCTGTATCAATAAGGGAACCCTGGACGAATCGCCCATGGCCTATAAACCGATGGACGAAATCGTCGCCAATATCGAACCTACCGCTCAGATCGTATCCAGGCTGAAACCGATTTATAACTTCAAGGCCGGAGACGAAGAAGCATAACCCGCTTGATGCACAATAAGCGGGGCTTTGGCACAGTCCCTCCTGTGCGCGGCCGACAGCTTTACCGGAAAGGAAAACCATGGCGATCACCAAAACAGATTTCATGCGCGGCATGCAGTGCCGCAGGATGCTCTGGCTGGATAAGCATAAGCCCAGCCTTCGCGTCATCCCGCCGGAGATCCAGGCGCGTCTGGACGCCGGCAATGACTTCGGCGACCGGGCGATGGGGATGTTCGGCCCCTATGAGGAGATGACGGTCTATCTGCCCGGGAAACAGATCCCGGACAAAAAGGCCATGATCGCCCGGACCCAGGAGCATCTGGCGAAAGGTACTCCTGTCATCTGCGAGGCCGCTTTCAGCAATTACAATAACTATTGCGCCGTGGATATCCTAAGGAAAACAGAGACCGGGTACGACTTCTATGAGGTCAAGAACGCCCCGGAGGTGCACGAGCAGTTCGTCCGGGACGCGGGCTTCCAGTATTACATCATCAGCAGGTGCGGGCTCAAGATCGGCCGGATCTATATTGTCATCCACGGGCCGGATGAAGAAAACCCGTTCGTTCCGGTGGAGGTCACGCAGGAGGCCAAGGGCTACTACCGCTGGATCAATGAAAACATCTGGGATCTGAACCGGATGCAGAAGGAAGCGGAAGAAGTGATGGTGGAGCCCGGCGACCAGTGCTGCGATCCCTATGAGTGCTGGTACTACGGGTACTGCCATGGGGAAGGAAGCACTTCTTCGTGATGAAAACATTCTGCCGCACGGGGGAGCGCTTCCTGTTTGCTGACGAGCATAGAAATACGCAAATCCTGAGGGAGACACGGACATCAGATGATGATCTATATTGACACGGACGCCTGTCCGGTCACGAAAATTGCGGAGAATATTGCCCGCCGGCGCGGCATTCCGGTGACACTGCTCTGTGATACCAATCATGTGCTGCAATCTGATTACAGCACGGTCCGGGTCGTCGGTGCGGGAGCGGACGCCGTGGACATCGCCCTGATCAATCTTTGCCAGAAGGGGGATATTGTCATTACCCAGGACTATGGGGTCGCGGCCCTGGCGCTTGGGAAGGGGGCCCGGGCGATCCACCAGAGCGGCCGGTGGTATACGGATGAAAACATCGACGGATTGCTGATGGAGCGTCATCTGGCCCAGAAGGCCCGGCGCAGCTCCAAGCACCATCTTAAAGGCCCCGCCAAACGAACGGAGAAGGATGATCTGCGCTTTGCCGAGAGCTTTGAGAAAATGCTGGACAGCCAGTAAAGATTCAGGGAATCATAAAAAAACGCCGGCGGGTTTCATGCCTGCCGGCGCCTGTCATTTTTTGGGCTCTATTTTCCGACTTCGAGCTGGCCGTGATAGGCGGCGATCCCGCCGATGCTTTTGACCTGTGTGAAGCCTTTTTGGCGGAGGATCCGGACAGCCCGTTTGCTCCGGGCCCCGCGGAGGCAATAGAGAAACAGCGGCCTATCCTTCGGCAGGGCAGATGCGGCGATTGTAGAGAGGGGAACGTTGACGGCCCCCGGAATATGGCCGGCGGCATACTCGTCCGCTTCCCGCACGTCGATCAGAAGCGCATTGGCGGCGGCGCTGACGTTTCTCTCCCTGCCACTGGCCGAATATGTGGTCATGGCGGGCATGTTCGGCAATTCTGCCCAGTACGGCATGGTGCTGATGTCGCTGCTGGTAATGTACTGCGTCATCTTCGACGAAAAGAGCAGAAAGCTTGCGTCCACGGAGACGGAGCTGTCGCTGGCGACCCAGATCCAGACGGGGATGCTCCCCTCGATTTTTCCGGCCTTTCCCAACCGCCCGGAGTTTGACATTCATGCCTCCATGGATCCTGCCAAAGAGGTCGGCGGGGATTTTTACGACCTTTTCCTGATCGATGAGGATCACCTGGCCATGGTGATCGCCGACGTATCCGGGAAGGGGATCCCGGCGGCCCTGTTTATGATGTCCACCAAGATCCTGATCAACGACCACGCCCTCATCGGCGGCACGCCCGCCGACGTCCTGGATCGGGTGAACCGCCAGGTCTGTTTGAACAACAAGGCGCAGATGTTCGTGACCGTATGGCTGGGCATCCTGGAGATCAGCACCGGCAAGCTCACCACCGCCAGCGCCGGCCATGAATACCCGATGCTGAAACTGAACGGCAGGTATGAACTGCTCAAGGACAGGCATGGGCTGGCCATCGGCGCCATGGAAGAAGCCAGGTACAAAAATACCGAGATTCAGCTCAAAAAGGGCGACAGCCTCTTTGTCTACACCGACGGCGTCGCGGAGGCGACGGACGAGAACGAGCAGCTCTTCGGCACGGACCGCACCCTGGAAGCCCTGAACGCCATTCCCGCGGGCGTTTCCCAGAAGGAGGTCCTGTTGGCTGTACGGAATGCTGTGGACGCCTTTGTCAAGGAAGCCCCTCAGTTTGACGACCTGACCATGCTGGGCCTTACCTACTTTGGGCCGGCGGGAAGGGCTGATCATTGATACGGGATGGCTGATGGAAACCCATTTGTTTCCTGTGCGCGTGAATGTCACCTGTGTATATGGGCATACCATGATTGGATCATGACAGGCTGATTTGTATCCGTAAGCTATCGGTTGCGTCACTTCTGATAGGTTTCATAGCACCATCGCGCCATTCTCTGTATCAGTTCCGCAGGAAGGTCTGCGTTGTATGGAAGGCGGATGGTCCCTTTGCTGACATCGTAATTGTTTAGCTCGTCTTTGAACCGGGCGACAGCTTCGTCTCCCGGGTAGAAGCCCAGGTGTTTTTTGAATGCCGCGAAATGGAGGAGGTTTTTTCCCTTCCAGTAGGTGGGCATCGACCAGGAGATACGTTCTTCGGCCTCCGGGATGGCGGAGCGGATCAGGCTGCGCATCTCTTTGAGCCTCGGCTGAACGGCCTCCTCCTGGGCGGCAATATACTCGTCGATTTTTTTCGGCTTCACGCAGTAGTGATCCTGCTCCTGCCTGCTGAATTCCCGGCCGCACTTGGGACACTGCCACATAAATGCTTCACCTCAAAACCTTGTCCATGGGCTTGCCTTTTGCCAGTTCGTCCACCAGCTTGTCCAGCCAGCGGATCTTCTGCATCAGCGGATCTTCGATTTCTTCCACCTTCACGCCGCAGACGCTGCCTTTGATCAGGCTGTCTCTTGGATTCATCTGAGGGGCGCGCTCAAAGAACTCCGCATAGGTTACCTCCAGGTCGGCGGACGCCATATCATACCCGGTGAGCCAGGCGGTCACCTGATCCACCTCCGCCTTGCAACGGCCCTTCCGCTCCGCCTTTTGTAGAAGCAGCGGATAAACCTCAGATACCTTCATCTCGAAGATCGTTTTCCTTGGCATGACGTTCTCCTTTCGCATCAGCGTTTCCGGGAAGAGAACGCTGCCGCTTCCCGGATCCAGCCCATTAGTTCTTCATTGATTTCTTTTTCGGAGCCGATCATGACATGGTGTGTCCAGCGGCCCGGATACGGCTCTGCGGACGCATCGACGCGCTGCGATATGGCCTGATACGGCAAACCAAAGGTCACCGTCAGAAAGGGTTCCGGGCGGTCCTTCGCTTTCCGGACAGGCGTAAAGGATACGGCGGCAAACATATGTTTCACAAAAAAGGAAATCTGCGTCTTTTTAACCTCGATCCGGGTATTTGGAATGGCCGCCAGGATGCAGCTTCTCAGCTGATCATAAAGCGGCAGGGCAGCGGGGTGGGGCTCAAAAAACATGATTTCATCCGGATTCATGGTGTTATCTGATCTCCCTGTGTTCATTCAGTATCTCCGCTTGGGTGCTGCTTTCAATAAATACAGAAATATCCTCCGCCATTCATTTGATCTTTCACAGAACAAACCCGTGAACCTGGCATCGAAAGACGGAGGAGACATGGTCGATCGTCTCAGCCAAGAGGCTTTCACTCCTGCCCGTAGATTACCATATTATCGGCGGGATGGGAAGAGAAAAAAGCGCTGCAATGGTCGTTTTAGCAAACAAAAGAACATTCTGCGATAGAGGAAACAGACGCGGACTTTGGGCTCGTGATTCCGCATTGCTGTCCGCCGCCCGATATGCTATAATGAAATTGATTTGGAACGGATCGTTTTTTCAACTGAACAGAAGGAGGAATTTCCATGACATCCGCCTGCTTACGGAATCATCTAAAGCCCCTGCTCCTATGGACGGCAGCCCTGGTCTTATTAGCGGGGCTTGTCCTTCTGCCGGTCTCCGGTCGGGCAGATGAAGCCCCGGCATCCTATGTGCTGGAAGCCTCAGCCCTGGAGGCCTTCGCGGCGGAATCCAAGGCCGACGGAGACGAAACCAGCGACGGCTTTTTCACCCTGCTGTGGAGCGCCAAATCTAAAGTGGACGGCAGCAGCAAAACCTGGGAGGATGGCTACGCCTCCGGCCAGCGCGTGAACTTCGGCGGCAAGGCTACGGTGAAAAAGAACTCCCTCCGCTTTGCCACCGACGGCCCCGCTTTGGTGAAAATCTGGTGGGTGCAGGGCGGCGAGGATCATCGGCAGATGGGCATCCTGAACGAGGACGGGGAAGTCGTCGTCCAGACGTCCGGCGAGTATCAGAAAAACAGCCCCTACTATTCTGAACTGCCCCTGGACGCCGCCGGCACCTGGTACCTGGGCGGCATCGGCGGGAATAACTATCTTTTCAAGGTGGAAGTGGTGCCTGCTCCGGCTTCCAGCGTTCATACCCTGGAAGCCTCGGCCCTGGAAGCCTTCGCAGCGGAATCCAAGACCGACGGGGACGAAACCGGCGACGGCTTTTTCACCCTGCTGTGGAGCGCCAAGTCCAAGGTGGACGGCAGCAGCAAGACCTGGGAGGACGGCTACGCCTCCGGCCAGCGCGTGAACTTCGGCGGCAAGGCCACGGTAAAAAAGAACTCTCTCCGCTTTGCCACTGACGGCCCCGCGATGGTAAAGATCTGGTGGGTGCAGGGCGGGGAGGATCACCGGCAGATGGGTATCCTGGACGCCGCCGGGGAAGTCGTCGTGCAGACGTCCGGCGAATACCAGAAGAACAGTCCCTATTATTCCGAACTGATCCTGGACGCCGCCGGCACCTGGTATCTGGGCGGCATCGGCGGGAACAACTACCTCTTCAAGGTGGAAGTGACGCAGGGCGCCGCGGAAAAGCCCGCCCGTCCCGCCTGGTACAGCGTATCCGCCCCGGCCATCCTTTCCGTGGGCCTGGCCGAAGGGGACCCAAAGACGGTGGAAGTCCTGGTGCAGGCTGATGTCGGGGAGAACGGCGCGGACTGGGTCAGCGTTTCCATGGCCGGGGAAGGAGCTGAAGCGGCGGAAACGAAGCGCTCCACCGCCGAAAAGCAAGAGCATCTGCTGAGCTTTGCGCCCGGTTCGTCCGGCAAATACACCTTCACCCCCGTCTCTGGCCGGGAGGGGGAGGCCGAGCTTCCCGGCGAGAGCATCGAATTTGCCTTTACCCTGCCCCTGGAACAGCCGGCTGTGAGCCTGGCCTACAACCTGGGCGGCGGCGCGGTCCGTCTGGAATGGGCTCCTGTCCCGGAGGCGGAGGCCTACCGGGTCAGCGCCGCGGGCCTGGAAATGACCGTCGAAACCGAAGCATGCGAGGCCACGCTGGAAGGCCTTCCCGTAGGGGAAAGCTGCTCCTTTACCGTGGCGGCCCTGCGCAAAGGGGAGGAAGCTCTGTCCGAGCCCGTGACCCTCACCGTCACCGAGGCGTCGGAACGGGCCTGGGGCTTTTCCGCCTTCGGCTCCGGCGTGAACCTGAAAACCAACGGCTATGAGGGCAGCCCCGAAGAAGGGAGCCTCCGCGTCTACTCCCTGGAGGGCAAGGGCAAGCTGGTTCCGGGCTCCACCGACGGCCTGGCCTTCTACTATACGCGCATCGACCCCAGGACGGAAAACTTTGTCTTGACCGCCACCGCCCACGTGAACGCCTGGACCTATTCCAACGGCCAGGAGGGCTTCGGCCTGATGGCGGCGGACGCGGTCGGCGTCAGCGGCGATAACGCCACCTTCTGGAACAATTCCTACATGGCCGCCGTCACCAAGGTGGAATACCGTTGGGACGGGGAAAAGATTTCCGATACCGGCGACAAGATCACCATGAAGCTGGGCGTCGGCGCCCAGGAAAAGCGCGGCGTTACCAAGGATAACATCACCGAGGCCCGGACACTGGCGGATATGAGCCTGTTCAGCAGCGTCATGACCTCTCTGGACGCGTCCTGCGCGCCCCTTGGACCCGGCACCTACAACATCGTGGGCAACGCGGCCAATCCTCCGGACGGGACCGTGGCCGAGCCCCTCACCGCCTTCTCCCTGCGGCTGGAAAAGAACAACACCGGCTACTTCGTCTCCTACATCGCCCCGGACGTCACTGTAACCACCCAGAAGTACTACGCCCCGGAGGCCCTGAGCCATCTGGAGGAAGACGCCGTCTACGTGGGCTTCTTCGCCGCCCGAAATGCTGACATCACCTTTACCGACATTTCCTTCACCACCTCGGACCCCGCTACGGACGCCCCCGCCGAGGAGCGGGCGGTGGAGGCGATCGCCCCGCAGTACAGCGTGGTATCCGCTCCCGTGGCCAACCGGGAAGACTACACCCTGGAATTCTTCTCTAACGCCGACGGCGTCCTCACCGTGGCGGACGGAAATGGGGCGGAGCTCTTCTCTGGCGCGGTGAAGGCTGATGAAAAGCAGTACATCCCCCTGACCCTGACCCCGGGGGACAATGCTTTTGCCCTCCGCATGACCCCCGACGAGGACTTCCGTCCCGGGGAATTCGCCGTCCTTCAGTCCTATGAGCCGGCGGAGCTTTCCTTCCAGGTCGCCTTCCGGGTGAACCCCGCGGAGGAAGTCATTGTGGCGGACCCCGCTGCCCTGTACCGCGCGGTGAACGAGGCCGTCCCCGGCCAGCGGATCCTGCTGACGGCCGGCACTTATGAGATGGACGGTCGCCTGCTGATTGAGCGCGGCGTCTCCGGCCGCGCGGACGCTCCCATCACCCTGGCCGCGGCTCCCGGATTGGCGGCACGCCCGGTGCTGGACTTCGGCGGCAAGAGCGCGGGCGTCGTCCTGGCGAGCGACTGGTGGGTGCTTTCCGGCTTTGACGTGACGAACACCAAGGACGGGGAAAAGGGCATCCAGGTGTCCGGCAGCCACAACCGCCTGGAGGGCCTGGAAACCTACCGCAACGGCAACACCGGCATCCAGATCAGCCGCTACAAGGGCACGGATACCACCGCGGAATGGCCCGCGGAGAACCTGATTCTCCAGTGCACTTCCTACCTGAACGCCGACCGGGGCTATGAGGACGCTGACGGCTTTGCCGCCAAGCTCACCTGCGGCCCGGGCAACGTCTTTGACCAGTGCGTTTCCTGCTACAACGCGGACGACGGCTGGGACCTCTACGCCAAGATCGAGACCGGCCCCATCGGCCAGGTGATCATTCGGAACAGCGTGGCCTATAAGAACGGCTTCCTCCTGGATGAAAACGGCAAGGAGATCAACGCCGGCAACGGCAACGGCTTCAAGATGGGCGGCGAGAGCATTTCCGGCCGTCATCTCCTCGAAAACAGCGTCGCCTTCGCCAACAAGGCCAAGGGAATCGATTCCAACAGCTGCCCGGACATCCAGGTGCTCCGCTGCACCAGCTTCGACAACGGCAGCTACAACGTGGCCTTCTACACCAATACTGCCGTGAACACGGATTTTGCCGCCGACGGCGTGCTGTCCTTCCGGAGCCAAGAGGGCGCTGAGGACAATTTCAAGCTCCTGGGCACCCAGGATCAGGCGAAGGTCTTTCACCCCGGGTGCTTTTATGTGACGGGCGGAAAATCCGTCAACAGCGAGGGGCTGGAGGCCCAGGCGGCATGGTTTGTGAACCTGGACACCCAGGCCGCGCTGGCCGGGGGCATCGGCCGGAATCCGGACGGCTCCATCCGCCTGAACGACTTCCTCCGCCTGACGGACGTAGCTCCCTCCAACGTGGGCGCCAGGCTGGAGTAAGCTGCCGCGCGGGAGACTGCGCAGTTTCAGAAAAATCTATGGGGACGCAGGGACATGCCTGCGTCTCTTTTGAAGCAATATCGGCATTTGTTTCACAGAATATCAGAAAGACTAACTATTAAAAGTCAAGTCTTTGAGGTGAGGAATCCAGAAGAAATTTCTCAACACCCACCGCCGCTTTTGACAAACAG
>OCTW011434837.1_pt1 | contig 18701 bp, 17 predicted proteins | sample 1539671 | NCBI WGS metagenome assembly OCTW01 (sample SAMN02144230, study PRJEB22623) | gut metagenome | biome: sheep rumen | host: Ovis aries | place: New Zealand
GTCTTGGCTCCAATACTAGAACGTGGGAAAATCATTGCCATCCAGCCTTCTGGAAGAGCAATATGCACGCCAGTTCTAACCATATTACTAAAGGTATGCGCTGGAAGTACCATATCATCTGCGGCATAAAGGTCGGCGCAAGCATCGGTTTCATGCGCATAAGTAGGAACGGTCGCGCCATCATCCAGCTTAATTGGAAGAACGATATTATAATTATGATAGCGTTCTAATGCGGCATCAAAAATATCATAGAAAATTGAGAAAATACCTTCAAGAATCTGACGCTTATTAGCGGAAGGCTTTAGTTCATCAATTGCTTCCTTAATAGCAATCTTTGAAGACTCAATGTTTTCATGCGCGGCCGCACGAGTAAGCCCTTCTTCCTCAAAATTCTTAATCATTTCATTGACAGAATCATTGCGAATTTTATCAGTAAAGGCTCCAGAAATCATGCCAATCATGACATCAATATTTTCATTATTTAAACTATCTTCTGGAATAGCCATAATCTGCTCAATGGCATCCATAATAGGCTGTAAATTTTCATCATTAGATACCATATCTGCGAAATTTGTAAAATTGTTTTCCATAGTTATTGTCTCCTTATTCAGTAAAAGTTCTCTCTACTGTTACGATAGCCCAACTATCAATAATTTCGCCCTTGGACTTCTTATTCTTTAGAACATAGCCAGACTTAGTTAGAGAGTAACCTTCTGTATTTTGATTATTCTTATATTCTTCAATTAGGCGAACAGCCTCTTCTTCATCTTCAACACGGAAAGTGTCAACTGTCTTCAGTAGCATCTTCATAATTTTCATTCTCCTTTTTCTCATTTAGTTCTCGTAGTTGTTCAATTAGATTTATATAATTAAGCTTTTTAGCTGTCTCTGATATGGTGCCCATTTTCGCGCGCCCAGACTTGCCAAGTTTCTTTGCGAACGCTCTACGCTGGGCACGATTATGAAATTGTAGTTCTTGCGATTTATTTTCAATAGCAGCCGTAGTTTCAGCTTCAATCGATTCTAGGCTATCATGCTCTGTAGTTAAGCCAGTAGCAAAAATTTCTTCACTCATAGTAAATCCTCCACTACTGTTTTAATTAAATCATATGCTTTTTCATTATCTACTTGAATGATAGAAAATACTTTATTATTTTCTCTTTCAATAAGAGGAATATGCACAGCAACATGGCGGTTTAAAACAAATTTTGTAATACGGGAAAAGCAACCGTCTATATCTACTTCCTCATTTTCGCTATCTATAAACAATGCATTTGTAAGAGCATATAAAACAAATAATTTATCTTTTTCTTTATATAAAATAATTATATAATTTGAATTACCTTCATATTTAATAATTTCCATTATCCCCCACCACCAACATTTTTATTATATCCAAATTCTTGGCTTTTAAAGAAATCTATATAATACTTTTCTAATTCATTTAATTGCTCTTTCTCACAATAAATAATTATTTCAATCGTCCAATTCCAAAAACCTGTTTTCCATATCTCATGGTGTACTGCTTGGTCTGCGATTGTTTTTATACCAATTGAACTTTTAAAGTGGTCAGTAATTCTTTTTTTAACATTGGTACTTTTACCAATATAACATTTACCAGTATCAATATTTGTAATTTTATAAATGCCAGGCTTATCTTCTATTCCAACTCGCTTAAAAGTTCCATCTATATAAGGTTTCACATATTCAGCCCATACAAGTTTATTTATAATATCGGGATGCTGGACTTTTTGTGAAACAGTAGTAATTAAGAAATTAATATCATCTTTATATTCATCAGGAACTTGTATTGTATAAAATAAACGTTCCTGTTGTTCCATTTCATATTGTCTTAAAGGAAGTAGTAGTCCTTCAAAACGGTCTTGTTGCGCGCGAGTCTCTGCTAGAATATTTTCTTGGCTTTCACGCGCAGAATCAATTACTTTTTGAACTTCCTGTCTAAACTTATGCTCTTTCTCTAATTCTTCGCGCTCAAACTGAATATATTTGGTTTTTAAATTTTCTTCTTTTTCACGCCACAATCGTTCAAAGTCTGTATCCATTTCTGACTGACGTGTAAGTTTTTGATTTTCAAAATATAAGTCTAAATCTGTCGTTTTCTTATTTAATTCTCGTTTATACTTATTTTGAATTTCAATTAATTTATCATTATATTCACTAACCAAATCAGTTTGTGTTTTAATATCTTTTGTTAATTCATCTTTTTGAAAACGAAGTTTTTCTACTCTTCCTTCCGCTTCAAAGATTTCTTTCTTATAAACTTCTAATTGCTTATTATCAATTGAAATCTTCTGTCCTAGTTTTACACCTAGTATAATTATTATAATTGTAAGTATTCCTATTATTCCATACAACATCTACATCACAACCACTCCTTTACTTTACAATTAATTATATCATGGTTTTTTGAAAAAGTCAAGTAAAAAGAAAAGAGCAGGCTTATGCCTGCTCATTTAAATAAATAATTCTTTGATTAGAAGAACCGCGGAGAGGAAGAGTAATATCACGCTTATCTAGTTCAAAACGTCCATCAATAATACAATCAGTATGTTTAAAAATCATATTAATAATTTCGTCCCCTTCTTCAAATAGTTCTTCAATAGTATATCCAGTCCAAATATATATTTTCATTTGTGGATAAATTTTGCGGCAAATGCTAATTAAATCATATACCGCCTTGCGATTTTCAGGACAAAGTGGTTCGCCGCCAAGAATGGAAAGTCTACGTTCAACTCCATTTTTTCTTAACTTCGTAAGTATTTCACGAATAGTTTCTGGAGTAAATTCTTCTCCAAAATTAAAATCTTGTGCTTCTGGATTATGACAACCGGGGCAATGGAAGTGACATCCAGAAAAATAGACCGAGAGGGAGATACCTGGCGCAGCCGCGGTATCATCCCAATAGATTCCAGCAATTTTACTCATAGTTAATGAACGTGTTTTACACGTGCTTCTGTTTCTTTCTGCTTGCCCCAATTAAACGCAGTTTTATAATCGCCTGTTAAATAGCCCGTTACACGACGTAAGTGCTGAATATTATGACTGCCGCACTGTGGGCAGGTATCATTAATTTCATCCGCATAGCCGCAGTCCATACATGTATCAAGAGGCACATTGACTGCAAAATAAGGTATGTCATGATCCATCGCATAATTGACAATAGTTTCAAGTGCTTCAAGATTATTTTTTACACCAGAAGGTAATTCTACATAAGTAATACATCCGGCACTGGAATATCCTGTAAGTTGACTTTCAATATCAATTTTATCAAATACAGAAATATCATGCCATACAGGAACATGGATACTGTTGGTGAAATATTCATGGTCGCTGACATTTTTAATTTCGCCATACTTCTTTTGGAACTTCTTCATAGCGGTGTAGCAGAGATTTTCGGCCGGAGTATAATATACACCGAAATTTAACTTATACTCTTTCTTAAATTCAGCGCAACGATCTTTAAATAATTGTTCAATTTGCTTTGCTAATTTCATTCCTTTTTCGGTGGTATGGTCGCACCCAATTAAGATTTGAAGTGTTTCAGCTAAACCAAGTTGACCGATTACTATGGTTCCATGCTTTAAAGCTGAGCGGATACCTTCTTCTGGATGATAACCCAACATAGTCCCATTCTCATACATAAACTTCGCGGATGCTGGACTCTGGCCGCAAATCCATTCAAAGCGTTCTAATAGCATATCTTTGGCTTCGTGGATTTTTTGATCTAGTAATTCCATAAAGTTATCTACTACTTCTGATTCAAAAACAGCATTTAAATTATTAGCATTTAAATTATGTAGTGCTGCTTTTTCCTCTGCTTCCATAGCAAGTGTTGGCATAATAATGGTTACGGGGCAGATATTGCCGCGTCCATCCTTAGTCTGAGGATTAGTGCCTTCTTCAGCATTAATGTCAGCACCATTTGCTGTACGACAGCCCATTGTAGAAAAATAAGTCTTTGGGTCATTCTTATCATATCCGGCATTACCAGACCAATCAATGTTTGCGTAATTAGGATAAATACGCTGCGCTGTTGACTTCAAAGCTAATTGGTATAAGTCATAATTTGGATCGCCAGGTTCACGATTGATACCTTTACCTAATTGGAAAATACCACAAGGGAAAATAGGCGTTTTATGTAATTTACCTACGCCCTTAATAGAACCTTCAAGTAGCGCGCGAATTACCATACGACCTTCTGGTAGTGTGCAGGTTCCATAGTTAATTGAAGTGAATGGAAGTTGATTGCCGCTACGGGATTGGAGTGTATTGAGATTGTGATACATTCCTTCTACTGCTTGACTAAGTTCACGCTCTGTCATTTCCATTGCATATTTATAAGCTTTGGTTACTTTTGCAGTTTGCACTAAAGGAAGCACCCCTTCATCAACTGTTAAATTATGATAAGGCTCAATAGGCATTTTAGAAATATCTACATTTAAGAAATAATGATTTTCATTACCCTCTCCAAACCATTTTAATCCATCTTTAAAATGCTTCCAAAAGCTCTTTCTTACATAGGGCACCATAGTCCAATCTAAATGAGTCGCAGAAACACCACCAAACTGCATCAATGATTGAAGCTGGAAAATAACAGCAACAAGCTGGAAAGCAGTATTAATGGAATTAGCCGGCCGCACATCAGTCTGTCTGGTATTAAAACCTTCTGCTAATAACTTATCAAAAGGAATAGATAAACAATTATGCATACCAACCGCGTAAGCACTTAAATCATGAATATAAATTTCATTATTTAAATGATTGTTCTTCGCCATTTCCGACATACAGAAGTCAAGAGCATACTGCTTCATCATTTCATCTGATGCTTCGCCTACGCGACCGCCAAATGAATGCTCATCAACATTAGCGTTTTGATTTTGAACATTAGAAGCGGTTAGTTTCTCACTAATAGAACGGATAAATTCATCAGAGCAAGAACGCATTACGCCCCTCTTATAGCGATAACGAATATATGCCTTTTCTACGAGGCGGTCAAAAGCTGCTAAATCATCTTCAACCAATTCTTGAATATTTTCAACAGTAAGATATTTTCCACTATCAGTGAAAGTTTGATTAGCTACACGCTCAATACTATCTGCTATAATAGTAAAATATTCAGGCTCCTCGCGCGTAGAATCATTATACACTTGAATCCAAGCTTTTCTAATAGCATTTATAATTTTAGATTTATCAAAATCAACTTCTGAACCATTTCTCTTAATAACCTTAATCATTTTCATCTTCCCTCCAAATGCCGCCAGTGCTAAAATGGAAACCACAATAAGGACAAGTATCATTTGTAATTTCCCAATTATACTTTGTGCTTGTATGCGGACAATGCTTTTGATTGTCAATAATAGCAAGCTTTATTTTTTGTATGGTATCTTTTCGCTCCATAGTGGAAAGAGCCATTCTTAATTCTTTATTAAGCTGTTCACGAGTTTGAATAATATCATCAATCCTCATATTCTCCACCTTCCTCCTTTCGCAACCATCTCGTGAGACTGGGTAAATAAGTCTTTTGCCGATGGATAAAATTTTAATAATAATTCTCGTTCATCCATTGCTGGATTTTTCTTTTTAGTATTTATTCTATCATTTAAAATTATTGAATAGTTATCTTTTCTGGTTACATCCGCCCACCGCTCAATGCGAATAGATAGATTCGCCAATGGATTTTTATATCCGATAAATGGTGGTTCATATAAAATTTTTATTGGTATATCAACGCTCCAAAGGCAGTATAATAAATTCATTTTATAAATCATATCTTTGAAGTATTGAAAACTTGTTGCAAAATTTCCACCAAGTTGTATATAAACATTAGAATAAGGAGTAATATCTGCTTTTAAATAATTTTTATATTTATTAGTCATGTAATACACTTCATCTAATGGTATATCTAAATCAAATATAATTGTATTTGAACGAGTCATTTTGGGATAATTTCTTATTTCAAAAAACTCGGATAATTTTTTACAAACGATAGGATGTATTCTTACAATAGAAGATGGTTTTCTATTACTAATATCCTCTAATATATCGCGCCAATTTGGATAGAAAAATTCGCGGTCATACATGATTAATCGTTTGTTTGACATGATGGGCGGAATTGGTAATTTCTCTTCGCCCGCATAACAACGATAATAACTATTATCTAATACATTAGATATAACTTTTGCTTTTATGCCGTCATCATATTTTCCTTTAAGATATTCTTTATAAATCGCAGGTCGCGGAATAGTAAAGTCTATAATTGAATTTTCAAATGGAATATATTTTCCATTCGTAAAAGCTGTACCACCATATTCCACAACAGGCGAGCGCAAGAATTGTTCTGGCACTTTTGGAACTGCGTGTCCTTCACTGAAAAAATAAATCTTTTCATATCCAGACAAATCTTCTTCATTCAAAGACAACAATCTACAAAACCGATTTTCTTCGGTTTTGTAGTAAGTTGCTAATTTCATTATTTCAAGATTAGGAATGATAAATTTAGAGGAAGAAAAATTAGATATATCATAATCAACTAACCCTATCATTCTTCTACCTCCGCACGCTCATATTGGAAAGTTAAGTTTCCATATTCATCTACATTTGTTATCTTTGAAATAATTGGATAAATTGACTGTTTCTTTTTCTTTGGGATAAAATCATTTCCGCGACGAATGCCCTGAACCATAAGTTTTGTTCCGCGCGCGAACCAACTCTTTTCAATTACATGTTTCTTACCGTCATCTCCGCGCTGGCTCAATTGCTTATCATAAATTGCATATTGGTTCTTATAAATTTTTACATTTACAACACCAGTCGGAGTTAAGAGTGTAACTGTATTACGATTCTTATCCTTATCAATTACAGTCCCAATGATTTTAAATAACTTATATACCTTTATTTCTTGGCCATTACTTCCAGGAAAACTATATTCAATTTCAGGTTCTTCCGATAATTTGAAGAAATCATCAAAATCATTCTTGGCTTTTGCCAATTCATGCTCGTGATAATAGAATGAGATACTGTCCATTTCCCACTTACTAATATTACCATCGGCATACTTATCAGCAATTTCATCATATAAAGCCTTATTTAACTTTGCCAATGCTTCTTCTTTATTATCTTTTAAATATTGACGCATTGGTTCCATTGCCTTCTTATAAATGTTATCCCAAGTTTTTTGTAAAACTCTTGTGCCATCTTCAACAATATCTATATCAAAATGATTATCAATAAAGTTAATCGCGGCTTCATTTAATTCATAATAAATTCCATCCTTACAGGTTTTTAGAAACTTATTAAACGAGAATAATTTCGCATAGAACTGCATATCAGCAGGTATCTGATTTTTCGCAATCAACATTGACATATTTTGAAGAGTCAATCTTTGCTTCTTATCAGCAATCATGTCAATATATTTTGCCATAATTTCTTCGCGCGGAATATTCTCAATGTTATCAAACGCACCAGACTTAATTAAATTTATCATTTGAAGCTTATTTACTTTAATTTTCATTAAGAAATCCTTTAATGACTCATATGGTCGCATAGCCATGATTTCATTAATCTTGTCCGTGGAGACGCGAGTGATGCCGCGTAGCCCGTAAAGAATAACATTATCTTTTGCGACAGGTGTAAATGTAAAAGAAGATTGGTTGATATCAGGTGGAGATACTTTAATTCCATAATCGCCCATTTTACCAATAATTGAGGCGATACGTCCATAATCAACGACTTTATTCTTTTTCTTTTTCTTATCTGCCGTTGCTTCGGTTGTTTCTTCATTTGCTTCTTCCCATTCTTCTTCATCAGATTCTTCTTCATCTAAATATTCAGAAGTGTTCATATATTCAATGCTATTTTCTAATAAGACAGCTTGAATTTCATCTTCATCTTCTTCATCAATATCTTCGGTTTGAACTCCACCACTATCTACTATCAGATTTGCTGTGTTCCAATACACAATTGGATACCTATATGCTAAATTCATTTCTTGAAGAGCAATAATAGAGTAAGCATAAGTATGACTTGCATTAAAACCATATCCACGGCTTAACGCAATTTGAACATCCCAAACATAATGACAAAATTTTTTACTAAGATTCTTTTCATCTACTCGTTCATAAAATTCTTTGGTTAGTTGCTCATATTCTTTTGGGTTCTTCTTCGCAATACTTTTACGAAGTCTATCAGCCCATTGTAAGTCCCAGCCGCCGCATTCTGGTAGTTGAACTAATTTCATAAATTGTTCCTGTGTAATTGACAAACCATCTGAAACATCTAATTGTTCATGAAGTAATTCTCGTTCTTTATTTGAAAGACCATACTGAATCATTTCAGTTTCCCAATCATTAGGATGCTTACGAAAACGAGCGTATTTATCTAGTGGTGCTTCTGCACCTTTTTCTGACGCCATAAGACGAATGACCGAGTTTAAAGTTGCTAAGTCATCAACATTTTTTGGATGAGTTAGTGAAATACCGCGAATACCGCTTGCCTTTTCCATTTGGAAAAGACTTACAATTTTATGTTCATCTACTAACTTCCACATATCTTCGTCATCACGAAGAATGTTATATACACCCAATGCCTTTTCATATGTTTCACGTAAAGTTGGATACTTTTCAATATATCCATCCTTAATTAACATTTCAAGACAGGTTTGGATTTTATCCGCGGCTTCAACCGATAGAAGGTCCATTTTAATTTCTGAAACATCTTCCAAATCATGAAGTTCAAACTGTGTAATAATTGTTCCATCTGGTGCGCGCATAAGTGCACTAGATTCAGTGAAATCCTTATCCTTAAACACGACACCGCCCGCGTGAATACCGTATCCACAAATTAGTCCCTCAATTTTACTAGCAACTTCCCATAGTTTATCATACTTATTTATTTCTTCAACAAAAGTTGGATTTGGTTTAATACCATTTTCTTCATCGCCATAATACATTTGATGTAATGTATATGCCTGGCCACGTTCCTGTGTAACCAAAGAAGAAATATATTGTGCATTATCTACATCAATTCCCAAGCCACGACACGCAGTAAGAATTGCTGATTTAGATTTTTCTAGTTTAAATGTTGCTACATTTGATACTCGGTTTTCACCATAATACTTTCTTAAATGCTCCAATACTTGCGCACGCTTAATACCAGAAATATCTACATCAATATCAAGAACAGATACACGCGCAGGATTAAGGAAACGCCAAGGATACATGGCTGTCTTTTCGCGCAAAGCATTAATTTGAATAATATCTAACGCATATAGAAGTAAAAATCCACCGCCAGAACCACGTGCGGGCATAACTAATGTTCCGGCGTTCCAACATTCATCAATAATCTTTTGAAGATTGAGGAAATAGGCTGACCATCTTGCTTTATTTACTTCACTAGAAATCCAAGTCATATTTAAACACTCATTTAAAGCGTCATATGCTTTTTGATTCTGTAAATCTTCGTGCTTTTGGATTCCATCTATAACAGCAAAAAACAATTCGTTATCAGCACGATAAGGGGAATGAAGAAATTTATCTAATTCTGGAATATAACTAATATACTTATCTATCTCCTCTTGCGTGCGCGCATGAAACTCACGCCAAGGCAGCATAGGAATTTCCAACGGCTTTAAGATTGAAAAATCTTCACACTTATTCTTGATTTCTCTAATGTAATAATATGCCGTCTCAATTTCTTCTTTTTCAAGATAAGGAAAGAACGAACGAATTTCCTCATCGCTCATCATGTAAGTTGTTTCATAGAAACTTCTTACTTCGCGTTCGCCATCTTGCGCATTTAGGAAAGATTCGTGAATGAATGAATCTTCTGGCCGCAGATAATGGCTATCGGTTGTAATAATATAAGGGAGCTTTAATTCTCTACTTATCTTAACAAGATGCTGATTTACAAATATCTGTTCTTTACTATTTGATGGCTGCAATTCAAGATAAAAATTACCACGACCAAATATATCTTCTATATATAGACACCATTGTTTAGCTGTTTTATAAAATTCTTCATCACCAGTATCCATATATCTTAAAAGAAACTTATCTAGTTGTGAGCCAAGACACGCAGATGAAGCAATTAAATGTCCTTGATTTGGTTTAACAACTTCCTTTAAATCTCGGTAATAAGTTGGACGTCTCCTTAATCTACGACTAATATAAGAACGACGCCAGGCACGAGTAGATAGTTCACAAATCTGATGATAACCCTCTAAATCACGACAAAGAAGAATAAAGTGGAAATACCTATCTTTATTTTTATCATAATTTGTCGCATTTAAATCATTTCGTGTAAGATAAATTTCATTACCACGAATAAGTTTAAAATCTGGATGTTCCTTTTTAATTTTGTTATAATATTTTTCAGCCTTAATATAACTTGAAATGGTTTCATGGTCTGTAATTGCTACACACTCATGGTCCAAATTAATTGCTGTATCAATTAGAGAATTTACTTTATTAATACAATCTCGTAAAGTCTCATTGCTATAATCCGTGTGATTATGAAGACTACCAGGGTATTTACTCACACAATCACTTCCTTTCTTTATTCTATAATTATTATATCATAGAATTTTCTTTTTGTCAACTATCTAGATATTCATGTGCCCTATAATCCCAGTCTAATTGTTCTTCATATTCATCTTTTTCTTCACGAATTGTTAAACAGGCGGCATTATGCCTAGACCAAAGAACAGGACAATTTTCTCCATATTTACATTTAAAACATTCAATATCTTTAGAAATCATATTTATTTTCATCCTTTAAAAGTTCATAATCATCAATAAATACTTGAATTGATGTGCGGCCAGCGAAAGTATTTAAATTTGCACGCCCATAAACTGTAAGTTTATCCATTCTATTATTCATAACGGTGTCAACAAAATCCATATCCTTAAATCTTACATAATCAACACCATTACAAGAAATCTTCATACTATCCTTATTTGCGCCCATAGCCATAACATTTGAAAGCGTAATGTTTTTAATTACAAATTTAATTTCATCTATATGATTACCGAAAAACTCTGGGTGTGAAGCTAACACTGTGAGCAGTTCAGTATTATTATCGCCAGCATCAAGAATATAATCAACAGTATAACACTTCTTAAAATCATCATCATTAAGAACTGCATTACTATAATTTAATAGTCGTTCATCTAATGTAGCATTAATTCCAAAGCCTGCCGCGGCATCATGTCCAGCAACATAGTTCATTAAATTACTTTCTTCAAGGAATTGCTTAAAGCTAGGTAATCCAGCGAAGTTTCCGCTGCTACGAATACTTCCATTGATTTCACCCTTATCATTGCGGCGACCAATCATAACTGGCTTATTATATTTATTTACAATAGCCATTGCGACTAGTCCAGTTAGTTCAGGCGGAATATTATCTTCTGGTTCAATTTCTACTAAAATAATATTATTACTTGCCAAATCATTCTTTTGAATTTTGAAATCAATTAAGTCAATAGCCTTTTCTTTTAGCTTATCTTGACGAGCCTTTGCGTTTTTGCCTACACGCGCTGTTTGTTCTGCGGCAGTCTCCGTGTCACCTAGTTTCGCTCCGCGTTTCGTACTTGGAAGAACTCTATCCGGTTCTACAAAACAATAGAACATTGCTTCTTTTTCTTTCATTGACCCAACACGAGTTAGAGCGTTGATTAAAGGAGCAATATAAAAGGCAATGTCAATAGGAGTTAAGCCGTTCCATGGAAAAGTAGCTTTTTCTTTTAAAGAATAAGACTGAGATGCTAACAAAGTTTGAAAACCCTTATTTTGAATATTAGAAAGACCTTCAAGCATAAGATAATTAGTTTCAGCTGTTGTTCTATCCATAACATCAGCGATTTCTCCAAGTGCAACTAGATCCATATATTCTTGTGCTTGATGAATGCCAAGAATTTCATCTAACACTTCACAAAATTTATATACTACACCTGCGCCGCAAAGAGACTTGTTTTCATAATGCGGAGACAGCTGATTATTTACTATTACTGTATTTGGAGCAGTAGAAATGACTGGATTGCCATCAGTATCATAAAGTTGTTCGTGGTGGTCTAGCACAAGGCAATCAATATTTAATTCAGCTAATCTGGAATGTTCTTCTACATCATAGCTTGCAGAATCTGGACAGATAACTAAATTAATATCATTTAAAGTTTCTAACCAGTCAATCTTATCATCTAGTCCATGCTGTTTATGCTCGTGCATAGTAAAATTTAAATTTGCTTTTGGAAAAATATGTTTAATATAAAGCCATAAAATACTAGAACTAGTTACTCCATCCGCATCGCTGTCAACAACAAACATAATTTTACTATCCGCACGTAAATGTCTTAAAAGCATCTCCGCGGCTAAATCAATATTTTCAAGGCCATATGGGTCAAGTTCGCATTTTGAAGTTGGATATAAAAAATTTTCAATATCTTTTACGCCACGATCAATTAGAATTTCTTGAAGGGCATTTTCTGGATTCATTGTATAATAATTTCTTAGTCTGTAAATCATATCATTAACCTCTTATTTGTCTTATTTTATTTTTTATATAATGAGCGTGAGTGACTGGTCTTGCTAAAGTATCAACAAATATTGTTGGAGCACATAGTGATAATTGAATAACTACATCTTGCTTTCTTTTATAATTTTCTTCTACTCCAATAACTATTCTTTTTTGCCAATCAAAGGGGAATCTATTTTGTATGCGAATTATATTACGACCTAATTCATACATACAAATTGGTTGGTCAGAATTACTTTCACAAAAATATATACTAAAAATTTCCATTTGTTCCAATCTTTCAAATTCCCAAGATATTTGCTTAAAAGACGCGGATTTATCATTTATATCAAAATTTATTTGACGGGGATTAAAAATAGAAACATCTTCAAATTCCAATTCTTTTATTACTTCATCTTGCCAATTTTTACAATTAGTAATACCACCCGCTAAAAATAGAGAAATAAATTTTGGTTTTTCGATACTTGGGGCAGTAATAATTTGTGCCATATAGTTACCTCACTTTAATTCTATTTTTATATAAATGTTCAAAAACTTCTTTTCCTTTATCAAATGGAGAGTCTTTTTCCTCCAATACATTATCATAATCCCACATGTAAGAAAAAATAGCCTGATTGCTATATTTACGACACATAGATATTATTCGTTCTTTATATTTTCTGGCTTTTTCGGTTCTCCAATCGGTGTATTCTTTATCTAAAGCGATAATAATTTCATTTGCACCAAGAACATTAGTTAATAAACTAATGTGATATTTATTAAAAGTTGAACCACAACATGCGACACAATTGCTTAAATCTCCATAATATCCATCATCTAGTAATACGGATTTTTCAGCTTCCGCTATAATTGCTTGTCGCCGCATTTTAATTCCATTCTGATGTTCATGTATACCATATAAATTGAATTGTAATGGATGCGCGTAAGTTATTTTACCAATTTGTAATGGTCTATATTTACCATATGCTTCAGCTTCTTTTTTATCTAATGTGCGCCCGCGGATGCCGATTAATCTTCCATTTATATCAAAATGCGGAATAATGATTTTATTTTGTCCAAGTGAAAATCCAATATGAAATTTATCCATAGCTTCTGGAGTTATTCCATCTCGCAGCCAAGTTGGATGATAATAATGTGTGAAATAAGATAAAACTTCTTTAGGATATTCATCAAGAATTGGAATGTTATTATTAAACTGATATTTATTTAAGTCTAATTCATAGTTATATGATACCTTATTTGTATTTATAACAATATGTTTTAGACATTGCTTTACATATTCTTCAGCCTCTTCTATTGTAACTGGATAATGGTTTAATGCCATATATTTTTGATATAATCTAAATATAGACATTGCTTCATTACATTCAGTATAGCATCTAAATATTTTATTATTTTGATACCAGTATAATTTCATAGATTCAGCTTCATTGATAGGATTATGACAAATTGTTGGGCATACAAGATATTGCTTATCTTCATTCACCATAATCTGTGTTACTCCAAGACTTTCAAGAAAATTCTTTACATCATGAAGTGTAATTGAATCTACAATATCTTTTTTGCTTGCTATTGCTAAATCAAGTTCACTGTCTTGATTTTGTAATGTCGTTAGCAATTATGCTTCCTCCTTTATCATTTCGCGCCAGTTACCTATCATTTCTTCTATTACTGTTTGGAATGTATCAGATTTCCATTCTATTGGCGAATTATTTGAAGAAGTCATAAATAAATCTACTCTTCTTCCAGTGCCAAGATGGATGTGTGACCAAATTCTTATACCACGATAACGCCCCCGGCGCATTTTATAAATATCTATAATATGAGTTGGCCGATAATCAGGGTTTTCTAAATAAGTCGCGTCAATAATACCGTCTCTTACATATGGTCTTAATTTTGGAACTAAATCATCCCACATTTTAGTGTCTACTCTACTCATTACACAACCCATATCACATTTATCTGCCACAGCTTTTGAACCACGAATACAAGATTCATCTTTAAACTCTCCATCACTTTCCATACCTTTCGCATTCACCTGTGTCGCAGAAAAAATAAAAACGTTATAATCTTTTGCGATTTGCTTTAACTGATTTGCCATCATCATAAGAATAACATCTTCGCGCAAACCATTTTTTGCAAACTGATTCATCATACTCGCGGTTGAATGAATATAATCAAAGAATACATATTTTACTCCATCTACTGTTGCATACTTTTTTATCGTTGCTTCAACATTCACAAGATTCGGTTCACTGATTTCCTCAATTAAAAAATAACCTTGATATTCCTGCATTATTGTTGCCGCGAACTTTACCCGCTGTAATTCTCCTGGTTCATATCTACCAGTAAGAATATGCGCTTCATCTACACCAGACAAATATGCTAACATCATTGTTTGAATTTCTTCAACATCCATCTCTGTAACAATGAATAAAACTTTACGCGGTTGTCGTGGTTCATCAAAATTTATTTCATGAATAAATGTTCCTTTTTCATGTGACCATCTTTTAGGATAGGCTAAACGACACGCATCAAAAACTGATGTTCTACTTTTACCAGCATTTGTACTTGCGGATTTTAAAAAGAAACACCCTTCTCGCGCACCACGGCAAGCTGAACTAAAAATATCTCCTTCAAGGTCAGGACCTATATTTGGAGTTTTTTGTAAATTATCAATAAGTTCAAAAATACTATTTGCAGGGTCGCCATTTCTTTTTGTCCCATTTACAAAATCATTTCTAATTTCGTTAAATTTTCCCTCTACTTCTGCTAAAATATCATCAAGACTAGAATCTTCGCAATGTTTTTGAACTTCACTCGCTTTTAATGGGTCATCTACATCTTTATCATCTATATAAAAATTACTAATATCATAATGTGCTTTCTTTAATTGATAAAGTAATGAATATTTTTTTAATCGGTTATAATACATTTGAAAATTGCTTGGCTCAGCAAATTCATATGCATTCTTCAAATATTCTAAGCCACCATTACTAAAATATTGTGTCGCGGCCGCGGTACCTTTTTGATTTTCAAATTCCTTATCTACTTCATATACACTTAAACTTTTTGCTCCTGCTTCGTACATACCTCGTATTACTAGAAAGCAGGCTCTATCAACTTTTGCTTCTACAAAGTCATAAGGATTTATATCTGGATATTCTATAAACAAAAGAAGATTATGCATTAAACTTCCTACTATCTGACGATATGCCGTCTTATCTGATAGTGTCATTTACATCTCTCCTTAATCATCAAAAAAATCATCAAGACTCCAATTTTTCTTTCCAACTGTAGAAGTGTTTTCTTTGATTTTTACCATTCGTGGCTTAACTGTTGAGCTCATACTTTCTGCAAAAGCACTAGCCAACTTATTTTGTTCATATTCTTGATGTCGCTTATATTTCATCATCTTTTCAACAGTTGGCGGATTAACTAAACATAGAGACTCTGATAATTTTTGTGCTTTTTCTACTAAATAAATATAATTTAAACAATCAATAATTATTTGATCGGTATAACCATAAGTATCCATAAGACGTTTGCGTTCAGCCCATATACGAGGTCCTGGCGTTTTTAATCCAAAAATATTACAAACGCTTTCTGAAAACTTATCGCGTGATTGTTGTTCTTTTAAACAATTCGGGCAATATTTATGAAATGTAGTTGAACGTGGACTAGCATATTCTACTAGCTCATTTCGTAAAAATTGTTGCTTACATTTAAAACATTGTAATGTTGCTTTTGCCATATATCATCCCTCCTACTATTTAGTATATCACAGATTTGAAAAAAAGTCAATAAAAAAAGACCTATGCAGGTCTTTTTTTATTCCATAATTTCTTTCATTTCATCTATGAATAATTCAACAAGGTCGCTTTGCGAGGGGACTGCTTGGCTAAGCTTAAATGCCTCTGTACCGAACACGCGCTTGATAACATCTTTAGCAATATTAAAGTGCTGTTCCTTTGCTTCATCTGTTTCAGCTTCATTGATATATGCTTGCCAGATTGCCTTAGCCTCTTCCATAATTTCGTTAAATGGACGAGCCTTAATTTGCGCGATAACTGTATGGTCAGTTACTTCTGCTCCATCCTTTTCAACAGCCTGGTCAATTGCATCACCAATCGCATCAACCAATTCTTGATAACCAAACTTAATCTTTGGCGCCAAGTATTGATAGCGACTACCAGCAAATACTGTCGGTGTAGAGCGTGTGTATAGATAACGTTCAGAAGTACCATCGTTATTCATCTGAACCTGTAAATATCCAATAATATCTACAATACTATTTACAATTTGATAGCACTGATTTGGCAGATCAGGTGCTACTGCGGTAATTTCATTACCCTCTTCATCGCGCATTTCAGTCGGCTTCTCCTTACTGTGCGCGATAAATAAAATACCAAAGCCAAGAAGTGTAATTTCACGCCAGCATTCAGAGAACTCATTTCGTAGCATACCCCAGCCTTGGCCCCAAGGAATTTCTCGGATGGAATCAACACTTTCACGCTGACAAATATACTTCTCACAAAGTTGCCAAGCGATAGAAGCAGTATCTACTACAATGCTATCATACATTTCGCGCGCCTGCGGCTTGCGTAGTTGTGTAAGAACCTTACGGAAATCACTCCAACGAAGAATAGGAACACTGCGAATACCTGCTAAGGCATTAGTGCCCTGCTCAAAATTTAGAAATAGTGAACGAGGCAATTGAGAGCCAAATGTAGACTTGCCCGTCTTAGGCTGTCCATAAATAAGTAAAAACTTTCCTTTTAGGTCGCGGGAAATCTTACTAGGTTCAAGAGAGAAAATATCAATATCGTTTGCCATATGCTATCCCTCCTTAGAAAATGAGAATAAGGTTTTCACCTTATTCCCAATCATAGGACTTAGCAGCCTTGGCTGGTTCCTTAGCTGCCTTGGGAGCATTACCCTTCTTGGCATCAATCTGTAGCTGTTCAATCATTGCCTTACGAACATTGAAAGCCTTCTTGATGTCAGTCTTATCATAGGCGAACTCTTCCTCATAAGGTTCATCACTACCCTTTGTAATGACTAGCTGGCGTACCGTGCGAGTTGTGGTCTCGGGCACATCTTCACCCCAAGAGCTTTCGGTAGCCTTTGGCTTATCTTCAATAGAAGTAACACGAATACGTCCGCGAACTTCTACAGTGTCATCAATATTCCAGTTGCGCTCAATGTAATCAATGGTATCGGGATTCTCAACTACGAACTCAATTACATCTAGCTTGCCCTGATACTGAACAATTGCGCCCTTGATGATTAGCTTGCCAGTCTCTTCACCTTCACGGTCAACCTCTGGCTTCATATCCATAATATAAATATCAATAATGAAAGAAGCCACATCTGCGGTTGCACCAGAGTTGATAAAACTGGTATTAATCTGCCAACCATGAATTAGCTGACCACTATTACGAGAAACGAAGTTATTCTCGCGTAGGTTCGCACCAGAAATACGAACGGTATCGGCATTATCAATACCAACCATCTGCGCGGTCTTCATTTCAGCTAGATTCTCAATTTGAGTATAACCAGGATTTAGCTTATTCTGCTGAGTATACTGCGCAGCGAACATACTAACTGGGATTTCACTAGTCTCTTCACGTCCACCATAAGTCTGGGTTACGCGAATTGTAAGATTTGCGCGCTTATACTTGCGGCCGTCAGTTAGTGTGCCATCGTTAATTACTGCGTCTAGTAGCTTGCCAACAACATTAATTCTGTTATTTGCCTGTGTCATAATATCCTTGCTCATATTACATTTCTCCTTTATCTTTTCTTTTCTTTACATTTATTATATCATAATTTTTATATGTTGTCAAGATAAAACTAGGGCGATTCCACGAGGGAATCGCCCTCATTTATTCTATTAGGCGTTCTCCTTGGCAGCCTTGGCAGCAGCGCGCTCGGCAGCCTTACGCTCCTTCTCAGCAGCCTTAGCGGCCTGCTTGGCCTCTTCCTCAGCCACTGGGTCATAAGCTAGACCGGCCTCAGTTAGAGTCTCATGACGAATTGTCTTTACCTTAGCCTTACGAGTCTCGGTAGCGTCCTCAACAACCTTCTCTTCTAGACGCTCAGTAACATAGCCCTTCTTAACTAGGCCATTAATGGAACCTGTAACGGCGGG
>OCTW013380671.1_pt1 | contig 18692 bp, 14 predicted proteins | sample 1539671 | NCBI WGS metagenome assembly OCTW01 (sample SAMN02144230, study PRJEB22623) | gut metagenome | biome: sheep rumen | host: Ovis aries | place: New Zealand
TGGATCTTGAGTATGTGAAACATTACAAGGGTGTGGTGCTGGGGCCGATTCATAAAGATGGTTATGGCAACTGGGTAACCGTCTTCAAAATAAAAAGCGTCACTCCTCATTTATCTGAAGATGATACAAGCGATGACTACACCTGGAATAGTTTTAAGGAGGCAAAGAAAAAGCTGGAAAAATGTGAGAATTCCAGCAGCCGTGTCTTTCACATAAAAAAAGGGCTGAAAATTGCTTTTAAGCATGTCATGTATCTGGATGGTGATATGCTGGACGAAATAAAACCCAGCTGGTATTGCTTGTACAACGAGTGGTTTATGTCTCGAGGTGAATACATGCAGGCTCATAAAAGTGAATGGGAAAAACAGGCAGATAAAATGCGTCCGATAGGCGTTGCTGATGCATCTGCATTATTTGGGAGGTGATTTATGCAAAATTTTATGAATTGGCTGGGTGCGGGGCTGCAAACTCCGGGCTCAGTTGTTTCAGTTAGCTTCAAGATCCTGCTTGTTCTGGTGCTTGTTTGGCTTGTATGGACATTACTGGAAAATGTCTGACAGGTCCGTATATTAATAATAAACAAACTTTTGGAGGTAATGCTTATGTCAAATTTCGAATTAAATCTGGATAGTGTAATTCAGAGCTTTGGTCACAATTCTCATATTGTGAAGGTAAACGAAAATTCTAGTCTTTCTGATTTGGAATGGCAAATTAACCTGATAGTTACAGATATGGATAAGGCCGGTTTCTTCCCGTTTAATACTTCTATTACTTATATAGAAGCAAAAGACAGGTATCTGGCAACAATCGTTTTTGCAAAAAAATAAACCTGCAGCGAGGGGGGGCTTGCCTGGCTTACCCCCGTCTTAGAGTAGTAAGATTTTTTAAGAAGGAGAAATTAATATGTTAGGAAGAAACAGAAGAAGACTTGGAAGACTGGATAATAAACTTTATTGCATGAATATTGAAGATATCTCAAAAGAAGATATTTTATGTTCGGTAGCATATCTTTTCCTTCTTACTCAAAAATCAAATAACGGAGCATTGGATTTAATTTATCCTTTTATGGAAAAACTTGTAATCAGGCTGGGATTATGGGAGCGTATGGAAGAGGTTTTGCAAAAATACGTTGATTTTCTGGAAAGCAAAAAAATCCTTCGTCTTTGCGATTCAAAAAACGCAGAAAATAAACCAAGGTCTCTTAGAAGCTGTATTGAGGATGATGAAGCTTCTGAAGCTCCTAAGTATGAAGTAGATAAGCAAATAGAAATATACCAGGGAGACCTTGTTGGTGAAGAAAAAAATTTCTACCGCATCATGCTCTCCAAAGGTACCGGTATGCTCTCCCAGATTCTATATCATATTTTTTTCAATAAAAGAGAAATAAATCTGGAAAGATTTCAGAATAAACTTCCAGTTCGCTTTAACTATATGGTGTCAAATACATCAAAGCTTGATTTCTTAAAAAAAGAACTGGAGCTTTCAGAAGAAGAGGCCCGCTATCTCATTTTTAGATATCGCAAATTGACAATTGAAGGCTTTGCCGAAGTCCTGGATTCTTTTGGCTATAATTCACTGTACTTATACAAGACAGTCCTCGGTATAACACAAAGCCAGTTTAAGCAGATTACAAGAAGTGATTCAAAGCTTCGTCAGTTTGGATTTATTGAAGATGACAGAAGTATAAATCCTGTAGTTGTTGATATAATTGAGAATCAGGACTTAAGCCTTTATTTTTCAGATTATATTAAATCTCAAAATCTGGAGAAAGCTTACCCCATTAACAGCTTTCCTGTGCCTGAAAAAAATTCAGCTATTTATAAGGGATTATTACGGTCAGAAACTCCTGTGTCCTTACTTTTGTACGGCGCCCCGGGGTCAGGAAAAACAGAGTACGCAAAGGCTCTTGTTAAAAGTACGGGCATGAAGGCACTCATCTTTAAAAATGAATCAGAAGTTATGAGCCGGGATATTGCACTCAGCAGATTAAACTGTCTGCTTTCTCTGAATCGAAAGGATACAGTTCTTATTGTCGATGAAGCTGATTCCCTTCTTTCAACTTCCAGGATGTCTTTCTTTGGTCCTTTAGATTCACCAAAAACTAAAGGTACGGTTAACAAAATGCTGGAGATGTCTCAGAATAAAGTAATCTGGGTTGTAAATTATATTTCTCAAATTGATGAAAGTACTTTAAGACGTTTTACGGTTTCACATAAATTTGAGCCGATGTCTGTTTCTATGCTGGAAAAGATTGCGGAAAAGAAGCTGGAAAAACTTGAAATTGAAAATAACTCTAAAAAAGAAATTATTAAGCTTCTTTCAAAGTATAAAGTTACAGGAGCTTCTGTTGAAAATCTTATAACGACGGTAAACAGCATGAAGGACAAGAGCGAAGAAACAGTTCTTGAAAATCTGGAAATTGTTTTAAAGGACAATTCATCGCTCTTACATGGAAATTCAAAAATGCGAATTCATGTAAAAAAGTCTTATGATATGTCCGTTTTGAATACAAGCCTTCCCGCAAAAAAAATCATGGATATGCTTTATAATGCGAAAAAGTTTGCAGAAAAAAATCCCGAGTCAGGGGCTGTAAGAATGCTTTTTTACGGTCTTTCGGGAACCGGTAAAACGGAATTCGCCCGCTATATCAGTGAATCTCTGGGAAAAGATTTGCTTTTAAAACGCGCCTCTGATATTTTTGACAAGTATGTTGGCGGAACCGAGCAGAATATCGCTGCAGCTTTTGAAGAGGCCGCTAAAAATGACCAGATTCTCCTCTTTGACGAAGCAGACAGCTTTTTCAGTGACAGAAAAAATGCGGAAAGAAATTTTGAAAGAACTCAGGTAAATGAATTCCTCACCCAGCTTGAAGAATTCCCGGGCATTGTCATCTGTACTACCAACCTCAGAAATATTATGGACCCCGCAATGCTGCGCAGGTTTCATATAACGGTTGATTTCAAGGCTTTGAAAGAGGAGGGTGTTAAAAAGCTTCTGGAAAAATTTTTCAGTGATTATGCTTTTGATGAAAAGCTTATCCAAAGACTCTGTGCTTACGGTACTGTAACCCCGGGTGATTTTGGAAAGCTTTCCGACACAATCAAATTTATGGACCCGGACGAAATTACCGCAGAATACATAATTGACCAGCTGTGTGAGATTCAGGAGGAAAAAGACGTAGAGGGCAGGGCTTCCAGAAAAATCGGCTTTTGCGCATAGGGAAAAAGGCGCGCAAGAAAAAGCTATGGTATAATATTTGGAGTAAAAAATGCAGAAAATGATTGAGTTTTTATCTCAGTACAAAAGAAAGAAAATGCCGGGTTGGTTGAAGAACCTGAATCCGGATGACGACCGAAAACCGGATATTCAGTACATTCTAAACGGACGGGTAGTTTTTTACCCTGCCTGTTATTCTGACGGTTTTATGGTCCAGGTATTTAATACTTCTCACAGTGCCTTTGTTTATCTCTATGCGGACTATGCAATGACAGAAGAAAAATGGACCAAAATCTTACATACATGGGAATTAAACGAAAGAAAAGTTGATGGTCACATTACCTGCCAGACTTCGACTGGGAATTTCAGAGGCTATGATGAGATAGCCCATTATGATTATTCTTTTGATGAAATTGCCGGCCCACAAGACTGGGAGCCTCATTATGAATATAATCACGGTCCTCGGCATGGAAAACGCTTTTGCAGACTTTCTATTTTTGAACGCCAGGAAATATACAATGAAAACTACGGAGCAAAGCGCTTTGCACTTTTATATATCAATGATGATGGAATAATGATTTATGATGCCCTCTGGGGAAGTAAAAAATACAAGGCACCTTTTGCCTGTCTTATGGAAGATTATGGACTTGGAGGAACTTACGACACCTTGGGAAAAGGTGGCCGTATGGAAGCAATTGCAAAAGAAAGTGGCGTATATCCCAAGTTTATGATTTTTGGAGAAACGGCGACACCATGGGATAATACAACCAAAGTTCCGGAAGTTTATGCAGAAAAAGGTGGCTGCTGGGGGCATCTGCGAACTTTATATATGAAAGAAGAAAAATAAAATATAAAAGAGGAAAAAAATGAGAATTGATGCCGCCGTCTGGAATATTGATGACGATGACTGGGACTGTAAAGGAATATATGATATATAATATAGAAAAAAGAGGAGATAAAAAATGGGTGTAGAAAAATTCACATTAAAAGACGGCGTTCTGACAATAGCCAATGGTGTTACTGAAATTTCAGAAAAAGAGTTTTGTAGGAATAAAGAGATAAAAAGCGTTGTAATTCCTGGAAGTGTAAAAAAAATTGGAGCAGAGGCCTTCGCTGGCTGTTCTAATTTGACGACAGTTACAATTTCTGAAGGTGTCAAAAGAATTTGTGAGCATGCTTTCAAAGAGTGTACAAACTTAGAGGAAGTAAAAATACCTGATAGTGTAGAATGCATTGAAGATGGAGCTTTCTGGTTATGTGCAAATTTAACAAAAATTAACCTTCCTGAAGGGATTCTGTCTATTGGGGGGAGCGCTTTTTCGTTCTGCAAAAGTCTTGCCGCAGTAGAAATTCCTCAAAATGTCCACTCGATTGGGGCGCATACTTTCACGGGGTGTTCAAAACTAAAAACAATCAATGTTCCAGAGGGAGTACAGTCGATTGGATATGCAGCTTTTCGTATGTGTATAAGTCTAAAAATAATTACTATTCCTCGAAGTGTAACATTTATTGATGGGGAAGCTTTCGGCGGGTGTAAAAAATTAAAGAAAATCATCTACGGAGGAACAAAAGAAGAGTGGAAAAACATAAGAAAACCAAAAGACGAAGATGGACGGGTCAGCGAGTATGTCTCCCCAGAGGAAGATTTTAGTGGCCCCACAAAAATTCTCAAAGAAGATTTGAGCAATGTAGAAATTATTTTTGAAAACCCGAGTCATGCTAAATGTGCAAAAAACAACAAGAAGGACGGTTCAATGACAATCAATTGTCTTGAAGGTCTTATTGAGAGTATTGCAGGAGGTTCAAATACAGATTTTGACCAGCGTTTGCATAAACTTGCAGAGCACATGGTTTCACATTCTTTTTTCTTTCCAAAAGAGATTGTGGATGAACAACATGAAAAAATGATTTCCGCGTTGAAAAATAAAGAAGTTCTTCCAGCCCGATATTCGGAGTCCGACGAATGTTATTGTTATGCTGACGGAACAATGCCAAAGTTCAAAAATAAAGACGAAGCTGTTAAAGAATCTAAAGCATCTGACGTGTTTTTTAAATTCATTGATAACAAAATCCCTGTGATAATTGATAAGGATGGAAATTATTCTGTAAGACAGCTGATTACAGAAACGACGGGGCATAAAATTAGTCAGGGCGCAACAAGTACAATTACTTATGCAACAATTTCTCATATATGGGGAAAAGCATTTAATCCTATCTTTTTTACCAGCTTATGGAATATTGTCATTGTACCTACCTATTGCAATCCTATTCTTGATAAAGACGATGAATCAAAAGGTGACGATATTTTTGCAAAGGAAGTCGCTTATATTAATAAGGTGTATAAAAAAATCTGCTACGAGTATTATGATGTAAAAAGCAAACTTGAAGATTTTAATAAGTTGGGGTTTGATATAACGCCTGATGTTCCTTGCGACGATGTTGATTTTTCAATAGAAGAGCTTCCATTTATTCCAAAGTTTGAAAAGCGAAAAGTTGCAAAGGCTAAATCTCAGAAAGGAGTTAAATCTACTCCACAAAAACAAGTTTCCACTGCAGATTCATTACAAAAGTATTTGAAATCAATCGTCATGGGAGTTTTTGTAAACTTCTATGAAAACTTCGCTGACCCTCAATATACAACAGCTGATATAAAATCATTGCTTAGAACAACATACGGGCATTTGTATTCATCAAAAAGCATTAATACAATGGCATCTGTTGGCAGAAGTATTATTGACAATGGTTTTGGTCCGAAAGCACTTGAAAGAATAGCTAAATCTACAAGAGTTGATGAAGATACTCGTCAGAGGGCAAAAGAGTTGCTTAGCTTGGAGCCATAAGCAAATTAGGATAATGGGAGTTAAGATATGAAATTGTATTATAGTCCAACTTTTACAGGTTTTGTTTATACTGACAGTAAAATTCTAATGTTCAATGAGCGTATTGTTGATACTGCTGCTCTTGTTGAAGAAATAAAGTTGCATGCAGGTTTGAGTTCACAGAAAAAGGAAGAACTTGAACGAACAGTAAGTTATTACAAGGCTATGAAAAAGTACATGGAAAAGAATCCTTCTAATGTACTAAAAGCCTCTTTTGATATAGATGGACTTAGTGTTGCAAAAGAATGTCTTAAATGGCGCGATACTCTTGCTTTTGCGGGCTGGAATAAGAAAATTGCTTCGCCGAGCGCTCGGTTTGAAGCGCTTGCTGGCGTGGAAGAGTATTTTTCAGACTGCGCTCTCGGAGAAGAACTTAAAACTGTTATTGAAGCCGTAAAGTCTGGCTGTCTGCTTCCTGAAAATCTTGAGATTGAAACCCTTATTGACTGGCATCTTTTTTCACCGCTTGAAGTCGAACTTCTTGAGGCTCTGGCTGGACGTGGCGTAAATATATCTGTCAAAGAAATGCCTGTCCATAAGGATTGCGCCCTTTCATCAGTTCTTAAAGCGCTAAAAGCCACAGATGAAAAGAAGATTTCAATTCAAAAAGATGATAGCTTTAATATCCTTCATTTTGAAGAACAGGATGAGGCTCTTAAGTATTTAACACTTCAAAAACCAGAATCTTATGATGTATGGATAAACTCAGACAACAAAGCTATGGACGACTGGCTTAATCTCGAAGGAAAGCCGTTGAGCGGCTCTCGTATTCAAGGGGGGCTTCCACAGGTAACACAGCTTTTGTCTATCGGATTAAGCACTCTTGCTAGTCCAATGAGCCTTAAAAATATGATTGAATGGCTGAACGTTCCTTTAAGTCCGCTCAATTCTTCTTTGAGAAATAAACTGCAGAAAGAAATTACGAAGAAAGGCGGTTATTACAATGATAAATGCCGTAAAATCATCAACGATTACGTTGCCTGTGCTTCTGATTTTTCAGAATTGGAAGAGTCTGAAAGAGAAAAGAAAATTGAGAGTGTATCAAAAAAAAGGGAAGAGACCGTTAAAAACTTCCTTCCGGATATTAATGCAGTAGAAACATTGACAGATGAAACAGTAAGCGTGCAGCGCGCATTCAACTTTACAAAAGCGCTTTATGACTGGTGCGAAAAAGAAATGGCTGTCCTTAGTGATGATATGCAGAGAGTCCAGTTGGGGATGGTTAAGAATGAATGTGCCGCAGTCCTTGATATGCTGGAAATCGAATCAAAGAAACGAATTAGTTATAATAAGCTTATGGCCTTTGTTTCAAACCTTAAAGAAGGTGTGGATATGCTTCAGTACGAAGCAGAAGAGGGTTCTCGAACTGTCATAAATAATCCTGGACAGCTTTCATGCAATGTAAAAAGCCTTATCTGGTGTGATTTCTACAATGACGCAGAAGAAACTCTCAAATATGACTTCTTGTTTCCTGGTGAAAAGAACGTGTTTGAGAAAACCCTTAAACTCTGGGATGAAGATATTGAACGTGAATATAATCAAAAAATTAAACTGCTTCCATTTATGATGGCTGATAAGGTTACGCTTGTAGTAATCGACAGAAAAGTTACTGAAGACGTTGAAAAACATCCGATTTTCATTCAGCTTGAAAACAAAATAGAGAATCTGAAAGATTTTATTCAGGCCCCAGATGTAAACAGGGAATTTAGCTCTCTTTTGAAAGAACCTCTTCCTTTTAATAATGGTATAGAAGACTCTGCTGAAGGTATTTTCATTAACAATGCAATCTCCATAAAATGGCCGGATCACGAAACTTATTCGTCATTTGAACAGATTGTTTATAATCCTTTTGACTATGCATTCTCATATCTTGCCGAAATCAAGTCTTTAGGAAACCAATCTTTACCGAAGGTAAATCAGGCCTATGGAACTATTGCGCATGCCGTAATAGAAACGCTTTTCAATAAGCATGATGGTATTGTAGGCAGCGGTACAGTTCCTTACATAAAAGAAAACATAAAGAACAACTTTGAAAAGGTATTTGTTGATATGCTAAATGCCTGTGGCGCAGTTCTTCTTTCTAAAGAAAATGTCCTGTATCTTCCTAACTATAAATCTAAAGTTTTTGACTGTGTAAATCGTCTTGTAAAAGTAATTGAGGATAATCATCTTCATGTACTTGCCTGCGAGCCATGGCTTGAAAATACGCAGATGAATTTTGAAGGTGGTATCAAAATCGGCGGCTATGCAGATATGATTCTTGCTGATGACCAAGATAATCCAGTTGTATTTGATTTTAAGTGGTACCCGGGTAAGGAAGATAAGTTTAAGAAGACAATCGAAGAAAATAAGTCCATTCAGCTGGAGCTTTATAAATATCTGACTAAGGAACTTGCCGGAAAAGAAGCTAAAGCCGTTGCTTATGTTGTCCTTCCTGAAGTTACTGTAGTATCAGCGCAGAATTTTGCTGGTGAAAATATATTACAAGTTTCTGTCCAGAATCCTGGTGACGAACTTCTTCCAAAACTTAAGAACTCATATGAGTATAGAAGAACAAAGATTAAGAACGGATTTATAGAAGAAGCTACAGGCTTTGCTCCATCTGACATTGCTTATCAGAGAGATGTTGAAAACAAAAATCTTATTCCTCTGGAATTTGACGGAAAGGTAGAACCTAAGAAACATCCTAAGGATTATCCAGAGTATGAATTCTTTAAGGCAAGAAAGTAGGTAAGGGAGAGCAGGACAATGAAGAATATTACATATATCAGTGCAAGTGCCGGAAGCGGTAAAACATATGAACTTACAGAAAGATTAAAAAAAGTAATTCTTGAAGGTAAGGCAAAGCCAGAAGAAGTTATCCTTACAACCTTTACAAAGGCTGCCGCATCAGAGTTTAAGGAAAAAGCAAAAGCCAAATTTTACGAAGTTGGCAAAGTAAAAGAAGCTAATCGTCTGGACCAGGCTTTGATTGGAACGGTAGACAGTGTTGCTAATGTTTTTGTGAATAAATACTGGTATCTTCTAGGAATCAGTCCGAAACAGAATGTGATTAGTCAGGAGGACGAGGAAATTTATGTATCAGAAAGCCTCTCAAGTCTTCCTACAGATGAACAGACAAAGTTTTTTAACTTATTTGCAGAAACGTTCAAAATTCCAGAGGAACACGAAGATGGCAAGAAATATGGTATTGATTATGGATTCTGGAAAAAGGATTTGAAACAAATATTTGATGCAACAAGAAATTTCAGAATCAGAGATTACAAAAAAAGCCTTGCGACAAGCAAAAAACTGATAGAAAGCGTTACACAGGGCTGCTGTAAACTGAATTTTGATAGGGAAGAACTGCTTGGGAAACTTGAAGTTGTAGACCGTATATCATATGCTGCTGATCAAAGTAGTACACGGGACACTAGAATTAAAGAAACTGAACGTTTCAGAAGACTTGTAAATAATCAAAAGACAACACAACTGGAAATTGGTTTTGGCCTTTTTGAAATGATTAAAAACGGTAAGTTCACTACTAGGGATTATCAGCAAAATGATGATTATCTTTCTCTCGCACTTCAATCCAATAATGTATGGGGCTGTGAAGAAGTAAGAGATTTGCAATACAAATATGTCGAGAATCTCTTTGAGATTGCAAAGCGCTGGCAGGAAGAATACATCAAGTATAAGAAAGAGCAGCATATCATCGACTATACCGATATGGAAGAATATCTTCTGGAGCTTATTACAAATCCAAAGTATGAGTGCGTTCAAGAAGATATACAGGCATCTTATAAATATCTCTTTGTTGATGAATTTCAGGACTGTTCTCCGACACAAATTAAAATCTTTGACCGCTTGAGCGAACTTGTTGACCAGTCTATTTGGGTAGGAGACTACAAGCAGGCAATTTATGGATTTCGCGGTTCTGATACAGCTCTTGTAAAAGCTGTTACTGACCGTATTGAAATCCTTAACGGAAAACCTAATGATACTCTTGGAACAAGTCACCGTTCCTGGCCAGAAATTGTAAATGTTTGTAACTCAGTATTTGTTCCTGCATTCAGTGATATTCTTAGAGAAGAAGAAGTAAAGCTGGAACCATGGGATAAACTCGTAAAGAAGGCAGCAGAAAGTGGCAAAAAAGACCTGCTTAAATGCTGGACTATAACTGAGAGAACAAAAGCTAAAAAGGCAGCTCAAATAGCAGGTAATATTGCAAAAATGGTGCAAGAAGGTATTAAGCCAAAAGATATTGCTGTCCTTGCGCGCACAAATAATGATATCTTTGGTCCTGGTGAACTTACATCAATTGCACTGGCTCTAAAAGAATATAATATACCTACACTTATTGGTGATAATGAATTTAAGGTTAGTCGAGAAATCAATCTTATTAACTCACTTCTAAGTCTTGTTGTGAATCCTGCAGATACAATGTCCCGCGCAACTATCGCTTTCCTTACAAAAGAAGGTTATGGAGCGGCGGAAATCCTGGATAGACGTTTTGAAGATTTGAAAAAAGGTAAGAAGGATTCGGATTATCTTGAAGATGTTCCGCTTGTTAAAGAGCTCATGGCGAAACGCGATGGATACAAATCTTTAAGTGTAAGCGCTCTTGTGGAAAATATTATCATTGAGCTTGATTTATACAACATTGTAAAAAGCTGGCCGGATAGCGACAACAGTGTTAATACTTTCCATACAGTAATCAGTATTGCAAAAGCCTATGAAGACCACTGTATTCAGATGAGCCTTCCTTGCACAATTTACGGATTCATTGATTATATTTCGACAGTAAAAATAAAGGCTGCTGGAAAGAGCGACGGAGTTCAACTCTTTACATACCACGGTTCAAAAGGTCTGGAATGGAAAAATGTAATTCTTGTAAGCCTTGAAGATGATATTCTTGATGATACTAAAATGATTTCCCGTGAGTTCTATGGAGTTCATATATTCCATGAGGTTGAGCCAAATGCGGATAATCCGTATCCTCCTATGATGATTTCTGTTCTTCCATGGATTTTCGGTTCTCTTAAGAAAACGCCAGAAAACATTCAGAAAATGATTTTTGAAAATCCTAAATATTCACAACTAAAAAGAAAAATCATTCAGGAAGAAAAACGTCTTATGTACGTTGCAATGACCAGACCAGTTGAAAGTCTTATTTTAGTTTCAAATAAAGATGAAGGTTTGGTGCGTTTGAAAAAACTTGGCGTAAGAGTTGTCGATTCTATTCCTGAGCAGGAAAGAGCTGATATTCTTGGAATTGGCAAAAATTTTGTAATTGAAAATCCTTGTGATATGGAAGGATGGAAATTTAATACTCCAGAAAGTAAAGTTATAGAACTTTGTGGAGCGCAAAAGACTTATCGAAAGCGAGATCAGCAGCCAAGTACTTGCAAACCTTCGAAGACCGTGAAAGCGGAAATCCTTTATGATTCAGGTTCACGTATTACTTTGAAATCTTCAGAAGAAGAGATGAATAAAATCGGAACTTGCCTTCATAACGTATTCTGTGTTCTTGAACAGAATCCTACGGAAACTCAAGCTTATGAGATTATTAAGAATCATGAACTGGCAGCCGCTCTGCCTGAGGCGGCTGAGATTCTTACTGCATGGAGAAATCTAGAAAAGTTTCTGACAGATAAATATGGCACAAAAAACGCAACATTCCATGAATTGCCTTTTAAACAGCATTATGACGGCCAGATTTTCACCGGAAGCATAGACTTCATCTGGGAGACAGCCGACGGCGTCGTGTTGGTGGATTTCAAATCCTACCCGGGAAGTAAGGATGATGTCGTAAATCCAGAACATAAGCATTATGCCGGTATATATGCGGGACAATTTGAATGCTATGAACGAGCTCTAACAGCTGCTGGCAAGAAGGTTCTTGCAAAGCTTGTCTACTACCATGTATTGGGCGTGGTTGTTAAATTGGATTAACATTTTACAAAAAGGCACTACCCCTGGAGTAACGGGTTAGTGCCTTTATACATCACGCCCGCCATTCTTCTTTTATGCTCAGGCCCAGCCACCAGCGGCTACCGTTGCTTGCAAGCTGTTGATAGTTTTTCTCCCTCATTTTAGAAGAAAGCTTTCTGTGGCTCATAACACTTTCGTTGTTTTTTTCACACCATTTTGTATAAGTGTTGTAAAGGTCTCCGTTTAAAAGCCGTTCTTTCTGACTTGCATCAATATTAAGGCATTCAGCAACAAAGCTTCCCACGCTGTCCATATCAAAGCGGTATTCCTCATTGGCAGTCCGGATTGCTTCAGGTTCTTTCAAGCCTTCTTTTTCCCATAAGCGGTAGCCTTCCAAAAGCCAGTTTAAGATTCCTGAATTTTCAGCCATAAGTTTATCCGTCAGATTCCTGTCCCGCTTTTCTTCCGGGATTATCACAGTAAAAGGAATAAGCTTGATTCTTCTCCAGATGCCGTTATCCCCGCCGGAGATTTTCGGCTTATGGTTTGTAGCCATAAAAATCTTGAAGGTTGGAATGAATTCAAAGAATTCCCCGTAAAGGAATCTTGCTGTAATCCTGTCGCCGCCGGTAATCTGTTTAATCAGGCTTTCACTCATAGGTTTATTTTCTTCTGCTTCACTTGCAATGACAAGCCTTGTGTTTCTTAATCTGGCCAGGTCGTTTGACTGTTCCGAAGTCTTTTTCATAAAGGTCTCGGTTCTTGTGGAAGTCGCATAATCACCAAACAGATTTTGCAGGACATTAAGAAAAGTAGATTTTCCGTTTGCACCAGTGCCCCAGAGTATGAACATACATTGTTCACTCATATCACCCGAAAGAGAATAGCCCATTGCTTTCTGCACAAAACGGATAAGCTCCAAATCATTATGAAAAATCTGCATCAAAAACATATCCCAGGTCGGGCATTTTGCGTCCTTGTCATAAACGAAGAGGCTTTTCTTAGTGATAAGGTCCTCCGGCCTAGGCTCATAGGTTTCCCCGGTTTTAAGATTCACAGTTTTCTCTTCTGCATTAAGAAGATATTTGTCCTGGTCAAACTGAGAATCCTTTACTTTTATTTCTCCCGCCATTTTCAAAAGATTAATCAGATACTGAATTCGTGGATAACTTTCGCTTCTCATAATTTGCTTTTCAAATTCCATCTGCATCCGGCGGTCATCCATAAACAGCTCGGCTCTGTAAAGCCTTGGAATAAATTCAAGAACTGTTTTTTCTACAAAGCCGTCATTGTCAGCTTCCCAGCAGGTTCCGTTCCAGATAAAAAACTTTTTCCAGCTGTGACAGTAACGGATTTTATCCCCATAAACCTTTATGAAGCAGTTTTTGTTAGTTAAATCCGTAAACTGTAATTCTCCGGCTTCCAGCTTTGGAATCCTTAAGTCCCGCGCAAGCTCTTCAAGCACCTGCCGCAGTTTTACATTTGTTTCATCATTCTTGAACAGATTTCTTTCCATCAGCCCCTCCATCTGATATTTTATTTTGCGATTTCTTATCTTCCTGTTCTTCACAAGGTTCTCCGTACTTCTCGACTCTTATCGGTATAGATCTTCCTTTTTCAATCTTTACCGGATAGCCATCATGCATTGTGACTGTAACGGTAATTTCACCGTATCGCTGTTCCCTGCATTGTTCCTTAAAATACTGAAAAACCTCATAAGCTGTTTCATCAATTTCTTTGTACCTGTTTTTTTTCATTTGCTTTACCTCTCCTCCTTAGTGTTGGTAAATATAAATATAATAAACTTTTATGCAGATATGTAATTTTTCCATGCATCCTGCATAATGATTTTCATGTTATTCAGCTTTTCAATAGTGTTATGGTCAGAATAGTGCATAGACATCTTTTCTGTTTTATGACCAAGAATTGCCTGAACAGTTTTAATATCAGCACGCTGGGCAAGAATTGTTGCACAGAAGTGACGCAGACTGTGGAAAACAATATTTCTTTCCCTGCGCTGTTCTTCACTTATGCCGATTTCTGCCATAGCTTCATAAAATGAGTCCTGGTAGTAAGAAGGCCAGTAAGGCTGTTCAGGTTTTACATTACTGAAAAAGACATAACTTAAATCACTGTAATTAGGATTACGCCTTGCATGATTCATAAGACGAAGGGCAATACTGTGGTCAATAGGAACATCCCGCTCTTCAGTATTCTTTGTAGATTTTAAGCCATCCATTTCACTCCAGCTGTGACGGATATGCAGAATCTCAGCCTTCAAATCAATATCACAGACACGAAGCCCGCTGATTTCACCGGCACGCATACCACAATAAGCAGCAAGCTCAAATGCAAGCTTTCCAACCGCATTTCCCCATTCAAGATTCAAAAGAGCCTTTACTTCAGATTCAGTCGGAATACCGCGTTTAAGCTCATCAGTTCCGTAGCGTTCAATACCAGCCATAGGATTCACAGAGATTTTATGTTTGTCAAAAAGAAAACGGATAGCACGACTGCCACAGTTAATAGCCTTGTTTACTGTAGCACCCTTCAGCTTGCGTTCAGAAAAAAGATAGAAAAAGAAATCTTCAAGCTCTTCCTCATCCAAATCTTGAATAAGCTTGTCCTGACCAAAGTAGGGCAGCCAGTAATTCTTAGCAAGACTCTTCATGTTGTCTGCATGCTTTCTGGACATACGTTTACCTTTAGCAAGATAACGCTTAATGAATTCACTTTTCTCAAAATCCCAGAAGTTGAGCAGATAGTCAGCAAGTTTAATGCCTTCTTCGTTTTTAGATTTCGGTTTCGATGGATAATTTGGTTGGTTATTTGATTGTGTAGTTTGAGTGGTTTGTGAAGATTGAGAAGGTTGTGACTGAGCAGTAGAAAATCCGAACTTATCGGAAAGGAGAGAAAAAATCATATGAGCATCTTCTCTCGAAAGATTTTCTACCAGATGTTTGTAGTTTACGGGAATTAAAGACTTGGGGTTCGAAAAAGCACGTGAATTACTGCGACCATCCGGCTGACCATTTTGCAGCCACGAAGTTGCAATCATAGTAGCTTCTACTTTGTCTTTAGTGTGTGTGCTTTTACCAGAATCACGATTGCCAGTTACAGGGTCAATAAAATAAACTCTGTAATAGCCAGAACTGTTCTTGCCAAGATAAAACTGACGCATAAAAACCTCCCGCAGTTACATTTGAGTAACTTAGAGACAAGTTCATGCCAAAGTAAATTAGATTATCCGATTGTTTATCCAATCGTTTATCCAATCCGCATAAACCTGCTTAGTTTTTAACGCCCGCCTTCTATTGGCCAGGTAGTTAAAAATACCTTACTTTTGACTTAACTCTTGATATTACAAGTAGTTGTAAAAAATAAGCTCATCCGCAGATGAGCCTTTTTACTTTGAGACTGACACGATTCGAACGTGCGACCCCCACCTCCGCAGGGTGAAAGTCTTTTGGAAAGCGCGGGATATCTGTTGGATGAGAATAACCCGGTTGATTCAATTTTCAAGAAACATATTTCACATCTGGATTTTGACATTATGAAAATAAACAATGAAATATTTGAAAAGACAGGGAAGGCATTTTTGAAGGAGTAAAGTCTGGAATCAGCAGTGAAAGGAGTTTAAAAAGTCGCCTGCAAATTGACCAATAAATTATCAGTTGATGATATAAAGATGATACGGATGCATTAAAAATTAAAAAAGAAAGTTTGGATGCTCTGTTTTCATCATCAGAAGTAAAAGACAAGTCATTGTTATATGAAGAAGAAAATCAGCTGTCAAAAGAAATTGACTGTGCGTTCAAAAACAGAAGGAGGAATAAAGTGAAAAGACTTATTTTTACAATGCTCGCGTTCATTATTGCAGTTAATTCCTTTGCAGATTCCTTTACTGATGCAATTCAAGACCTTGCGATTCAAACTGCCTGTATAGGACAATACTCGGCGACACAGGCTGGCGGCGGTTGGTATGATGACCCACACGACTATTATACACCTGCAATGATGGCAGAGCGTTTTAAGGATATGTCTGGAAATATGACACGGACAACAACTTTTTATGGGGTCTGCTTTGATTACGCACAGTTTGCCTATCAGGATATAGAAAAATATCAGTCTTGGTATAACGAGCAAGGAATGTATGAAAATAAGTTTTGGATAGCTGGAACTCATGAAAACAACAATCTGACAATTCTTCAATATCCAGGAACGAAAAGTAATCATACAACTGTTCAGAACGGTGTTTATGTGATAATTCCGTCTGGTGGCGAGCGTAATGTAAAAACTCATGACGGAGCAACTCATCACGCTTGGATTTGGATTGAACGTGCAGATGGAGTTCAGTTCTGGATTGATCCGACCTGGACAGATAATCTTGGCTATGTTGTATATGGCTATGTAAAAAATGGTGAAGAAATTCAATGTCGTCCAGACATAAAGTTTTGTGTCAATTATCCTTCATCCTTGGATAATCTGCCGCTGCCACCTTCAATGGGACAAAGAAAAGCTCCTAGTAAATCTGCAAATTCAACTAATAGGAATGAGATTCTGCAGGACTCTGGTACAGACTGGACAGATGTTGTTGCAGAAGCAATTGTAGATACATTAATCAGAAAGCCATTTATTGATGTTGATTACAGTCATATGAAACATCATTATATTGCTTTGATAGCTTCGGCAGATATTCCTTTTTCAACTATAACGGGAAAATCTCTTAATATAAATAAAATGGCTTTTGGTCTTGAAATGCCAGTATTTTTAGATTCTATAGCAATGATTATAGGGCTTGACTATCTTCACAATCTTGAAGCAGAAAACAATCTCCATGGAGGGCTTTTTGAAGTTGATTTTGTAAGACGTCTATTTACAAATGTCGCTTGGTATGTTGGCGGCGGTGCAGGACTTCGCTTTGACTTTTCAAATAGGTATGGTAAACCAAATGAAATAGCCGGTATCCCAGATACTGGTTGTTTTGCATGGAAAGCAGAAACTGGATTTATAATAAATATTTCGCACCTTTTTACAAAAGTAGAAGTTTCATATAACAATGTGTTTGGTTTTTCTGTAGGGGCTGGTGTTGGTTTTGGATTAAAATTATAAAATGGAATAGCGGTGGTGCAGTTTTTGGTGATATTTTTTTTCTAAAAGTCGCCCGCAGGTTGACCAAAAAAAATATGAATGATGTTATATTTTCAAAAGAAGATTACAGTTTTGCTTCAACAAGTGCAGCAAATTCACTAAGCGAAAGGTTGAAAAATTGGGCGATTCTATAAATTACAGCCAGGGAAGGTGTCTTTTTACCGTTCTCAATCTCAGAAATATAAACCTGGTGTGAATCTATTGCTTCCGCAAGCTTTTCCTGAGAAATACCTTTTTTCAGGCGAAGCCCCCTTAGAGTTTCTGCCACGGCAATATTAATCGACATGGCTAATAGTATAAAGATAAAATAATTGACTTATTATAAGCTATAGTTTATAATTTTCAAAATATAAGCAGTTGCTTATGTTATATAATAATGGAGGAATTTATGAAGAAGATTTTTGGTATGTTGGTGCTGATTGCGGCTTGTGTATGCGGATTGTCCGCACAGTCTCTTAACGCTGATGCTTATGGTGTTGATATGGTAATGCCTGATGGTGTTACGGCTACAATTGCATTTTATAAAAAATGGGGGACCGCAGACGTAGACATCAAGGCCGCTCAGCCAAAAGACAAAAAGCCGATGGTTGGAACATCTGTGACCAAGGCAAAGACTGAAAGTGACATTGGTTATTTCAGAAAAACCTACAAGGAAACGGATTCTGCTGACATTGCCCGTATCTGCGAAGAAATGAAGAAATGCGGCGCAAAGTACGGTGTTGCCTGGGTTGATTACGGAAATCGCGTAACCCGTTGCATGTTCACTTACAAAAGTGGAAAGCTGACTTTCGACAGAATGGATTTCTTCGATGAAACAAATGCTGATTATGCTGAGTTTGTTGCCAACGAAAACGCCAAGCAGGAAAAACTCAACAGAGTTATGGACGAAATAAAGAAAATTGCAGAGTAAAGCAAAATCCCTGAATTCATTGTTATAAGTTTGACTTTATAATCTGGTTAATGAGGAAAATATGGATATTATTTCAAATATAGTTGAAGATATAATGCTTGTCAGCACGAGTGAAAAAGTCATCAGTTCTCGTGGCAGTGTTTTTAATGCAGGAAGAAAATGGTGGAAAGCAAATAGGGAAAAAGTTCTTCAGGCAGATTATGTAATGGTTGTTGTTGATAATATTGTACGGGAAGTTTATAAACCTGTAAAAAAAACATGGCATCTTGAAACAGATTCAGGAAATGATGTTTTATCTTTTAACAATGAACGATGGGTTTTTGGCACAAAGGATGATACAGATGATGGGGAATACAGTAAAAGCATGATTGCTCCAGAATCTATCAGAGAAAAGTACGTAGGAAAAAAATTAGGAGAATTATATATCATGGGGCAAAATCCAGTTAGATATTCTTTCTAGAAAGACTTATGGAAAAATCAAATATGAAAAAAATTTGATTTAGCAGAAAACGGGATTTTCCTTTTGGTCAAGACTCCAGTCCAGCATGGAAATGTATTCTTCCGCACTTGAAGGACAGAGGACAACAAGATTCGGGATATTTGTAAAAGCCGCAAGTCCGAAA
>OCTW011616837.1_pt1 | contig 18684 bp, 13 predicted proteins | sample 1539671 | NCBI WGS metagenome assembly OCTW01 (sample SAMN02144230, study PRJEB22623) | gut metagenome | biome: sheep rumen | host: Ovis aries | place: New Zealand
AGCAACATTATCAACGTGCATGACACTAGTCTGGCAAACGGCCCCGCAGCCAGCACAGCCAGTGCAGCCAGGCGCGGTTGCATGCTGTAGAGACACGCTGCCAGCAAGAGATGATAAATAACGAGCCCTATCACTCCATAGGTGCCAATGTGAGAGTCCTTCATGATTGCCAATATGCGCTCACGGCTTGTGCCGCCACCCATGCCGTCAAAGAAATCGGCTAGGCCGTCCTCATGCAGAGCTCCCGTGACAAGCAACCTCATGCCAATCGCCAGCACCACCGCCACAGCCCAGGGGAAAATAAAACTACCACAGTAAAGCACAGCAGCCATTATTCCACCCGTGAGCCAGGCACTCAAAGGCCAAAATTCCACCACAGTTTTATAGCTCGCTTGCGGCGGCTGGTATAGCCGCCAAAACGGCAGGCGAGTGAAAAATATCAATGCCGCCCACAGGTTTTGATACCATCGAGTGTTAACTTGTTGACCGCTTAATGTTGTCATTGTGATTAGGCAAAAATAATTACTCTATATTTGACTTGTGACGCTTGAAAAGAACCGCGATAATAATGGGGGCTCCTATCAAGGCCGTCACACTGTTGACAGGCATAGCGCCCTCAAAGCCGGGAGCGCGAGCGATGAGGTTGCACACCAGCGCCAGCAAGCCACCACACAGCGCTGTTGCCGGCAACAGGCGCCAGTGGTCGCTGGTGCGGAACAAGCCTCGAGCCAGGTGCGGAACAGCCATGCCAATGAACATGATGGGACCGCAATAGGCGGTGACTACAGCCACCAGCACCCCGGAGCAGATAATAATGTAGGTGCGCATGCGTTTCACATTCACTCCCAAATTGGTGGCATAACGATCGCCCAGCAGCATGGCGTTGAGTGGCTTACCAAAGAGGAAACTCAGGGGCGTGATGATGCACATCAGCACGACAAAGAGAGTGAGGTGGTTGCCCGAAACGCGAGAGAAAGACCCCAAGCCCCAAACGACAAACGCCTTCACATCTTCCTCGGGACTGAGAAACTTCATCACACCAATGATGGCTGTCGCAAGGTAGCCTATCATCACGCCGATGATGAGTAGCGTGACATTGCTTTTCACCACCCCCGAAATCCACACGATGAGCATCATTACAGCCACAGCACCCACAATGGCGGCAAGAGTAACAGCGGCATCCCCCAAGTAGCCAAGGCTACTGAGTGCCACGCCGCCAATTTTCCCCGACATGAGAATAACGAATGCCACTCCCAGGCTCGACCCGTTGGAGATACCCAAGATTGAAGGTCCGGCCAGCGGATTGTGGAAAATGGTTTGCATCATCAGTCCGCTCACGGCAAGTCCTGCACCGGCCACAATGGCAGTGAGCACTTGTGGCAAGCGTGAGCTCAAAATAATATTGTCCCAAATTTCCGACTCGCTGCCCTGCCCCATTAATATGCTGCAAATGCTGCTAACAGGAATCTTTATAGTTCCCACAAAGAGATTAACAATCACCATGACGATGATTGCCGCAACAAGAGTCAGCATCAGGGGCAACGTGCGTTTCATTTCAATAGCTTGTAGAATGTGGGTTGATAATCTTTTTCAACAAGTTCAGGATGGAAAATGGCTATCAAGTCCTTCAGTAAAACGTCGGGCTTGACAGGCTCAATCTCATAGTAAGGGGTCTGCTTCATGTTGCAGTAAATCACCTTTCTCTCCTTGAATGCTTTGAGCATCTCGTTGCGCGGCTCCGAAGCCTTCAACGCCTCGTAGCTGAAATCGCCGTCGTAGCTGTTGAGGATGCGCCAATAATCGGCATTGGCCGAGAGGGCATACATCTTCTCAAACTCCAGGTCTTCGCCCGACTCCTCATCGTCGTTGATGACATAATTGGCCCCTGCATCGCGGAAAATTTGAGCCAAATAGTTCTTTCCGCCCACGGCATGCCAGTTGCCATAATGCATCTCTCCGCTAGTCACGGTTGGGCGCTCGGCAACCTTCGCAGCCTTCTCTTTCAGTTCATTGTATCGACTCTCGATGCCGGCAAAAATCTCGTTAGCTTCTTTTTCTTTGCCAATGAACATACCAATGAACTTAACCCACTCGGCTTGCCCCAGCGGGTCAAGCTCCTTGTAGCCCAAGTGAGGCACCAGTGTGATACCGGTCTCCTTAATCGACTCATAACCGCCACGTTTTGATGGCGAGATAAATATCACGTCGGGGTTGGCGGCCATGACGAGTTCGTTGTCAAACTCCCCCTCTCTACCAATCTTAACGATTTTTCCTTCTTTAACACGAGCTTTAATGTCTTTGTCAAAGAGGTTCTTTGTGCTTGTGATACCCTTCACCACATCGTGAGCATTAAGGATTGTGAAGTTCGACAGTTGGAGTGATGTCATGCAAATTGTATTCTTGATGGGAACTTTCACCTTGGTGTAGCCCTGTGGCACAGTGGCGTTCTCATCTTTCACAAGGGCAAAACGGTCTTTATTACCCACATCAACAAGCCTTATGCCCGCCGAGTCGCGCACGGTGAACCCTTTGGCATATTTCACCGCAATTGAGTCAATAGTTTCACTTGCGGCATCATTTTCCTTGTTGCCATTGTTGCCACAGGCGACAAGCATAAGAGCGATAACGATAAATCCAAATAATTTCTTCATTTTTTCAGTTTAAATGATTGCAAAGATACATACAATTAGTGATATATTGTGCCGTCGTTGGCTATAATTAAAATTGATAGTTTTCCATTAGGAAGCAGTTTGCCACAATGTTCCATGCAATGATTTATAACCACCGTGGCAAATTGCTGAACTTTTTCCCGCGGAATAATATCCCAGAGCTCTCGAGCAAGGGTGATGCTTGATATATCGATGTGGCAGCCTGCCTCACGCAGCATGGCGGCAACGAAGTCTTTGTCAATAGTCGACCGCCGGCTGTGAGTGTCGAGGTTCCCGGCAGCGAGTTTTACTGCTTTTCCAAGCATGACACCAAGTGTAACGTGCTTGATATCAAGCCTGTTGGCAAAGTTCAACGTAGCGCCGATGTAATTCCCATATTCCACAAATGCCTGTTGCGGCAGGTGGGGATAAAGAGCCTTGACAAACCGCTCACTCTTGCCGCCGCTGTTGATAACAACTCGCTCGGCACCCGATGCTTTCGCCACCTGCATGCACTTGCCTATGCTATCAATAAATGCCTCCTCCGAGAATGGTTTCACGATGCCCGATACTCCAATAATGCTTATTCCACCCTCGATGCCAAGCCGGGGATTAAAAGTGTGTCGCGCCTTCTCGGCACCTTGAGGCACCGTTATGGTGATGCACACGTTTTCCTTGATGTTGTCGCGCATCATGCGGCGAGGAACCTTGTTGATGGCAGGCTCGCCGGGAGGGTAGTCAAAACCGGGCAACGTGAAAACTCCCACACCCTCGCCACCATGGATTTCAAACTCATCGCTAGACTCAGCGACAGCCCTGATTTCAATGCCGTCGGTAACATCGGGGTCATCGCCAGCTTCCTTGAAAACGGCGGCATAGCCGTCGCCATAGGTCACAGGCACGGTAATGGTTTCACCGTTGGGAAGAACGACAGGAACAACCGCCGGAGTGGCACCGAGAGTCAACCGCTTTGTTGCCGCGATGGCGGCCGCTGTAGCACAGGTGCCGGTAGTGAGGCCACTGTGCAGGGAATAAAACTCGGGCAACAACTTCTCTACAGCTCTGCGCAAGCCATAGGGACCGTTAACATGCTCTATTTTCACTGCCGGAGCACATGGGTAAGCTGGTCGTTCCACCACAAGAATGAGAACCCCCTTGCCACGCGCGGCTTCAACTTTCTCAACAAAACCTCCACTAGTGCCGCTTTCCTTGGTGATAATGGCTTGTGGCTGCAATCGCTCTAGAAGCGCCAGCGTGCCGTGAGTCTCAAAATAAACCAGATGTTCTTGAGGGAACCCGGCCCTGGCTGCCGCCTTGCGCGACTCGTCACGGTCAAGAATGCGGAACCAGCATTCATGCTCAGCCCAATAATCTTTTAACTTGCCTATGGTTTTCACACCCGTGAGCGCCAACAACCTATCCACATTGCGACGCTTGAGTTGGCTTATGGCATCATTGTAGTCACGGCACCACACGATGTCGCTATCGTGTGGCGGATAAATGCGGTTGAGGCGAATCACCGGCACATTGAGTTGCAGGGCGAGTGTTACAATGTTGTTGTGTACATTCTCGGCAAAGGGGTGGGTGGCATCGACAATTAGAGCAATACCATGCTCAAGGCAAAAGGCCCGCATCTGGTCGAGTTCCATTGCACCGGTGAGGCGCGTGCCATGAGCAAGTTGAACATCTTGCACATCGCCATGCGTAGAATAGTAGTAGCCGGCACCCGACTCATCGAGCACCTTAGCCGCCATGCGCCCCTCGGTTGTGCCACCAAATACTAAAATCATGCCTCGCCTTTACGGAATAAATGAGTGAAATGCTTGTTGTAGAGTTCCGACAAACCCTGGCGGTTGTCGATTGCCTCGCCCACCACAATCATTGTGGTGAGCGTGAGATTATTGTCGTGAATAATCTTTGACAATTCCTTTAGTTGTCCACGATAAATCTTTTGGTCGGGCCAAGTGAGATGATAGCAAGCCGCCACAGGTGTCTCGGCAGGATATTCCTGAAGTAGCTCTTGCTGAACATCATCAACTATTGAGGCACTCAGGAAGATGCACATCGTGCTCTGGCTGCGGGCAAGAAGGTGTAGCTGTTCTTTCTCGGGCATGGGAGTGCGACCCTCGCCACGAGTGAGAATGATGGTCTGTGTGCGCTCAGGTATGGTGAACTGGCTGCGCAGTTCGGCAGCAGCAGCAAGGAATGATGAAATGCCTGGCGTGATGTGATAGCTCATGCCGTGCCGGTCAAAAAACGCCATCTGCTCCTGTATGGCTCCAAAGATGCAAGGGTCGCCGGTGTGCAGCCTCACTATAAGATGACCGCGGTCGTAGTGCTCCTTCATGAGTGAGCATTGCTCATCAAGGTTCATGCTTGCCGAACTGCGCACCACAGCTCCCGGCTTGTGGCAAGTGGTAAGTTCGCGAGGCACAAGCGAGCCGGCATAGAGGATGAGGTCGGCGCGCTCAAGCAACTTGCGCCCACGCACCGACACAAGGTCGGGAGCACCTGGCCCGGCTCCCACAATCTCGATGTGTCCCTGCCGCTTTCGCAGGTATCGGCGGTCGATTGCCACAGCGGCCGTCCAGTTGGTACCTTTTATCTTGGGGATTATTAATTTACCATTATTTGAACCAAGAATTGCCGCCGCCTCACACACGCTGGGAGTGCCCACATGCTTTGCCACCGTGGCGCTGGGAGTTGGCACCTCCACCTGCTTGAGTTCGTCGGCTGTAAAAAATTCCACTTCATGCCCTTCTTTTTTCAGAATGTCAACAAACGGTTCCTCGGCCTTGACATCGATGGTGCAATACTTGGCAGCGCACGGCAACAGGCCCCGTTGGGCTATCGCCTCATTGATATCGTGACCTATGCGTTCACAGTCGGCGGGGTTATGAGCCAACCCAAAGCCAATGGTTCCCACCATGGGCACAAAGTGCAAGGTGAGCACGCCATCAACATGGCTGTGGTTAAATGGGGTTACCATAATGAGCAGCTTGAACTCACCTGCTTCAACATCTTTCAAATCACTGACCACAGTAACATGAGCGGGGAGAGTGCTTTCAAGATACTCTGTGCCCTCGTCACGCACCTCAAGAAACAATGCCGTGGGCTTGCGATTGACAAAGGCAAAGATGCAATCGTTCATATTGTCGTCGCTGGCGATGGACCAGTTGAAACGTTTTGAGAACGTGTCGAGTGCCCACAACCCGGCATTATCGCTCAGGGTGGTAATGACAGGCGTAGCACCCAGAGCCGAAGCCACTACTCTTGTCCACTCGTTGGCGCCGCCCACATGGCCCGACAGCACCGAAATCACATTCTTGCCCATGCTGTCGACGCACACCACTGCCGGGTCGTTGTGCTTGTCGTTGATGAAAGGTGCTATTGTGCGCACACATATTCCCATCGCGCCAATGAAGATGAACACATCAAAGTTATTCCAATTCTTCCCCACTTGGGCGCGACCAATGGGCATTGCGTTTAAATCGATTTGCAGAATGCGTGCAATCTTTTCGCTTTCCTTGCTTATGTTGATTACAGCTATTTTCGACATTTCAGTATGACTATTGGATTATTATTATCAATTACAATGCGCATGGGAGGCTCTTGGGTTAATCCAAGTTCTTCGCACGCTTGGTTGAAAAGCTGGTGACTGTCGGTGTGAACAGCAGCGCTCGTCACGCTATTCATCACGATGCAGCCGCCGGGAGCAAGAACAGTGAGAACCTTAGCCATTATCTCCTTGAGATGACCGCCATGACCACCAACGAAGACCGCATCGGGGCGCGGTAACCCACTGATGTCGGCATCAAGGAAATCACCAATGTGGATGCTGATGCCCGGTGCGCCAAATCGGCGGCTATTCTCACGCATCAGCGCCTCACCTTCAGGCCTACATTCAAAGGCCTCGATGTGCACATGAGGAAATTGCAACTTGGCCTCGATTGACACACTACCGGTGCAGAAACCTATGTCCCACATCACATGCTTGCCAGGCAAGTCAAGTGCCTGCAACGTGAGTAACCTCACGGGCATCTTGGTAATCATCTTCTCGCGTCCATCAAGAAGAGCGAACTCGCGCTCGGGAATTCCGAAGTGGCGAGGCCTGACATCGGCACCTGCGAGAATCAGGCAATTAGGATAATCAAACTCTAGAGCAATGGCTTCCTGAAGCGACAGGGTGGTGACGCGCTCGCGCTCGGGATTACCCAGATGCTCGCCCACATGCATCATGTAACCGTCGTAGCCGTAGTCGAGCATGCGCCTGGCTATGGTGGCGGGTGTGTGCTCGCGGTCGGTGAGAACTCCTATCTTTGTGGCACGCTCTATCAATGCTCTGTCGAGCTCGGGCCAAGGTCGGCCGGTGAGCGACACGATGCGCATGTCGTGATAGGGCATCACAAGGCGGTGAGCAAGGGTCTGTAGGGAATTAAAAGCTGGATATAAAGCAATCTCGGCCTCGGGCAGGCGACGCTTGATGGTATTGGCAAAGCCAAAGAACAGCGGGTCACCACTGGCAAAGACCACCACCTCGCCACTATATTGCTCAAAGACCGCATCGAGCGGTGCGGTGATATCAATCCAACGCGCCCCCTCGGGCAGAAGCGGTGCCACAATCTCATGATGCCGCTTGCCACCCGAGAACAATTGACCATGCCTGATAATTTCAACCACCTCAGGAGGAAAATAAGGCTGTGGCGCATCGGTTATGCCAATCACATGGAATTTCATAGGTCGCGTCCGGGTTTTAGTTGAGCGGCGTCGTCATAGCACAAAATCGCGTTGCATAGTGTGGCTGCCAGGTTACTGCCTCCCTTGCGGCCCTCAACAATGATTTTTGGGATGCTCTTAAACGGCTTGACCATGTGTTTTGACTCACGCACGTGCACAAACCCCACCGGAGCGGCGATGATGCCGGCAGGACGTGCCTTGCCCTTGCGCACAAGATCGCACAGTTCCATCAAGGCGGTTGGGGCATTGCCAAAGGCAAAGAGCGCATCGGGATGCTCCTCAACCGCCAGGCGTATTCCCGCCTGGGTGCGGGTTATTCCTTGAGCCGTGGCCATCTCGGCTACACGTGAATCATGCAGGTAACATTTAGCCTCCACTCCCAATCGCTCTAGCGCGCCCTTGCGTATTCCGCTCACCACCATGGTCACGTCGGTGATGATTGTCGTCAACTTGCCGCCGGCAATCTTGTCATGGAGCAATGCCACAGCACCGGGGTCGGTGTGCAGCAACTGCTCCATTTCAAAGTCGGCAGTGGTGTGAATAGCATGTAGCAAGGCCCACTTGTGGTCGAGGGGCAAATCACGATTTTTCAACTCGCTCTCAATAGTGCGAAACGAGTTTATCATGATGTGCTGACCGGGTTTCATGCCGCTGTCACGCTCGGGACGGTAATAGCCGCGGGGGGTGATAATGCGGTTGTCGATGACACGGGATTGCGAGTTGCCAATGAGCAGCACCGTGAACATGTCGATGTCGTCGGGGTCAAGCTCGCCAAGTGTTGTCACTTTAACTTCCTGACCTTCGCGACCGGCCTGATGCACCCAGCCCACAGGGGTGCCGGCGGCACGATGCGCCAGCAGCAACTCCTGCAGCCTATAGAGCTGCCAGTAACGCCCGGCCGACTTGGGATTGTAGACGGCAATGACAAAGTCGGCCACAGCCGCGGCCTCAATGCGCCGCTCAATCACTTCCCATGGAGTCATGAGGTCGCTCAGCGAAATGATGCACATGTCGTGCCCAATGGGGGCTCCCAGCAGCGACGCCGCCTTCTGAAATGCCGAGATGCCCGGCAGCGTCTCAATCTCAACGCTCGAGTTGCGCTCGGCACGCATCTGCCAAATTAACGGTGCCATGCCATAGATGCCGGGGTCGCCACTCGATATCACTACCACGGTCTTCCCTTGCTCGGCTAGAATGAACGCCTGCTCGGCGCGCTCACGCTCTTTTTTCATGCCTGTGTCGACACACTGGCATCCTTGAGGCACAAAGGGGGTGACAAACTGGAAGTAATATTTATATCCCACAACGGCCTGTGCCTGACGCAGCGCGTTGACCACGGCGGGCGTGATGTCGTCTTCACAGCCGGGACCAATGCCGGCAACTATTATTTTTCCCATGTCAGCTTCAATCTTTTTTGTAAAAAGTTATTTGAATTTCAGTTTCAGTCCCGCGACAATCATGCGTCCCGGGGAATAGAGCGCGTATTTACGGCTCGATGAGTCGATGCGGCGGTCCACCTTGTTAAAGATATTGTCAATGCCCAGACTTGGCTCTATTACCACATGCCTCAAGCCTGTGAACGAGTGAGAGGTGAGCACGTTCCAAATGCCGTAACCAGGCGCGTCTTCATAGCCTGGATAATAAGTCTTCGACTGGAAGCGGGCATTGAGGTTCACGTTTAGCCCATAATTGTTCCACTGGTGGAAATAGTTGGCGGCCACTGTCGCCGCGTTGCGCACGCTTCGCTCAAGCACTGTCCACTCGTCGTCGCTCTTGGTGCGGGCATGAGTGTAGACATAGCTTGCCGACAAGTTAAATCCACTAAATATATTGGCCGACACATTAACTTGCACTCCCTTAATGTCGCCCTTATCGCTATTGATATACAGCGAGTAGCGCTCGAGTTTTGACGCCTGGTCGGCTGTCATCTCGGGAAACTCAGCCTGCAGCATTGCAAGTGTTGTCTCATCCACATTGATATTCTTGCGCACTACCATGTCGTTAATGCGGTTAATGTAACCCGTGACACTCACGGCAATCACATTGGTGCGATACTCAGCATTGAGCGAGAAGTAGTTGCTCTTCTCGGGCTTGAGATTCTCGTTGCCAAAGATGATTTGTGGCTTGCCACGATTTACCGAGAAGTAGTGGTAGTATATCTCGTCAAGACCTGGTGCGCGGAAACCGGCCGAATAGGTACCACGGAAACGGAAGTTGCCGGGGGCATACATCAGCGTCACCTTTGGTGACACATGAGTTTTGAATGTCTCGTGCTGAGTGAGACGCAGTCCCACTGTGGCAGTGAGAACATCAAGGAACTTCATCTCATGCTGAGCAAACACAGCCAGCGTGTAGACATCTTTATCAATATTGCCCGATGTGGCAGTGAGGTAATCCTGCCGCCAGTCGGCTCCGAATATCGTGGTGGAGTTTTTCATCAATCCGAGGATGGCTTTGAGCTGCAACTCCATTGACTTCTGCTTTTTGGATTGCGCGTAGTCGCCAATGGCATAATTCTTGGTCTCAACGTCATACAGCTTACCGTAGCGAAAGCGGTCGACAGTGAAGTTGGCTTGCAACGAGTTGCTGGTTGTGAACTTGTAGATACCACCCAGGTTCCATCGCAGGCCACGATAGCGCATCTCATAGTCGGTGCCACCGGTGATGTCGGCGCGCGAGTTGGGGCGGTCGGTAATCTTGTGCATGAAGTCCACACCTGCGTTCAATGCCAAATGCCGATTGGGCGAGTAGGTGAACTTTTGTCCCACATTATAGGTTCGATAACCGGTGAAGAATGGAGCTATGGTGGGCTGGGTCTCGGTCTCGGAACCTTTCACATATTCCAAGTCATTGTTCTGGTAACTATTGGCACGGTCATGCGAGAATGAGGTGTAGGAGCCAAAGCCACTCTTATATATATCAAGTGTCACATTCTCGGTGAACACGCCGTGACCGCTCACGCGAGTGTTGCTGGTGGCACTCACCAGTTGCCGGGTGGGCTCGTCGGTGATGATGTTGATGACTCCGGCAATGGCGTCGGAGCCATAGAGCGACGAAGCGGCACCGTCGAGCACCTCAATGCGCTTGACGCGCTCCATGTTGATGCGACTCAGGTCGACATTGTTCGAAATGTCGCCGGTGAGCTTCTGCCCGTTTATAAGGATTAGAATATATTTGTTACCCAGGCCATTAAGGCGCAAAAAGGAGCCCATGGAGTTGGGCGACATCGACACTTGGGGCATCATGCGCGTGAGGGCACCATCGAGCGTGGTGATGCCTTGCTCTCTTATTTCCTGACTGCTTAGCACATGTACCGGTGTGGCGGTATTCTTCAAGCGCTGATGGTGCCCCGAGCCCGTCACAACCACAGGGTTTAAAGTATAAGAGCGATCCATCATTGATGAGTCGCTACGTTCCATTTTATGAATTTGGGAAAAAGCGGCACTCCCCATTGAGAGTGCCACTATTAAAATCATGAATCTTTTTATCATTAGATTTATTCGGGGTTCTTGCTGTGATAGAAGTCAAGAGGCTCACCGTTAATGGCATCTTTGGTGTGGTTCATCCACACTTGGCGAATGGTGGGGAGCTCGAGCAAGCCTTTCTCAATCATAGTTGAGTTGTTGCACTCATAGCCCAGGTGATAGAAGAACATCTTCCACGAGGTGTCTTCAACCTCGCCCTCAGCATTGGGAGTGAACTTGACGCCGTCCCAGTTGTCATCGTCGTCGCCGGCCATGTCGTTGTGACCGTGATCACCGTCAATCGACATCAATGGATGGCAATAAACTTTACCGCTATAGATGTGAGCGTCAAACATGCGCTCGGCAACGTCGGTCTTGAAGTTGCCAATCATGTCAACAGTGCCAACGAAGTAGTTCTTGCTGTACTGCTGCAAAGCCTCTTCGAGCTGAGTGTAGCGAACATTGGCCTTGTAGGTGTCGTAAGGATCGGGGTTTCCATGACCCATGAAAGCGACAACATGCTCGGCAGCCAAGTCTTTATAAAGCTTGTTGAGCTCGTTGGCAACCTGTGGAACGTCGCTCAACTCATCTTGCAACAGGGGCACACCGAGCTTGAGGGTTACGTTGGCAAGGTAGTTGTCGTCGATGTCGCCATTTGAGTTGTTGGCAAAGTCCTTGATATAGTTAATAACGCGAGTATATTCCTCGCCGGGAATAACCTGCAGCGATTGAATAACAATCTCGTTATATCTAACACCGTCCTGAGCAAAAGCGTTGAGCCAGAAGGGAGGAGCATAGAAGTTGCGGGGGTCTACATTCTCACCTGCAGCAGCACGGTTGATGCAGATAGCCGAAGAGAACGACAGGTAAACATCGTAGCCGGGGAACTGCTGCTTGTAGGCTTCAACAGTAGCGTCAAACGCGTCGTAGGCTTGTTCCCAAGTAGAACCGAAGGCTACCAGCAGGATGGCCTTGTTGTTCTTTTTTTGTTTCATTACGGTTTCATTAACAGCATTTTGATAGATGCTGTAGTTGTTGAGCGGTTCATTCTTGTCGTCCTTGCAAGAATTGAAGAACACACCCATGCAAATTGCCAGCAAGGCAATCATTAAAGACTTAGTCTTCATCATAGTTGTTTTGTTTTTTTGAGTTACTATTATACTTATTATTAAGCTTTTTGCCTTGATTGAAACGAATTGTAAACGATGCATAGACCGTAGTGCCCGGCGTGGTGGTACCCAAGTGCAACCCGTGGGGTGTGCGGTCGCAATAGTTGAAGATGTTGTCAACTCCAGCCTCGATGCGATAGCTCATGGTGCGGGAATGACCCAGGTCGTGAGTGGTGGAGATGCGCCATGTGGTGTAACCCTTGCCATTGCCGTCGTCTTGATAGTAGCGCGTGCTCGACATGCGGCCATACAAGCCCACACCCAGCTGATAGTTGACACCGAAGCGGTGGCCCCAGGTGGCAAAGAAGTTTCCCTTGTGATGCGCGGTGCCGTCGATAGTCACCTTGTGCATCTTGTCGTGGTTGGTGTCATACTGGTTGGCGTCGGTGTCGAGGTAGCTGTAGCCCAAGCCAAAGGCAAACTCACGCCAGTTGTAGCGCACATTGACATCGACTCCCACCGTCTTGGCATCCTCAATGTTTTGATATTGACGGGTCTTGACCGGGTCATACTGGATGATATATTCGTCGGGGGCCTGGTAGTTGGGGATGGTGACCAGCGCTATCATGTCCTTCACCTTATTGTAATAGCCGGTAACGGTAACGTTAAGCCCACGATAACTGTACTCGCCGCTCAGTGCGAAATAATTGCTCGACTGGGGCTTGAGATTGGTATTGCCAAGATAAAGATAGGTGCCACTCATCTGCCGAACGTAGCGGTAGAAGAGCTCGCGGATGGCAGGTGTCTTGAAGCCTTGACTCCAGGTGGCACGCAAGCGCCACGCGCCTGCGGGTTTCCACATCGCCGACAGCTTGGGGGTGAACTTGGCGCCAAATTGCTCGTTGTAGTTGAAACGCACTCCGGCGGTGATGTTGAAATTGGGGATTAGATTAAACTCGTCTTGAGCATAGACGGCTGTGGTCCAATCGCTTGCCTTGCCTCCCTTGACGCGGGTGGGAGCATTGAGCCAGTCGTAGCGATACTCGACACCGGTGCTCAGCAGGTTCTCACACGGCAACGTGAACACTCCCTTTAGAGTTGCCATAGTGCGTTGCTGGTCACTCTGCAGTTCCTTTTGGCCAGGCAAGTAGGGGAAATAGGGATAATAGGGTGTGCCGGCGCTCTTTTCATAGTCCTCCACAAGTGTTGTGGCAGTGTAGTAATAATAGTAGGCATGGCGGTTCCAGTCCACGTCGAGCGAGATGTAGTCGGTCTTTGAGCGCTGCCACTTGCCTCCCACAGCAGCCGAGCCATTGTGATACTCCATGTCCCACGTCTTCACGTCGTAGTGTGGGTGACGTCCACTCACGCGGTAGATACGTTTCCAGTAGGTGCTACCCTCGGCATAGAGTTCCCAGTCGCGCGCCGGCTGATAGGTGATGCGCTCAGCCACTTGCCAGTTGGTGTGGCGGTTCACTGTTTTGTTGCGCGAGTCGGTGATGGGGGGTTCAGTGGGCAAGGTGTGCTCAACCTGTGTGTTTTGCCATCCGTCGCTGTGTTGCAACTGGAAGTTGGTGTAGGAGCTGAACTTGCCAAACCTCAACGACAGTCCGTTGTGCTGGCGCACGTCACCATAACTGCCCAGGCGCGTGGTGTTTTCCACCAGCACGCCCTGCTCGCGGTGTTTCCTGGTGATGATGTTCACCACTCCGGCAATGGCATCCGAGCCATAGAGCGCGCTTGATGCGCCTTTCACTATCTCAATTTTTTCAATATTTTGCGGGTCGATGAGCGATAGTTCGTTTTGGCCTCCCACATCGCCATGAATGCGCTTGCCGTCAATGAGGATGAGAATATAGGAGTTGCCCAAGCCGCCCAGCTGCATCTGCGAGCCCATGTCGTCTTGATTGAAAGCAAACGATGCCGTGAGGCCACTCAAGATGTCCTCAATGCTCTTGCCGGCATAGTTGCGCAACATCTTGCCGCTTATGACTTCGGTTTGAACGGGAGCGTCTTTAAGCAGATGCTCGGTGCCGGTGCCGGTAACAACTATCTCACCCAAACTGACATGCTGCAACGAGTCGGTCTGGGCAAAAGCAAACAAATGCACGCAAAGTGCCAAAAATAAAAGTTTAAGCTTCTTTTTTGTCATAGTCACGTTCCACTTATTCCTGAGTGGGTCGCACTTTAATAATGTATAAACAACAAAATGTGGCAGGTCTTCTGACTTACTCCTCATTGACCTCGCCTTCCCAGCCAAGCAAGTGGCCAGTGGCATGCGTGAAGCCAAGGGTAGCGGAGATTACAGCTGCAGGTACAGTTCCCGATTCTCACGGGATTCCCTCACATTGCAACGACGAAGCCGTCGCAACTACCACTAAAATTCGCCGCAAAGGTATAACTTTTTTCCTAATCCACCAAATTTACCAACGCTAAAACAATTTAAAACCAATTTCTGAAAATGCCAACAATAAGTGAGGCACAATTTCCAAAATCCACATTAACGTAGCGAAAGCAAAGATGGCAATAACTCTTTGCTGCACAATTGTAAGCCCTTCGATGCCAAATGCGCTTGATGGCAAGTTCCACAAGAGCAACGTGGCCAAAAGCACGATTGCTGATTTAATGATGATCTGGTTTCTTTTTGATGGATGAAACCTGTTATCAGCGCGAGTACTGTGATACTCCTTAACCAAATTAAAGCCAAGAAAACTCTTAAACATAGTTTTTTATCATTTTTTTGTTTTTTACTCAAAATGATAATTAATGGTCAAAACCGTTTCTTGAAAGTACGCCTTCCTGATAGTAATGCTTAATCTCTTTCATCTCTGTCACAAGGTCTGCATAGTCAATCAGTTCTTGAGGGGCGTAACGTCCTGTGATGATAATTTCGGTTAATTCATTTCTCTTGTTGAGCACGTCAATAACCTCTTGAACAGTCACAAAGCCATAATATATGGCCAGACACAGCTCGTCAAGCACGATAACATCATAGCATTGTGATTCAATTTTAGTCTGGCAGTGGTCAAGTGCGGCCTTTGCTGCAGCCTTGTCATTCTCATCGGGTTCTCGGTCAAGGAAACAACCAAATCCCAGTTGCTCTATCTCAACATGCTTACAGAAATTAACTATGCCAGTTTCATTGTATTTCTCATTCTTTATGAACTGACCGATGTAGGCCGTCTTGCCTGCACATAATGCTCTCACCACGATGCCAAAAGCGGCAGTCGTTTTTCCTTGTCCGTTGCCTGTGTAAATCCTGACATAGGCTTTCTCTGTTTCTTTCATTTTACTCTTGTTTTTTTCAATGGAAAGGTCACACCCAAAGATGCAGTGCAACTTAGATGTGACCAACCTTTGAAGTCTAGTCACTATATAATGTGCTGTGTGGCAGAACACAATGACACATCTCACATCCAAGATTGCTTTGGACGTGGAAACAAAGAAGATGCAGGCGTAAATATCACGCAACAATACACCCCTTGCAAGAATTTAATGGGGATTGATACCGCGTTAGGTCCTTGTTCTGTCTCTAATCCACGAGAGCCAAAAGCAATATGTCCAACTTGGCAGGTCTTCTGACTTATCCCATTGTCGGCACGGCCTTCCCATCAATGATGACAGTGACGCTATGTGTGTGACAACTTAAAGGGGAAATACAGCAGCGGGTCTGTTCAGGATTCTCACCTGATTCCCTTTTAATTCACGCTATGTGAAACATAGGTGAAACCAAATTTTCGGCTGCAAAGGTACTACTTTTTTTATTACTGGCAAATTTTTTTGTGATTTTACGCCTTTTTTTGTGTAAAATAGGCCAGAAACTATGTGTAAAAACTGCTTCACACATAGAGGCAAGAGACGTTTTCCGCACCTTCACAGTACGATAACCGCCTTTCTATAATAACGTTAAAATGATTTTTTTGAATTTTGCAAGATGGTGATAGCTGATCACTACTGTTTATTGTCGTTTTTAGCCTCAACGTCTTTATCCTCAGTTTTTACAGACTTTTCGTCAGTTTCCTCATGATTGGTGTGATGCTCGTGATATGACTTTATGGTTTCTTCGTATTTGGCTTGCTTCTCGAAGAGAAGATTATAATCAGCCTCATCATAATTGCGTCGTCTCATAATGAAATTTTTTTTTCAATGCAAAATTACACTTTTCTAGGGGAACTTGCAAGAATTTCTACCACTTTTCAAGGGAAACTCGGATTTTGATTTCTTAAAGAACAACAATAGAAATCATAAATAAAAAAATAACCCATTGTTTACCAATGAGTTATTCTTCGGTGCGCCTGATAGGACTCGAACCTACACAACTTGCGTTACTAGATCCTAAGTCTAGCGCGTCTACCAATTTCGCCACAGGCGCGTGGTTAAGAGCAATTGCTCTGGTCTACGGGTTGTGATGTCACCCATTTTGCGGGTGCAAAGTTAGTGATTTTTCTTTTAAGTGCAAATAAAAATGGGTGTTGCGATTGAAAAAAAGTTTAAAACGCCTTGTTTTTCAACAAATATGAGTACATTTGCACAGCAAAAAAACGCACAATTACTATTAACAATCTAAATATCAACATTCATGACAAGACTTAAAAAACTCCTGGTTCTGGCTGTTGCCACGATGCCATTGTGCATGGGCGCCCAGAACGCAACAACTCATGGGCTGAGCCGTGCCGACATGGACTTGACGGTAAGCCCCGGTGATGATTTTTATCGCTATGCCGGCGGTGGCTGGATGAAGGCCAACCCGCTCACAGCCGAGTACTCAAGCTATGGCGTGTTCCATGAGCTTGCCGAGAAGAACCGCGACCAGCTCAAGGAGCTCTTTGACAATCTCGCCAAGGGGCATCATGCCAAGGGCAGCAATGGGCAGAAGGTTACCGACCTCTATGCTATGGCGATGGACAGCGTGCGCCTCAACCGCGAGGGCACCGCTCCACTGAAGAAGGATCTTGAAGCACTCAAGAACTTTGACCGCAAGCAGTTGACCGAGTTTATCGCCTACCAGCACATGAACTTGGGCAATCCGTTCTTTGGTATTGGTGTTGAGGCCGACCTCGCCAACAGCGCCATGAACACGATGTACATGAGTGCCGGCTCAATGTCGCTCCCTGATCGTGACTACTACCTCAAGACTGATGCCGAGAGCAAGAAAATTCAGCAAAAGTATCGCGATTATCTCACCAAGATGTTCATGCTTGCAGGATACAAGAAGAAAGACGCACAGCGCGCCACTAAGACCATCTATGACATTGAGTATAAGTTTGCCCAGGCCAGCATGACACGTGCCGAGCAACGCGACATCGCCAAGCTCTACAACCTGCGCACCATCGACCAGCTTCAGGCCGACTACCCAGCCATTGATTGGACTAAATATTTCAACCTGATGGGCATCAACAACATGAAACAGCTCATTCTTGAGCAACCCAAGGTGATGGCTGTTGCCAACGAGCTGATGACCACCCTCAAGGATCAGGAAATCAAGGACTATGTGGCTGGTGGCATCATTACCAGCGCAGCCGGCTATCTGAGCGATGAGGTTGCCGAGACCCGCTTCGACTTCTACGGCCGCACGCTTAGTGGCCAACAGGAACGTCAGGCCCGCTGGAAGCGTGCAATGGGTGTTCCCGGTGGCGTAGTGGGTGAGGCCGTGGGCCAACTCTACGTTGAGAAATACTTTGCCGGCGACAGCAAGGAAAAGATGGTGAAGCTCATTGGCGACTTGCGCAAAGCTCTTGCTGAGCGCATTGCCAACCTTGACTGGATGAGCGACCAAACCAAGGTTAATGCCTTAGTTAAGCTTAACTCATTCACCGTTAAGGTGGGTTATCCCGACAAATGGAAAGACTACAGCAAGCTGAACGTGGACCCCAGCTTGAGCTTGTATGAAAACATGAAGGCCGCATCGCTCTGGGCCACCAAGCGTAACCTCGAGAAGTATGGCAAGCCCGTTGACCGTGAGGAATGGGGCATGACACCACAGACCGTAAATGCCTACTACAATCCTCAGAACAACGAGATCGTGTTCCCCGCAGCCATCCTGCAACCGCCTTTCTTTGATGCCAAAGCCGACGACGCCACCAACTATGGCGCTATTGGCGTTGTGATTGGCCACGAGATGACTCATGGCTTCGACGACCAGGGTCGCACCTTCGATTATCAGGGCAACTACACCGATTGGTGGACTGCCGAGGATGCCGAGAAATTTAATGCCGCTGCCGAGAAACTCGCAGCACAATTCGACGCAATCGACTTGGGCAACGGCGAGCACGCCAACGGCCACCTCACTCTGGGTGAGAACATCGCCGACCAAGGCGGACTTCGCATTGCCTACGATGCCTTCATGAAGACCTCTCAGGCCCAAGAAGGAAAGGCAATCGACGGCTTCACTCCCGTGCAGCGCTTCTATCTGAGCTATGGCCGCATTTGGGCCGAGAATATCACTCCCGAGGCCGCCTATCAGCAGACCAAGAGCGACCCCCACTCGCTGGGCCAATATCGCGTGAACCAAACGTTGCGCAACATCGACACCTTCTTCAAGGCTTTCAACATCAAGCCCGGTGCAAAGATGTGGCTCGACGAGAAGGACCGCACCATTATTTGGTAACGCATAGTTTAGTGCAAATTATGAATAATTGATGACGTGTTCATCAAGATTAAAAATAACAAGCGCCATCGCCCTTAAGAACAAGGCGGTGGCGCTTGATTCTTGTGTGTCATCACCAA